>OKUO01000504.1_pt1 | contig 13285 bp, 10 predicted proteins | sample 1606481 | NCBI WGS metagenome assembly OKUO01 (sample SAMEA3882503, study PRJEB24775) | human gut metagenome | biome: human-associated habitat; feature: intestine environment; material: feces | place: Netherlands | collected 2009/2010
AATTTCTAAAAGTGTAAAATTTTTGTGTTGCTGAGAACGGAGTGAACAGTAACAAATTTTTGCAGTTTTTTTATAAATTTTATAATTATATTAGAAATTAGACAAATTTCTCTCACATTTATAGGTTATGATATTTACATCTTAAGGAAATGACGTACCTTAAGAGAAAATCTTTCCTTTCCCTAAAAAGTGTAAAATGAACGTGAATCACCGCTTAGCCGACAAGATCGACGGAGAAGCGGTGATTTTATTATGTCACTGAAGAAGGATTCTTTCTTATAAACCTCTGTAACGATTAAGACAGGCATAAATTTCCTGAATACGGGGAGTAGCGTAACCACAGGAAATTTTTTGATTCTCCGTAAAAAAGGACAGACCATGTAAAGAGAGATTTTTCCAGAGAAACTGCACAATCTCAGGCAGGGTACGTCTGCCGTCTGCCAGATGTTCAACTGCATATTTCAGCAGGAGACCTAAGGCAGCGGTCTGTTCTGCGTCAATAAGCTGTTCTGTATAGCGGAGATCAATCTCCTGTCTGCCGAGAGAGAAGCCATCTGTTCCGGAGATTCTGGTTTTCAGGCGCTCAGGTTTTGCGGCACCGGAATCGGAATGATTTCCACGACTGTTATGTATGAGGCGCTTAGAAGATTCGGCAGGTCTGCTCATAATGCGATGGCTGTGCGGAAGCTGAAAATCAGTAACTGAAACAGCAGGCAGAGGATATTGGCTGCATAATTTTTTGACAGAAGCTGTAATATCTTTTGGAACGTAATTGTCCATCTGGATAATTGTATCTGCAATATGAAAGAATGCCCCGGAACTTCCGGCAACAAGAATTGTAGAAATCCCTGCTTTTTTATAAAGATCCTCTGCACGCTCCAGAAACGGAGTGATCGGCTCTTTCTCACGCTGGATAACCTGCTGCATGAAAGCATCACGAACCATGAAGTTAGTTGCGGAGGTGTCTTCGTCAAGAAGAAAAAGGTGGCTTCCGGCTTCCATGCTTTCTGCGATACCGGCTGCCTGGGAAGTGCTTCCACTGGCATCCAGTGTAGAGAAACAGCGGGTATCTTTCTTGTTTGGAAGATCATTTATAAACATGGAAATATCCACATCCTTGATAAAACGGCCATCTTCTGAACGCAGTTTGACAGCAGTTGCATCTGTGATCACGTATTCACGTCCATCTCCGGGGATATGATTGTATACACCAAGTTCAAGTGCATTCAGAAGCGTGGATTTGCCATGATATCCACCGCCTACGATCAGAGTGATTCCCTTTGGAATCCCCATGCCTGTGATTTTTCCTTTATGGGGAAGATTTATGGAAATGCGCAGACTGTCCGGAGAAGTAAAGGGAACGGAAGCTTTCATAGGGCGGGAGGAAATACCGCTTTCTCTTGGGAGGATGGAGCCGTCGGCTATGAATGCGCAGAGATTTTTTGCGGGCAGCGTCTGACGGATAAATTCCTGATCCTCTGCAAGCTCTATATAATTCTGTAATTCCTTTGCATTAAGGCTGGAATAGAAAAAGGATTTTTGAATGCATACAGGCAGAAAATCAAAAAGGATTTTCTCCAGTTCAGTGGCATTGATCGTGCGGCCATTAGCAGGGAAGCCCACAAAAAAGCGGGCGGTTATGCCTTTTTCTGTTATTTCACAGGCTGTCCGGGAAAGAATCTCCTGACCACAATGACTGACAGTGAGCAGGCCGCTTTTGCCGGAGCCTTTTGCACGAAAGCTGTACTGACTGACCTGTTTTTCAAACTGACGTGTAAGATAGTCGCAAAGAGTAGTCCCGGTAAGTGTATCTTTATAATATTCGACGGGAAATCCGGCATCTCTGTGTGAAATCTGAATGCTGACATGAGAGGGAGAAGCAAAAGGATCTCCCTGCACATGGTCGATGGACAGAATATAATTTCCAAAATGATACAGACCTTTCAGCCCTTTATATGCCGGATAACTTTTGCGGTTTATGGAACGAAGCTGCTGACGCAGTTCCTCTGAATTTTTCATGACAGAACCTCCTGGTATTGCAGATATTTTTATAATAATCCTCGCAAATAATGAATTTGAGAGGAGAAACATTAACCTGCCATCAACTATAGCGGAAATGAATCATAATGTCCACTGACAAATAAATATTAATCATATGGAAAATTTTCAGAGGATGTTTTATAATGAAAAACAGGTAATTGTTCAATACCATTACATAATAGCGAACTGATGAATAGTTACCGTTATCAAAGCAATACTATGAATGACAGTCATAAAGAAAGGCGGAACAGTAAATGGAACGTAGAAATGCATGGCTTTCTTATACAGAAGCAGAAGAAAAAGAACTGGAGCAGGTTGCAAAAGCGTATCGCAATTTTCTTAATGTGGGAAAAACAGAGCGTGAATGTGTGACGCAGATCATCAGAGAAGCACGGGCAGCAGGTTATGAATCTCTGGAAGAGAAGACTGCGAAGGGTGAGAAACTGAAAGCAGGAGATAAAGTTTATACAGTCGGAATGAAGAAGATCATTGCACTGTTTCATATCGGACAGGATGATATTTCTGAGGGAATGAATATTCTGGGAGCACACATTGATTCTCCACGTCTTGATGTCAAACAGAATCCATTATATGAGGATACGGATCTTGCATATCTGGATACCCATTATTATGGTGGCGTAAAGAAATACCAGTGGGTGACATTGCCTCTTGCCATGCATGGTGTTGTTGCAAAGAAGGACGGAAGCATTGTGGAGATCAGCATTGGTGAGGATGCGGAAGATCCGGTACTTTACATCACAGATCTTCTGATCCATCTTTCCGGAAAACAGCTCCAGAAAAAGGCAGCAGAGGTTATTGAGGGTGAGATGCTGGATATCCTGATCGGCAGTAGACCTCTTGCAGAGCTTCCGGATGATTCCAAAAAGGATGCGGTAAAACAGAATGTGCTGAAGATTTTAAATGAGAAGTATGGTATTGAGGAAGAGGACTTTCTTTCAGCAGAGCTGGAGATCGTTCCGGCAGGAAAGGCAAGAGACTGTGGACTTGACCGCAGCATGATCGCAGCATATGGACAGGATGACCGTGTATGCGCTTACACATCCCTTGCGGCAATGCTGGAGATGGAGGAGACACCGAAGCGTACCGGCTGCTGTCTCCTTGTAGATAAGGAAGAGATCGGAAGCGTTGGTGCCACAGGCATGCAGTCCAGATTTTTTGAGAACAGCGTGGCAGAGCTTCTGGACGGAATGGGCTGCTATTCCGAGCTTGCATTAAGAAGAGCTCTCCGTAATTCCAGCATGCTTTCTTCCGATGTAAGTGCCGGCTATGATCCGGCCTATGGTGAGGCTTTTGAGAAAAAGAATGCAGCATATCTTGGACGCGGTATCGTTCTTAACAAGTTCACCGGAGCAAGAGGAAAATCCGGTTCCAACGATGCCAATGCAGAGTACGTTGCAAGAGTTCGCAGGATTTTTGATGATCACAATGTTGCTTTCCAGACAGCAGAGCTTGGAAAGGTTGATTTTGGCGGAGGCGGAACCATCGCTTATATTGCGGCACTTTACGGAATGGAGGTTATCGACAGTGGCGTGGCAGTGCTGAGTATGCATGCTCCGTGGGAGGTTACCAGCAAGGCGGATGTATATGAGGCATACAAGGCATATAAGGCATTTTTACTTGATGCATAAACAGATGTATAAATGTGTGTCAGTTCTGAAGACATTCAGGTAATCTTTTCGTTACAGATCAATGAGCGGGGTTTTCCCGGAAATGACAGAGCAGTCTGCCTGCTGCTGTTTTGGCTTGGAGCGTTCCGACGAGAAACAGCAGTATCCCCTGCAGACTTCGCTCTGTATTTTTAACCTGATCAGGGAAGCTCTCTGTTTCAATGGCGAAAAGCAATAAGCAATAAGCAGAGGAGGGGCTTGCCTGGGACTGATTTACTTTACAAGGAGTAATTTTATTATGGAAGATGCATTGGTACGGGTAGTAGATCTGTGCAAGGTTTACAATCCCGGAGAAAATGAGGTGCGGGCGCTGGATCATGTGGACCTGGAGATCCATAAGGGTGAATTTGTGGCTATTATCGGACAGTCCGGTTCCGGAAAATCCACCTTTATGAACATGCTGGGCTGTCTGGATGTCCCCACCTCCGGGAAATATTATCTGAATGGAACAGATGTATCCACAATGAAGGATAATGATCTCTCGGTGGTACGAAATAAGGAGATTGGTTTTATCTTTCAGGGCTTTAATCTGATCGCAAATCTTACGGCGCTGGAAAACGTGGAGCTTCCTCTGATCTATCGTGGGATCGACCGGAAAACAAGAAGAAAGCTTGCTGTGGAATCTCTTAAAAAAGTCGGACTTGAGAAACGTATGGACCATAAGCCAAACGAAATGTCAGGGGGACAGCAGCAGCGTGTGGCTATTGCCAGAGCTATCGCAGCCAGGCCGCCGGTGATCCTGGCAGATGAACCAACGGGAAATCTGGACTCTGCATCCAGCAGGGAAATTATGGAAATCCTGAAGGGAATGCACAGATCAGGAGAAACCTTGATCCTGATCACTCATGATAATGGGATCGCGGCTCAGGCCAGACGTGTGGTCCGGATCATGGATGGAAAAATTGAATCAGATACGATCAATGAGGAATTTGTCGAGGAGGCTTAAGAATGAAAAAAGGGAAAAAGATTGTGATCGGTGTGGCAGCAGTGGCTGTTGTGGCAGGCGGTATTTATGCGGCATCAGGTGCAGGCCGCGGGGGATCACAGATTCCGCAGGTTGCTGTTACCAAAGCGGAGACAGGAGATGTGGAGGAGATCGTAGATGCAACCGGAACCGTTGTCAGTGATGAGCAGAAGACCTTTTATTCTCCTGTGAACGCACAGATCAAAAGCGTATCCTTCGCAGAAGGCGATACGGTTTCAAAGGGAACGAAGCTGATAGAGTTTGAAGTGAAGGATCTGGAGAGGGATAATCAGAAAGCAGAGCTGAATGTACAGTCCGGACAGTATGATTACAAAAATTCCATCAATAAATCCAATGAGGCCCAGCAGAAGCAGGACAGCGCAAAAGCAAAGGTTTCCAGTCTGGAACAGCAGGTAAGGGAGCAGCAGAATTATCTGGCTTCCCTGAGATCACAGCTGGCGTCTGTACAGGCTCAGGCTGCGGCAGATGCGCAGGCACAGGCCCAGGCGGAGACCCAGGCAAAGGCAGAGGCCCAGGCTGCCAGGGATGCAGAGACTCAGAGAGCGTATTCAGAAGCGCTGACTACATATCAGAATGAGACACTTCCGCAGTACCAGCAGGAGCTGGGACAGCTGAATTCCGATTATGTAACGGCACAGAATGCTTATAATCAGGCAGATACCAGTTATCAGATGGCTTTTGCACAGTGGCAGGCAGAGCAGAGCGATGAGAATGCCCAGGCGCTGGATGAAGCGGAAGCAGCAAGAAGTCAGGCAGAGATCACCTGCCAGGAAGCAAAGGAAGCTTATGAGGATAAGAAGGTCAGCCAGCCAAAAATGCCGGAGTATTCTGATTACAGCAGTAGTGCGGCCGGTGATTTTGTTACCGATGGAGCTTCAGAGGAAACACCGGGGCTGACAGATCAGGCATCTGCGGATGCTTCTTCTGCAGGAAGTACAGTGGATACTTCTGCCATTGAGAATGCGATCGAACAGGCAACCTCTGATCTGGCGGATCTGCAGTCGGACCTTGCTTCCCAGAAATCCATTGCAGAGGCGGATTCTGCCAGCCTTACAGAAGAAGAGAAAGAAAAAATGCGTGTCAGCAACAATCTTACTGAGCTGGATGCAAAATCTGCGAAAGAGCTGGTAGAAGAAGGAAAGAAAGGCATTTCGGCGGATTTTAACGGCGTCATTTCCAAATCAGCAGTCCAGCAGGGCGCAGCGGCAACACAGGGAATGGAGCTTTTTACCCTGCAGAATACAGATAAGGTCAGCGTTGATATCAATGTGTCCAAGTATTACTACGATAAGGTAAAGGAAGGCCAGAATGCGGACATTACCATCGGCGACAGGAAATATACCGGCAAGGTGACTAAGATCAGTCACATTGCGACAACCAACGAAAAGGGCTCCACACTGATCTCTGCCACAGTGAGCATCGACAAGCCGGACAAGGATATTTTTCTGGGAGTAGATGCGAAGGTAAAGATCTATGCAGAAAAGGCAGAGGATGTGGTAACGCTTCCGGCAGGCGTGGTAAATATCGGCAAGGATGGTTCTTTCTGTTATGTGCTGAAGGATGGTGTGATCACGAAGCAGGATATCACAACAGGAATCAGTTCCGAGGATTCTGTTGAGATCACAGATGGCATTAAAGCCGGAGATGAGGTCATCGAGGATCTGGGCTCCCTGGAAGAGGGAATGAAGGCAGAGGCAGCAGCGGCAGACAGTGACAGTGCAGCAGAGACAGGGGAGACTGCCGATGAGTAATATTTATGAATATATCAAAATGGCGCTCCATAATATCATGGCTAATAAGGGAAGATCCTTTCTCACCATGTTAGGGATCATTATCGGTATTGCATCAGTGATCGCCATTGTGTCCATCGGTGAGGGTACGAAGAATCAGATGAACAGTGAGATCAATGATATCGGCGGCGGCCAGATCGCTGTTTACTGCAGTGATGATGCCATAGCAGACCAGGTCTGGATCGAGTCGGAGGATATTGATGCAGTCCGGGAGCTGGATGGCGTGGAAGGTGTTAATGTTTCGGAGTCCTATACAGGTGAGACCGTAACCGGAAAGGGTGATTTTAATCTTACAGTGACCGGGGAGGCCCAGGATGCCAAGCTGGTGGATAATGCTTCTGTGAAGTACGGAAGCTATTTCGGACAGAAGGAGGTCGAAGAGGGAAAAAACGTCTGCGTGATCTCCGATGCCGATGCGAAGAGGCTTTTCGGAACGGATGATGTAGTGGGAATGACACTGGACATTACCTGCTATGATCTGACCAAGACATTCCGCATCTGCGGAGTCACCACACAGAAAGAGAACGGAACCTTTGTCAGCTATACTTACGATGGAATGCCGGTGACCATAAATGTGCCTTATACGGCCATGGACGACTTTACCGGAAGCAGCGGAGAATTTTATCAGATCATAGTTCAGGCGGATAAGAGTCTGGATTCCCAGGCGGTCGCAGACAAGATCATAAATCTTCTTGAGAGACGTCACCAGTGTGCCGGAGATGAATATTTCCAGGTACAGAGCTTCCAGGATGTTATGAAATCCATGAATCAGATGCTTGGTATGGTGACTGCGTTTATCTCTTTTGTTGCGGGCATTTCCCTTCTGGTAGGTGGTATCGGTGTTATGAACATCATGCTGGTATCCGTCACAGAGCGTACCAGGGAGATCGGTATCCGGAAATCCCTTGGAGCGAAAACCTCGTCTATTATGTTACAGTTTCTTGCGGAGGCGGCGATCCTGACGATCATAGGCGGGCTGATCGGTATTGTGCTGGGGATTGCAGGCGGCTATGTGATCTGTGCGGTGATCAGCAGCAGTATGGGAATGACCATCACACCTGGGATCAGTGCGGGAACTATCCTGGCGGCTACGCTGTTCTCCTGTGCAGTAGGTGTGTTCTTCGGAATCTATCCGGCGAAAAAGGCAGCGAAACTGAGCCCGATCGAGGCACTTAGACGGAATTAAAAAACTGTTGCTTTTGCATCAAAAATAGCAATAAAAAATATTTTTAAAAAAAATCAAAAAAAGTTTCAAAAAACCCTTGACATTTTATAGGTCTTAGAGTATCATACATATTGTTGCAGCGGTGATACGAAATATCACAAAGGAAAAGCAACAAAGATGTGCGTTTAGCTCAGCTGGATAGAGCGTTTGGCTACGGACCAAAAGGTCGGGGGTTCGAATCCTCTAACGCACGTATGAAGCCTCTGGAATTGTTCCGGAGGCTTTTATTTTGTGTTTCGGAAACAGGCGAAAAATTGTATTGACACTGGTAGTGGGCCAGAGTAGAATAAAAAAACAGAAAAGAAAAATTCTTGTAAAGCTGTTTGTTTGATACAAGCAGCTTTTTTCAAAAGAAAAAGTGAACAATAACAAAAATACAGAATACCTGAAACACAGGTGAACCTATCAGGAGGAAAAAACAATGCCAGGATATCTGATCAAAGATACAACAAAAGAGGAACGTAAACAGATCGTGGAGGAATCTCTGGGAAATATTTCCGCGAACTGCGATGGCTGTATGGCGAGACTTGCGGATATGTATCAGGATTATATTGACGGAAAGAAAGAGATCCGTGAGATCAATATGGAGTTCAATGCCAGGTATGTCCATGGAGATATGGATAAAGAGGAAAAACGAAGCTGCCCGATGTAGCGAACGGAGATTAACAGAAGCATGGATCAAAATGAAGTAAAATATGATAAGCTGCTGAAGATCAAAACCACCGGTCGTGACGATTCCAGATCGGATCAGTACTGTTATCCATATGAACCAACGCCATACTGTGTACTGGAACGGCTTGCGTATTGTGGGTATCTGGGGAAAAAGAATCATCTGATCGACTATGGATGTGGAAAAGGCAGAGTGGATTTTTTTCTGGCGTGGCAGGTCAGATGCCGGACCACAGGCGTGGAGTACGATGAACGTATGACAAAAGCCGCAGAAGAAAACAGGCAGCGGGCTGTTTCCGGGACAAAAACATCATTTATACTGGAGAATGCAGCTCTTTTTCAGGTACCGGAATCCGCAGACAGATTTTATTTTTTCAATCCCTTTTCTGTGGAAATACTGAGAAGCGTCATCGGACGCATCCGGGAATCCTGGTATGAAAAAACAAGAGAAATGCTACTCTTTTTCTATTATCCATCTGACGAATATATTTCATATCTGATGACCGTAGAGGAACTGGAATTCCTGGACGAGATCGACTGCCAGGATCTTTTTGAAGGGAAAAATCAGAGAGAGAGGATATTGGTATTTCAGATGGGAGAGGAGTAAAAACAACATGATAAAACTGATCGCAACAGACGTAGACGGAACTCTTGTAAAAGACGGGACCATGACTATCAATCCGGAATATATGACAGTGATCCGGAAGCTGACTGAGCTGGGAATTACCTTTGTGGTGTGTTCCGGGCGGCAGTATGACAGTGAGAGGAAGCTGTTTGAGCCGGTGAAGGATCTGGTGTATTTTGTGTCAGATGGCGGTACGGTGATCCGGAAGAATGATAAGATCCTGAAGGTACATACACTTCCGGATGAGGTTTGGAAACGCATGCATCATATGGTGAAAGAAAAAATGCTGGAATGTGACTGTTTTATTGCCACACCGGAGTGCTGCTATGCGGAGAATGAGAATGGAAGGATGTTCCGGTGGCTGCGGGATTCCTATGGCTATGATATGAGAAAAGTGGATGATCTTTCTTCTCTTCAGGGAAAAAAGGTGCTGAAATTCTCTGTCTATCACCAGGAACGGTGCGAGGAGCTTTGTGCCCCGTATTTTACACCGGCATGGAGGGATAAGGTAACGCTGGCGGCTGCCGGAAAAGAATGGATGGACAGTACACCGCCGGAGGGCGAAAAAAGTACAGCTGTCGAATTTATCCAGAAACAGTTAGGAATTTCTCCGGAGGAAACCTGTACATTTGGAGATAACCTCAACGATATCGCCATGCTCCAGAAAGCGGGAATGAGCTATGCAGTAGCCAATGCCAGAGCGGAAGTGCAGGCAGCAGCCAGGGAAGTATGTCCGTCATACAGTGAAGACGGAGTCTTACAGATTCTGAAGGGGATTGTTTCTGAAAGCGGAAAACAATAAAGATACATAAAATATGTGCTTTCGATAAAGAAAAGTCACCGGCCAGGGGTTGACTTTTAAAAACAATTCTGTTAAATTGAAAAAAATTGAAAATTTCAATTCCATGAGGGAGTAGTTCGCACGTAAGTGTGATTTGTCAACAGACCCGGTTTTTTCTGAAAAACCTGGCAAATCTTAAAGAATGAGACTCATGTATGCTTTGTTATATCTTATTGCAGCAGGGCATACATGGGTCTTTTTTATGTAACAAAAGAATGCCGGAAAGAATTTTTTCAGCAGGGCGGGCGACAATGAATCTCCGGGTTATGGGAAATAAAAAAAGAAAGTGAGAAGAAAAATGGAAAATCTGGTAAACAGTTCACCGCTGATCCTTGTGTTAGTTTTTCTTGTGATCGGCTTTGTGTTCCTGATGAAGGGTGCGGATTTCTTTGTAGAAGGAAGCTCCAGTATCGCAAAAAGGCTGAAGGTGCCGCCGATCATCATCGGTCTTACTATTGTGGCAATGGGAACATCATTGCCGGAAACTGCAGTCAGCGTTACAGCGTCACTGGTCAACAATAATGAGCTTGCGGTCAGCAATGTGGTAGGTTCCAATATTTTTAACCTGATGGTGGTTGTTGGAGTCTGTTCCATCCTGACACCGATCCTGGTACAGAAGGAAACCATCCGGAGGGATATTCCGTTTTCCATGATCTGTGCGCTCCTTCTTCTGGGGCTGGGGATCCTGGCAGCAGGAGATACGATCGGAATGAGACTTGGTCATCTGGATGGAATGATCCTGCTGGGATTTTTTGCAGGCTATATTGTGGTAATGATCCAAAGTGCCATGAAGGCCAGGGCAGCAGGAAAAAATGTGGACATGGAAGGAATGGAAGAGCTGGAAGAAGAAATCGGCATCCTTTCCTGGCCGAAGAGCATCCTTTTTATTGTGGGAGGCGCACTTGCCATTGCCTTTGGCGGAGATCTTACGGTGGATGCTGCCAGCCGCATTGCCATTGATCTTGGAATGAGCCAGACACTGGTGGGACTGACCATTGTTTCTATCGGAACTTCCCTTCCGGAGCTGGTGACTTCCGTGGTTGCAGCCAGAAAGAACGAAGTGGATATGGCTGTGGGAAATGCGGTAGGCTCCAATATTTTTAATATCCTGATGGTTCTCGGAGTTGCATCTGCCATCAATCCGGTGGCACTGATCCGGGAAAATATTATTGATATTGTCATACTTATCGTGTTCTCGCTGATCGTGTGGATCTATGCGGCCACAAAGCAGAGGATCAGCCGGAAAGAGGGAATTTCCATGGTGTGTATGTACCTGATCTATGCGGGGTATATTATCTGGAGATAGCCGCTGTGGCATGCAACTGGTCCGACGTGGACAATAGTATCGTATAGGGTTTATATCAATGCAATTTATAAGAAAAGCTCCAACCGTATCAATATCGGGATACAGTTGGAGCTTTTCTGCAATTATGCTCATTTGCCCTCAGAAGAGAAAGCTTTTTTTGAAGATTCTTCTGAAGCGTTCTTCTGATGCGGGGTCATATCATCGCTGTCCGTCATCAGATATTTCCGGACGGCAAAAAGAATGGCGATACCGATGATCCCGATCAGTGTCTGTACAGGATCGAGATGTTCCACGACCATCTGCCTTGCTGTTGCAAAAAGCAGGACCTCCACAACAGTCTGGGCGGAATGGCGGCAGAGCATTTTTACAAACTCCACACCAACTACAAGGGAGAGAGCCTGTGACAGGAAACTGGTAAAAAAGCTGGTGTCCATATCCATGATGGAGGTACCGGCAGTTGTAAGGATCAGACGCAGTCCGGACAGTGCGATCACGATAATGATCACGATGGATAATGCGATCTCTGTGTAACGGGCTGTGTTGTAGATCAGTTCGTTAAAATGCTTGCGGATATTGTGGTTAACGGCGGTTCTGTCTTTCATGGGAAGTTATCCTTTCTTTTTCGCAGAAGCGGGATGATCGATAAAGCGGGTTGCAAAATAGCCGAATACGCAGGTGATGACCACCATACATGGCAAAAACAGCCAGAAGCGCTGCTGGCTCATGGTATTGAACCATGGAGAATTGGCCTGCAGGATCATGATGATGGGCATATGCCACAGATAGATCCCGTACTGGTTCCGGGCTACGAAGTACAGCGGACGCAGAAACCTGAAATCCATTTCCGGCAGGAGGGAGAATCCTACAAGCAGTATACTGAGCAGGACCGCCAGGATGGAATGGGCGGGATAACCGGAGGGAGCAGTGCCATAAAGCCCGTGACTGTGATAATAAAAGATCCATACCAGGATCAGTGCGGTGCTTGCAATAGAAACCGGAAGTCCAAGCTTCAGCCGGTAATCCTGCATACGATCTCCGGTCTGTTTCCAGAAAGCGGCAGCAGCCATTCCCAGCACGAAATTATCCAGCGCAGAGAATACCTGACGCTCGTATACAAAATATACAGAGTTATCCGAAATCCCGGAATTGTGGAGATAGCGGACAACTGCGAATCGGCAGATAACAGTGAAAACAATGGATACAATGGCAGAGACGAGCCAGTTTTTCCGGACTGCCTTATAAAGGAACGGGGCGATCAGATAAAACTGAAAGATCACGCCCATCGTCCACAGCGCACCATTGATGGAACCATGAGTCACCGGGGAAAAGTTCTCCGTAAAAGTATAATACGCCAGGATATGCCGAAGTCCCTCATTGCTGAACATCTGCGTGGACATAAAGATCAGAAGGACCGTGATACATACATAATACTGGGGCATAATGCGGATGCAGCGCTTTTTCATAAAAGCCCGCCAGCCGGGGAGACAGCCTCGCGCCTCCGAAGAAGAAAGGGAAAGATAAATCCCATATCCGCTTAACAGGAAAAACAGTGTAACTCCTACTTCACCTCCAAGAGTCAGAAGTGTGTGGATGGCTGTATGCGACTGCCATGGCTGCCCGGACAGAACGTAGCAGTGATACAGCATAATGTAGAGGATCGCCCCCGCACGGAGCAGATCGATATTTTTGATACGCTTCATAAATAAATCCTTTCCTGAAAAAAATAAGTCTGCCCCATGACTGAAACGGGCAGACAGAGATAGGTTTAGTATAGCATGAACGTGGGAGATTGGAAAGCTGTCGGAGGGAACCGTAACGAAAAATTTATTATTGCAGAATGATGTCATTGCACTGATTGACGACGCCGGAGAGACTGTAGTAGAATACAAGTATAACAGCTGGGGAAAAATCCTGAGCATCACCGGCAGCAAAGCCGGCACCATTGGAAAATCAACCCGTTCCGTTACAGAGGCTACTACTACGATGAAGAAACCGGAATGTACTATCTGAAGAACCGGTATTATGATCCGGAGATTTATCAGTGCGGATGACTATGGCCTTCTTTCTGCAAGTAACACAGTTTACGATAAAAACCTGTACGCATACGGTGATGGAA
>OKUO01000515.1_pt1 | contig 13032 bp, 9 predicted proteins | sample 1606481 | NCBI WGS metagenome assembly OKUO01 (sample SAMEA3882503, study PRJEB24775) | human gut metagenome | biome: human-associated habitat; feature: intestine environment; material: feces | place: Netherlands | collected 2009/2010
CCCTGTAACCATCGGTCACATGCACTACTTGAAACTGCATCATCTGGTAGACGATAAGATCCATGCACGTTCCACAGGTCCATACTCCCTGGTAACACAGCAGCCTCTGGGTGGTAAAGCTCAGTTCGGTGGACAGCGTTTCGGAGAGATGGAGGTTTGGGCACTGGAGGCATATGGTGCTTCCTACACACTGCAGGAGATCCTGACAGTGAAGTCTGATGATGTGATCGGACGTGTTAAGACCTATGAAGCGATCATCAAAGGCGATAACATTCCTGAGCCAGGTATTCCTGAGTCCTTTAAGGTACTTCTTAAAGAGCTTCAGTCTCTTGGTCTGGATGTACGTGTGCTCAGCGAGGACGGATCAGAGGTACACATTATGGAAACCTCTGATTACGGAGATACTGATCTTCGTCATGTCATCGAGGGCGATTCCAGAGGACGCAGAGATGAGGAGTCCTTCGGTAAACACGGCTACACCAAGCAGGAGTTCAGCGGAGAAGAGCTTGTCAATGTAGAAGAAGATGAGGACATGGAAGACGAAGATGATATGATCGAGTTTGAAGAGTCCTTTGATGATGAGGAATAAGAAAGGGGAAAGAATACATGGCAGAAACAACCAACGCCAATGAAACATATCAGCCAATGACTTTCGATGCCATCAAGATCGGACTGGCGTCCCCTGAGAAGATCAGAGAGTGGTCACACGGTGAGGTTTTAAAACCTGAAACGATCAACTACAGAACCTTGAAGCCTGAGAAGGATGGTCTTTTCTGTGAAAGGATTTTCGGACCGAGCAAGGACTGGGAGTGCCACTGTGGAAAGTACAAAAAAATTCGCTATAAAGGCGTTGTCTGCGACAGATGCGGTGTTGAAGTAACCAAATCTGCCGTTCGTAGAGAGCGTATGGGACACATCGAGCTTGCAGCTCCGGTGTCTCATATCTGGTACTTTAAAGGAATTCCGTCCCGTATGGGTCTGATCCTTGATATTTCTCCGAGAACACTGGAGAAAGTGCTTTACTTTGCTAACTATATCGTTCTGGATCCTGCAGATTCCGGACTTATGTACAAACAGGTACTCACCGAGCGTGAGTACCAGGAAGCACGTGAGTCTTACGGAGAAGGATTCCGTGTAGGTATGGGTGCCGAGTCCATCATGGAGCTCCTTCAGGCTATCGATCTTGAAAAAGATTCTGAAGAACTGAAGGCAGAGCTTGTGGATGCAACAGGCCAGAAACGTGCAAGGATCATCAAACGTCTTGAGGTTGTGGAGTCCTTCCGTGAGTCCGGCAACCGTCCTGAGTGGATGATCATGACCGTTATCCCGGTTATCCCGCCGGATCTTCGTCCTATGGTACAGCTGGACGGAGGACGTTTTGCAACATCTGACCTGAATGATCTTTACAGAAGGATCATCAACAGAAACAACCGTCTGAAAAGACTTCTGGAGCTTGGTGCTCCGGATATCATTGTCCGCAATGAGAAGCGTATGCTGCAGGAGGCTGTAGATGCCCTGATCGATAACGGACGCCGTGGACGTCCTGTAACAGGACCTGGAAACAGAGCCCTGAAATCCCTTTCCGACATGCTGAAAGGTAAATCCGGACGTTTCCGTCAGAACCTTCTCGGTAAACGAGTTGACTATTCCGGACGTTCTGTAATCGTCGTAGGACCTGAACTGAAGATCTATCAGTGTGGTCTTCCGAAGGAGATGGCTATCGAGCTGTTCAAACCTTTCGTTATGAAAGAGCTTGTTGCCAACGGAACTTCCCACAACATCAAAAATGCCAAGAAAATGGTAGAGAAGCTTGAGCCGGCAGTATGGGATGTCCTTGAGGACGTCATTAAGGAGCATCCGGTTATGCTGAACCGTGCACCTACACTGCATCGTCTGGGTATCCAGGCATTCGAGCCAATCCTTGTAGAAGGTAAGGCGATCAAGCTTCATCCGCTTGTTTGTACCGCGTTCAACGCTGACTTCGATGGTGACCAGATGGCTGTACATCTTCCGCTTTCCCAGGAAGCACAGGCAGAGTGCCGTTTCCTTCTGTTATCACCGAACAACCTTCTGAAACCGTCAGATGGTGGTCCTGTAGCCGTTCCTTCACAGGATATGGTCCTTGGTATCTACTACCTGACTCAGGAGAGACCTGGAAATAAGGGTGAAGGCAAGTTCTTCAAGAGTGTCAACGAGGCAATTCTTGCATACGAGAACAAGGTCATCACACTCCAGACAAAGATCATTGTCCGTTGTCATAAGACAATGCCGGACGGAACTGTTTTAAGCGGCAATGTTCAGTCCACACTGGGACGTTTCCTGTTCAACGAGATCCTTCCGCAGGACCTTGGATTTGTGGACAGAAGCGTACCTGGAAACGAACTGCTTCTTGAGGTTGATTTCCTTGTAGGTAAGAAACAGCTGAAGCAGATCCTTGAAAAGGTTATCAATACTCACGGTGCAACAAAGACAGCCGAGGTACTTGACTCCGTTAAGTCTATGGGTTACAAATACTCCACACGTGCAGCCATGACCGTATCTATTTCCGATATGACCGTGCCGCCGCAGAAGCCGGAGATGATCAAGCAGGCTCAGGATACTGTTGACCGTATCACAAAGAACTACAAACGTGGTCTTATCACAGAGGAAGAGCGTTACAAAGAGGTTGTTGATACCTGGAAGAAGACCGATGATGAGCTTACAAAGGCACTTCTTACAGGTCTTGATAAGTACAACAACATCTTCATGATGGCTGACTCCGGAGCCCGTGGTTCCGATAAGCAGATCAAACAGCTTGCCGGAATGCGAGGACTGATGGCTGATACAACCGGTCATACCATCGAGCTCCCGATCAAGTCAAACTTCCGTGAAGGTCTTGACGTACTGGAGTACTTCATGTCCGCTCATGGAGCACGTAAAGGTCTTTCCGATACCGCTCTTCGTACAGCCGATTCCGGATACCTGACAAGACGTCTTGTTGATGTATCCCAGGATCTTATCGTTCGTGAGGCTGACTGCTGTGAGAACAGAGCAGAGATCTCCGGTATGGTCGTTCGTGGATTCATGGACGGAAAAGAAGAGATCGAGAGCCTTCAGGAGCGTATCACAGGACGTTTCTCCTGTGAGACAGTTAAGAATAAAGACGGAGAAATCCTTGTTAAAGCAAACCACATGATCACACCGAAGCGTGCAGCCCGTATCATGAAAGAGGGCGTAAGCAACCAGACAGGCGGACCGATCGACAAACTGAAGATCCGTACCATCCTTTCCTGTAAGTGCAAGGTTGGTGTCTGCGCAAAATGTTATGGTGCGAACATGGCTACCGGTGAGCCGGTACAGGTTGGTGAGTCTGTTGGTATCATCGCAGCACAGTCTATCGGTGAGCCAGGTACACAGCTGACCATGCGTACCTTCCATACCGGTGGTGTTGCCGGTGGAGATATCACACAGGGTCTTCCTCGTGTCGAGGAGCTTTTCGAGGCAAGAAAGCCGAAAGGACTTGCTATCATCACCGAGATCCCTGGTGTTGCACAGATCAAAGACACCAAGAAAAAACGCGAAATCGTGGTTACCAATCCGGACGATGGCGTATCCAAGACATACCTGATCCCTTACGGATCCCGTATCAAGATCGCTGACGGAACGGTTCTGGAAGCTGGAGACGAGCTGACCGAAGGTTCTGTAAACCCGCACGATATCCTGAAGATCAAAGGCGTCCGTGCCGTTCAGGATTACATGCTCCGCGAGGTACAGCGAGTTTACCGTCTGCAGGGTGTAGAAATCAACGATAAGCACATCGAGGTTATCGTTCGCCAGATGCTGAAGAAGATCCGCATCGAGGAAAACGGAGATACCGAATTCCTTCCGGGCGACATGGTAGACTTCCTGGAGTATGATGAGACCAACAAAGCGCTGATCGCAGAAGGCAAAGAGCCGGCAGAAGGAAAACAGGTTCTGCTTGGTATTACCAAAGCATCCCTGGCATCCGATTCCTTCCTGTCTGCAGCATCCTTCCAGGAGACCACCAAGGTTCTGACCGATGCCGCTATCAAAGGTAAGGTTGACCACCTTGTGGGCTTAAAAGAGAACGTTATCATCGGTAAACCGATTCCGGCTGGTACTGGTATGAAGTGTTACAGCAACATTCATCTGAATACCGACAGCATGATCGAGGAAGAAGAGGACGAGGATCTGATTCTGACCGAAGATCTTGAGGACGATGCTCCGGCAGCTCCGATGGCAGAAGCTCCGGTTGAAGAACCGTCAGCTGAAGAGGAAAAGCCGATGCTCGACTTCGACTTTGAGGAAATGATTCCGTCAAAGGATGATACCGAGGAGTAAACCCTTCAAGGTTAAAAAATAAATATGTCATTTGTGGAAAGCAGAGAATTTCCGGTTCGCCGGGGTCTCTGCTTTCCTTGTATTTTCGGGAGCATTTTGTTACAATGGAGACAGAAAAGAGGGAAGCCTATGTGGATCAAAAAGATACCTGGCATTGCAGTAAATGTGGCGGTACTGATTCTGAATGTGTTTGCGATTCTGATGATCGTGGGGCTGTTTCTTCATCAGGGAACGACGGGGGAGCGTGTGAAAGAGACGATTACGCGTTTTTCCACGACGTCGCAGGAGTATTATGCGGAAGGCGAGGCATACAGCCAGACGAGCGACCGGGTGCATACGTATTCGGTGGAAGAAACAAGGTAATTATTCAGAGCCCCATCTCGATTCCGCTTACGCTGCATCTCGATGTGGCTTCTCGCCATATGAAATTCCAGAAAAAACTGCTCATTCATGCAAGCATGATTCGCAATTTTTTCTTCCATTTCGCATGGCTCTGAATAATTACCAAATAAAGAGGAAAAGATGAGGAAAACTATGCTCCAAGAGTGGAAAAGAAAAGGAAAAAAATTCCGCCATGAGGAAAAAGATGGAGAAGAAACGACGGAGCTTTCTGTGAAAATACGGGCGGCAAAATTTCGTGATCTGCCGATGAGTCTGCGGATTCTGATCGTGAATCTCAGTCTGTTTCTGATTCTGTGCGCCGTATTTTTTATGGCAGGCGCGTATCTGTATGCGCCGCAGGCGGCAGGACGGAATTACGTGGAAGCATGCCTGGCAGGAGACTGGAACAGTGCATACGATGTATGTCAGTTCCCGGACAGCACGTTTCTGTCGCGGAAGAACTACGTCAATGCAATGACCTGGAAAGCAAAACAGGACGGCACTGACGGGCAGGAAACACCGGAGATCAAGAGCTTTTTCATGCGCAGAAAACAGAATCCTGAGACCGGGGAAAACAGGATTTATACTGTGCGGTACACGTTAAAAGGCGTGAGCGACTCGCAGGAAGAAACATTGGAGATCGCCGCCGGGGATACTGTAAAATGGAACTTCAAAGAGTGGTACGTTGTGCCGAAAGACAGCTACGTGACGGATGTCGAAATCACCGTCCCGGCGGATGCCTCGTTCTATCTGGACGGCGTGCAGGTCGGGAAAAAGTATTTAAAAGAGACGGCAGATAACGTCAGCATCTACAAAATCCCGTATCTCTTCCTCGGCGGCCACACCATTGAACTGACCGAAAAACAGAAAGACCCATACCGCGAGATCATCCTCGTGCAGGACAACAGCAGCATGGAATTCCTGCCGGATTTAAAACTCAACGATTCCACCGGCAAAACCATCGCCGACCGCGCAGAAGAGTCCCTGGACAAGGTATTCACAGCCGCAGCCGCCGGAAAATCCTTCAGCACCATCAAAAATGAATTTTCCGCCGACACCGCCGTACAGAAAACCGCCAAAGAACAGTACCAGCAGCTCTGCGATGCCTGCCTGAACAGCGACACCAACACCGGAATCACCAGCATCACCGTGAGCAGCGTCTCCACAACCGTAACCAACGAATCCAAGCAGATGAAGATTGAAACTAACGTGACCGCTGCGATTGAGCGACGAACCCGTTTCCTCCATTTCTTCCGGAAAACCAAAACAGAGACGATCACCTGGAAAATCGAATCCGCCGTAACGCTGGAGAAGGAAACCTGGGTCATGGGAAGTGACTTCCTGAAGGGCGTCGATCTGGGAAAATAGACGGGCTGAAATTGAATAAGAACTACGCGAAAAAGAGTGATTCTGCATCCGATTTTCCGGGAACAGAGTCACTCTTCTTTGCTGCGATGAAGATGTTAAGAAACCATGAACTTAAATTTACCAGAAGTGGAAAAATGTAAGAATTTGTGCCTTGCATCTTAGGTCAGATCACGTTATGATAGTAAGTAGAAAAATGTCGAAAAACGTTTGCGTTACGATGGAAGAAAGTTCCGCAAAGGGGCGGGACGATGGAGTATAAACAGATCATATGGAAAGAAAATCATTGAAACAGAGAAGAAAGCAGATGCGCCGCAGACAGATGATGCAGAAAGTATCACGGATTTCCCTGTGTGTGGTAATCGGCCTTCTTTTTCTTGCGCTTATCTGGAAATTTGCGGGAGCGCAGCTTGCGAAAAAAGGAATTGTACTGAGTAATGACACAGCCGCAAAGACGGTGAGCGAGACGGCGCCGGAGGCGGAGGACGGATCGGGAAATGCGGGAATTAAGAAGCTTGCGGAGACCACGCCGCCGAATGAGACGCCGGGATGGCAGTACAGCTCGTCGGGCTGGTGGTACGCAACGGATGCCACAACGTACTACGTCAACGGCTGGGCAGATATCGACGGAAACCAGTACCATTTTGATTCCAATGGTTACATGGCGACCGGCTGGAAACCGATCGGCGGAAAAGGCTGTTACTTTGATGACCAGGGTGTTTACCAGCCAGACCGCAACGGCTCGATGATGGTAGCCCTGACCTTTGATGACGGCCCAGGCGTCTATACCAGCACGCTTCTCGATACGCTGGAGCAGTACGGGGCACAGGCGACGTTCTTTATGCTCGGCAGCAATGTGGAAAAATACGGTGCAGATGTGATCCCGCGCATGGCGGCAATCGGCTGTGAGCTTGGAAACCACTCCTATGCGCATCCGAATATGAAAGAACTGAGCCTCGACGACGGCCTTGCCCAGTTCCAGATGACGGATGATCTGATCGCCCAGTACAACAACGGACAGGGTGCAACTGTCATCCGTTTCCCGTATGGAAACAGCACCGATGAACTGCTCGCATCTATCGGCCGCCCGAGCATCATGTGGGATGTCGATACCCTGGACTGGCAGACGAAAAATGTACAGGCAAACATCAGCGCCGTTCTCGACAGTGTAAGCCCGGGAGACATTATCCTGATGCATGATATCCACGAGACGACCGTAGAATCGTGTGCAACGATTGTGCCGGAGCTGATCAACCGCGGGTATGAGCTTGTCACGATTCATACTCTTGCAGCGGCAAACGGCGTGGATCTTGCAGCGGGAGAGACGTATTACGGCTTCCATGGCGGAACGACAAACGAATAGAAAACAGAATAGAAAAACGACAAAGAACCGCCGGTTTACTCTCAAATCAAGAGTGAACCGGCGGTTCTTATGTCATTTTATGAAAATTTATTTCATTGCCGCTCTCTTACGAAGTCTGGAATCCAGCTCTTTCTTACGGATACGTAAGGAAACCGGAGTAACCTCAAGAAGCTCGTCCTTGTCGATGAAGTCCAGAGCCTGCTCCAGGGAAAGGATTCTCGGCGGAGTCAGACGCAGTGCCTCGTCGGAGGAAGAAGTACGGGTGTTGGTCAGGTGTTTCGTCTTGCAGACGTTCAGCTCGATATCCTCGGCCTTACCGTTCTGTCCGATAACCATACCGGCGTAAACCTTCTCGCCAGGTCCGATGAACAGAGTACCGCGCTCCTGTGCGGAGTACAGACCGTAGGTAACGGACTCGCCTGCCTCGAAAGCGATCAGGGAACCCTGTTTGCGGTATTCGATGTCGCCCTTGTACGGTGCGTAATCTTCAAACTCGGTGTTCAGGATACCAGTTCCTTTGGTGGAGGTCATGAAGATTCCACGGAAACCAATCAGGCCTCGTGCCGGGATTTCGAACTCCAGACGGGTGGAACCATCGCTTGCGCGGCTCATGCCGTGAAGCTCGCCTTTACGCTCGCTGAGGAGCTGGATGACAGTACCGGAGAACTCATCCGGAACGTCAACGTATGCGATTTCCATTGGCTCGAGTTTGCGTCCGCGCTCGTCCTCTTTGTAGATAACCTCTGCCTTACTTACTGCGAACTCATATCCCTCACGGCGCATGTTTTCGATCAGGACGGACAGATGCAGCTCACCACGGCCGGAAACCTTGAAGCAGTCTGCGGAATCAGTCTCCTCGACGCGGAGAGAAACGTCAGTGTTCAGCTCACGCATCAGACGGTCACGCAGGTGGCGGGAAGTTACGTATTTACCTTCTTTACCGGCCAGCGGGCTGTCGTTTACGATGAAGTTCATGGAAATAGTCGGCTCGGAGATTTTCTGGAACGGGATGGAAACCGGGTTGTCCAGATCGCCGCAGAGAGTATCTCCGATGTGGATATCCGGGATACCGGAAACAGCAACGATAGAACCGATGCCTGCCTCAGTAACCTCTACTTTTTTCAGTCCGTCAAATTCATACAGTTTGCTGACCTTTACTTTTTTCTTCTTGGTCAGATCGTGGTGGTTGACCAGCATAACGTCCTGGTTCACGCGGATCGTTCCGTTTTCAACTTTGCCGACACCGATACGTCCAACGTATTCGTTGTAGTCGATGGTACTGATCAGAAGCTGTGTGCCAGCTTCCGGATCGCCGGTCGGAGCCGGGATGTATTTCAGGATGGTCTCGAACAGAGGAGTCATATCCTTCGGGGTATCGTTCAGATCGAGTACTGCATGCCCCATCTTTGCGGATGCGTACAGAAACGGACAGTCAAGCTGTTCGTCAGATGCATCGAGGTCCATCAGAAGCTCGAGCACTTCGTCGATAACTTCATCCGGGCGTGCTTCCGGGCGGTCGATCTTGTTGATGCAGACGATAACGGACAGATCCAGCTCGAGTGCTTTTTTCAGCACGAATTTGGTCTGCGGCATAGCGCCCTCGAATGCGTCTACAACCAGAATAACGCCGTCTACCATTTTCAGAACTCGCTCAACCTCGCCGCCGAAGTCCGCATGGCCTGGGGTGTCGATGATGTTGATTTTCGTTCCTTTGTAGTAAACTGCTGTATTTTTGGAAAGAATGGTGATTCCACGCTCACGCTCGATATCGTTGGAGTCCATGACACGTTCCTGAACCTCCTGATTGGCACGGAAAACGCCGCTCTGTTTCAGAAGCTCGTCTACCAGTGTAGTTTTACCATGATCGACATGGGCGATGATGGCAACGTTTCTTACATCTTCTCTCGTTGTTTTCATTTCTTCATTCCTCTTCCTATGGGTTGACCCTGCCGGGTTCAATTTTTCAAAATTTCAAGCCGGCCGGGAATGTTTATCACAGCACAAAGGCAGGTGCCTTGCCGTTTTGTCTCTGCTGGATGCCTGCCTATCTGAACTATTATAGCACAGAACAGAGAAAAAAAACAGGGAAGATGTGACATTTTTTGTATTGCAATGGTAGAAAATACGAAGCATGTGGTGCGGTTTTTACAGAAACATATACAAAAAATTGGGCAGAATGCTGATTTGAATAGAAATAAAAAAATCTGGAAAAAAGTGGTTCTGAAAAAGAAATGTGGTTCATACATTAGGATTATAGATCAGCAAAGTACCGATCAGAAATCAATATTCAGAAAGAAAAGACAAAGGAAGGGGATTTTCATTATGGCAGACAAGATGATTGAAAACAATCAGGTGGTTATCATGGGAGAGATTGTCTCCCCGTTTACATTCAGCCATCAGGTATTCGGAGAGGGCTTTTACCTCGTCGATGTGATGGTCAAGCGGTTGAGTGAATCGCAGGACATCATTCCGGTGATGGTCTCCGAGCGGCTGGTGGACGTATCACAGGATTACCAGGGTGAGTGGATCTGCATCAGCGGTCAGTTCCGGTCCTACAACCGCCACGAGGAGAAGAAGAACCGTCTGGTACTCTCCGTATTTGCGCGGGAATTAAGCTTCGTGGAGGAAGAGGACGATTCCGTCAAATCCAACCAGATTTACCTCGATGGATACATATGTAAACCGCCGGTCTACCGGAAAACACCTCTGGGAAGAGAGATCGCCGACCTTCTGATCGCGGTCAACCGTCCGTATGGAAAATCAGATTATATCCCGTGCATCTGCTGGGGACGGAATGCGCGGTATGCCTCTGCGTTTGCCGTGGGCGGCCACGTTCTCATCTGGGGACGGATCCAGAGCCGGGAATATATGAAGCGGCTGAGCGAGACGGAAATGGAAAAGCGGACCGCATATGAGGTTTCGGTGAGCAAGCTGGAATACAGTGAGAGTTAAAGCGCGATCCGCTGTTGACAAGAAAATTTAATGATGCTATAGTAAGAGCAGAACTGAAGTGGATAGAGGTCGCATTACTTCAAGAGTACCTTTTCGGATGCCTCAGCAGCAAAAGAAGAAGAGGAAAAGGGAAGAATGCCGAAGGACATCCGGCGCTGAACCGGTATGCTCCTGGGCGCAGGTTGAAAAAATCTGCGACTGTCATCGAGAGATGGAGAGCTATCTGATCATAGATACTGCGTATGTGTGAATTTGGAGGCGATCTTATCTGGGATGAGACGCCTCTTTTTTAAACGGAAAGTGAAATTTTCCGTTGGAGATAAGCTCCGGCGACTGATTTCTTATGGTTTTATCTGACACAACATACAGGAGGAAAAGAGAATGTCTATTTTTAAAGGTGCAGCTGTTGCAATGATCACACCGATGACCGAAACACAGGAAGTGAATTACGAAAAACTCGGAGAACTGATTGAGGAGCAGATCGCCGGCGGAACCGACGCCATCGTTATCTGCGGAACCACCGGTGAGGCTTCGACCCTGTCCCATGAGGAGCATCTGGATGCCATCAAATATACCGTGGAAAAAGTAAATCACAGAATCCCGGTAATTGCAGGAACCGGCTCCAACAGCACGGAGACAGCAATTTATCTGTCTCAGGAAGCAGAAAAATACGGCGTGGACGGACTTCTTCTCGTTTCTCCGTATTACAATAAAGCAACACAGAAGGGCCTGATTGCACACTTTACCGCAATCGCAGACAGCGTCAAAGTGCCGGTCATCCTTTACAACATTCAGGGCAGAACCGGCGTAAACATTGCACCGGAAACGATCGCCTATCTGTTCAACAACGTTGAGAATATCGTTGCAGTCAAAGAGGCTTCCGGAAACATTTCCCAGGTCGCAAAAATTATGCAGCTGACCGATGGAAAGATCGATCTGTACTCCGGAAACGACGATCAGGTTGTGCCGATCCTTTCCCTTGGCGGAAGTGGCGTCATCTCCGTTCTTTCCAATGTAGCACCGCGCAAGACCCACGACATGGTACAGAAATTCCTCGACGGCGATGTGGCCGGATCCAGAGAAATCCAGCTGAGAGCACTGCCGCTCATCGATGCGCTGTTCTGCGAAGTAAACCCGATTCCGGTAAAAGCAGCGCTGAACCTGATGGGCAAAGAGGTTGGACCGCTTCGTCTGCCGCTGACCGAGATGGAGCCGCAGAACCAGGAGCGCCTGGCAAAGGCTATGAAAGATTTTGGAATCAAACTGGCTTAAGTTAAGAATACACGAAGTAAAGAAGGAAAAAGACAATGGTTAAAATTATTATGCATGGCTGCAACGGCCATATGGGACAGGTCATCACCGGCCTGGTAAAAGAAGATGCAAATGCAGAAATCATAGCCGGAATCGATATGAACGACAACGGCCAGAACGATTACCCGGTATTCAAAAGCCTGGCAGAATGCGATGTTCCGGCAGACGTAGTCGTTGACTTTTCTTCCTACAAGGCAGCCGACGCACTGCTCGATGCCTGCAAGGAGAAAAAACTTCCACTCGTCCTCTGCACCACAGGCCTCACCGAGGATCAGCTCAAAAAAGTGCAGGAGACCAGCAAAGAAATCCCGGTTCTCCGCTCTGCAAATATGTCCCTTGGTGTGAATACGCTGATGAAACTGGTACAGGCAGCTGCAAAAGTGCTTGCCGAAGCAGGCTTTGATATGGAGATCGTGGAGAAACACCACAAACTGAAATGCGACGCTCCAAGCGGAACCGCCATCGCCCTGGCAGACAGCCTGAACGAGGGACTGGACAACGCTTATCATTATACTTTCGACAGAAGCCAGAGAAGAGAACAGAGAGATGACAAAGAGATTGGAATCTCTGCTGTCCGTGGCGGAACCATCGTCGGAGAACATGATGTGATCTTTGCCGGTGATGACGAAGTGATTACTTTCCAGCACACAGCTTACTCCAAGAAACTATTTGCAAAAGGCGCGATTCAGGCAGCCAAGTTCCTGAAAGGAAAAGAACCGGGCTGGTATCAGATGAGTGATGTGATCGGATAAGTTTAAAATGTAAAATGTTTTGTAACTATTCAGTAGGTAATATCCCGCTACAACAAGGAGTTTTTTATGGTATCCAAACAGAAAATAATGATTGTAGACGATGACAACAACATCGCCGAACTGATATCTCTTTATCTTACCAAAGAATGTTTTGAGTGTAAGATTGTCAACGACGGGGAAGAAGCTTTGAGTGCATTTACTTCCTTTCAGCCGAACCTTATCCTCCTGGATCTGATGCTTCCCGGTATGGACGGCTATCAGGTCTGCAGAGAGATCCGCCACAAATCCAATGTACCGATCATCATGCTCTCTGCAAAAGGAGAAGTTTTTGATAAGGTGCTCGGCCTGGAACTGGGTGCTGACGATTATATGATCAAACCTTTCGATTCCAAAGAACTGGTAGCCAGGGTCAAAGCGGTTCTCCGCCGTTTCCAGCCTGCCCCTTCCGCTCCGTCGGCACCTGCCGGAAAATACGTGGAATATCCGGATCTGATCATCAATCTGACCAACTATTCCGTTATCTATCAGGGGATGACTATAGACATGCCGCCAAAGGAACTGGAACTT
>OKUO01000516.1_pt1 | contig 13003 bp, 12 predicted proteins | sample 1606481 | NCBI WGS metagenome assembly OKUO01 (sample SAMEA3882503, study PRJEB24775) | human gut metagenome | biome: human-associated habitat; feature: intestine environment; material: feces | place: Netherlands | collected 2009/2010
ACCTCGCTCGCCGTATCGGCACTTAGAATTATGCGGTATTGCCCTAAATTAAATAATAAATGGTAGCAACAGTAGCGGAGTAAGGGCAAACGGGAAACAACTTTACAAAATCAGAATCAACTATGAATGGCGGCAGGGTTGTAGCGTCTTCTTGGCGGTATAAGCAAATTGATCAAAAATTGCTGACTTTTCAATCAGAGCGGTTAATCCGCAACGGAAAACAAAAAAGCAAAATACAAGAATTCGTATAGCAAAAAATGAGAAGCACACTCATACATAAGGATTTATGATAGAGAAAAATTGCCAGAAAGCAAAAATTTTACTCTGAGGGGTGCCATCTGTATGCAGATAAAATCCAGGGACTGGCAAAATCCAATGAGCTTATCAGCGAAGTACGCGGCGTATGTGCGGAATGTGATGTGGTGATTTGCTGCCTGGGCTTGGATGCGGGCCTGGAAGGCGAAGAAGGCGACCAGGGAAACCAGCCCGACAGCCTGCCCTATCCCACCGAGAATCCCTGGGGTTGATTGATTAGAAAGGAAGTCTTTTGTTATGAAATTCTTTATTGATACCGCGAACGTCAACGAGATCCGCGCCGCAAACGACATGGGCGTCATCGCAGGCGTCACCACCAACCCCAGCCTCATCGCCAAGGAGGGCCGGGACTACGCCGAGACGCTGGCTGAAATTGCCACCATCGTGGACGGCCCTATCAGCGGTGAGGTGAAAGCCACCACCACCGATGCCGAGACGATGGTCAAGGAGGGCGAGGCCATCTACGCCCTGGACCCCAAGCACATGGTCGTAAAAATCCCCATGACCGCCGAGGGCCTCAAGGCCATCAAAGCCTTGTCCGCCAAGGGCATCCCCACCAACTGCACCCTGATTTTCAGCGCCAACCAGGCGCTGCTGGCCGCCCGCGCCGGTGCCACCTACGTCAGCCCCTTCCTGGGGCGCCTGGACGATATCTCCCAGCGGGGCATCGAGCTCATCGAGACCATCCACGACATGTTCCTCAACTACCCCGACATCGAGACCCAGATCATCGCGGCCAGCGTGCGCAACCCCATGCACGTGACCGACTGTGCCCTGGCCGGTGCCGACATTGCCACCGTGCCCTACAAGGTCATTGAGCAGATGCTGCATCATCCGCTGACCGATTCCGGCATCGAGAAGTTCAAGGAAGACTACTGCAAGGTGTTTGGTGAGTGATATGACAAAGGAAGAACGTCTGAAGCTGCAGATCGCAGCCTGCAAGGTGCGTATGGGCGTGATTGAATCCACCCACGGTGCCAAAGCCGGGCACCCCGGCGGCAGCCTGTCCGCCGCCGATATGTTTACTTACCTTTATAATAAGGAAATGCGCGTCGACCCAACCAACCCGAAGTGGGAGAACCGGGACCGGTTCGTGCTCTCCAAGGGACATACCGCGCCGGGGCTGTACAGCGCGCTGGCCTACCGGGGATTTTTCCCGGTGGAGGACCTGCCCACCCTGCGCCACATTGACAGCTATCTGCAGGGCCACCCCAATATGAACACGGTGCCCGGTGTGGATATGTCCACCGGCAGCCTGGGCCAGGGCATCTCTGCAGCCTGCGGCATGGCACTGGGTGCCAAGCACGCAGGCAAGCCCATCAACGTGTTTGCCATCGTGGGTGACGGCGAGGTGGAAGAGGGCGAGTGCTGGGAGGCCTTTATGTTTGCCGCCCACTACGGCCTTTCTAACCTGTGCGTGATGCTGGACCGCAACCATCTGCAGATCGACGGCACCACCGAGACGGTCATGAACAGCGCCCCGCTGGAAGAAAAGCTCAAGGCGTTCAACTTCAACGTCCTGACCATCAACGGCCACGACTACGACCAGATCGAGTCCGCCATTAAGGCATTCCACGCCGAGAACGACAAGCCCACCTGCATCATTCTGGATACCCTCAAGGGCAAGGGCGTTTCCTTTATGGAGAACTCCGTTGACTGGCACGGCAAGGGCCCCAACGATGAGGAGTACGCCATCGCCATGCAGGAGCTGAACGCAGCCTACGCCGCGCTGGAACAGGAGGAGAAGTAAGATGGCAGATGTGAAAATGATTGCTACCCGCGAGAGCTACGGCAACACCCTGAAAGCACTGGCCGCTGAGGGCCACGACGACCTGGTGGTGCTGGACGCTGACCTGGCTGCCGCCACCAAGACCGGCATGTTCCGCAAGGCTTACCCGGACCGCCACTTTGACTGCGGCATTGCCGAGGGCAACATGATGGGCGTGGCCGCAGGTCTGGCCGCCATGGGCTATGTGCCCTTTGTTTCCAGCTTTGCCATGTTCGCCGCCGGCCGCGCGTACGAGCAAGTGCGTAATTCCATCGGATATCCGCACCTCAACGTCAAAATCGGCGCCACACATGCGGGTATCTCGGTCGGTGAAGACGGCGCCACGCATCAGTGCTGCGAGGACATCGCGCTCATGCGCACGATCCCGGGTATGACGGTAATCGTTCCCGCCGATGACATCGAGGCTCGCGCTTGCGTGCGCGCTGCCTATGAGTTTGAGGGGCCAGTCTATATGCGCTTCGGCCGCCTGGCAACACCGGTCATCAACGACTGCGAGGACTATGAGTTCAAGATTGGTCGCGGCGTGGTCGTGCGCGAGGGGTCCGATGTGACCATCATCGCTTGTGGCCTTATGGTCGCCGAGGCGCTTGAGGCTGCCGAGGCGCTCGCTGCCGATGGCATCGATGCCGAGGTCATCAACATGCATACGATCAAGCCGCTCGACGAACGCCTGGTTGTAGCCAGCGCCAAGAAGACCGGTCGCGTGGTCACTGCCGAGGAGCATTCGATTATCGGCGGTCTTGGCGAGGCCGTTGCCTCGGTGCTAGCGGAGCAGTATCCGGTGCCGATGCGTCGCGTCGGCGTGCGCGATGTGTATGGCGAGTCCGGCCCTGCGGTCGATTTGCTGCACAAGTACGGTTTGGACGCCGACGGCATCGAAGCTGCGGTCAGGTCTGTGTTGTAAGGAAGGTTTCCATGGGATTTGTATCTGCCAACCAAGTGACGATAGGGTATACCGCCGCCTCGCGCGAGGATGCCCTGCATTATTTGTCCGATCAGGCCGTCGAGCTCGGCTTTGCTGACGACGCATCTGCCGTAGAGACTGCCTTCATGGCTCGCGAGAACGAGGCCGAGACTGGCCTTGTCGCCGGTTTTGCCGTTCCACATGCCAAAAGCGATGCTATCCACACGCCGGGCGTTGCCGTGCTTAAGCTGGTCGAGCCCGTTGAATGGCCGAGCTTCGATGGTGTGCCCGTCGATGTTGCGCTCGCGCTGTACGTGCCTGCCGGCGAGGCAGGAACCACGCACCTGCGCTTGCTCTCCAAGGCTGCCGTGATGCTGATGGACGCCGGCTTCCGTGACAAGGTGCGCGCGAGCACCAATCCCGTTGAGATTGCGGAGCTCATCAATAGCGGACTCGAAGACTAGAACGGTCATCCCGTTCAATCAATTGATCCTTCTCCAAGGAAAAGGGCCGCGACGCCGTATGGGTGTCACGGCCCTATTTGCGTTTCCCCAGATAAAACCTGCCAAAATAAACCTGTCCCTTTTTGGCAGGTTACTGATTCATGGCACCGTGGATGTAGGGGGTGACCTCAGGGGAGATATGGTCGCAGCCCAGCTCGCGCAGCGCGGACTCGATAACGGCGGGCAGCGGGGTCTTGCCCTTGTCGTCGACGGCGGCACCGCCGAGGGTGGCAATCTTGGCGACATCTGCGGGTGCGGCCTCGATATGCATGCAGCCGCCGACCAGGCGCGCGCGTACCTGTGCCAGATCAAGATCGTGCAGGTAATCCTCGCAGGCGCGAATCAGGGAGACCTTCTCGCGCGTAAGCTCCTCGCCCGTGGGGACGCGCGTGGCAAGACATGCTCCCGCCGGCAGGTTCCAAACGGGATAACCCCATGCGCGCAGCAGCTCGCGCTCTTCGTCCTTGGTAAAGCCGACCTCCATAAGGGGTGAGCGTACGCCGAGCTCTTCTGCCGCACGCATGCCGGGGCGGTAGTCACCGCGATCGCTTGCATTGCTGCCATCGATGACGGTGGGAAAGCCGAGCGACTTGGCGTGGTTGACGATGGCGGTAAAGCCAGCGTGCTTGCAGTGGTAGCAGCGATTGGCATCGTTGCAGGCTACTTGGGGGAGCTGCAACTGATCGACCGAAAGATTGAGCACGGGGAGCTTAAAATGCGCCCCTTCATTGGCTTGTCCATCAACGGACTGCTCAAACGAAGCCTGCTCGGGCGTGCCGATGAGCGGCGTGGTGAGATGGACGAGGAGGGTATTGGTAGGCATGATGCGGGCGCATACGGCGGCCAAAAAGCTGCTGTCAACGCCGCCGGAAAACCCGATAGCCACGCGCCCGTATGCCAAAAGCAGCTGTTCGAGCGCCGATAGCTTGTCTTGAAGCTCCTCTGCGGGTGCCGTGGTGTCTAAAATCATGAAACGTTCCTTATCGTTGAGTACTCGATCGAAAACTATAATCCTAATGCGTTACTTGCCATAAGACTTCTATCTGTGTAACGAAAGTGCAATATGGTATATACGTTATATACAAGTTGCCAAATGCGGTAGAGTTGCAGCAACGCGACAGCGAGAGTCGATGGGGGACCGATATGATCAAGGCTGTTATTTTTGACATGGATGGAACGCTGGTCGATACCGAGCGTTTGGGGATTAAGGCCTGGAAGGCAGGCGCCGCTGAGCTTGGGCTCGCGATTGATGATGCGCTGATCCATCAGTTTATCGGCCGCACGCTGCCCGATGTTATGGACATCCTTGATGAGCATTACGGCAGCCATGAAACCACCGAGGCGATCTATCGTCGCCACAAGGAGATTCGCGACGAGATGGTCAAGACCGAACTGGAACTTAAGGCCGGTGCCGCCGAGTGCCTAGACGAGCTGCTGGCTGCGGGCTATCACGTGGGTCTAGCGACGTCGTCGCGCCTCGTTACGGCCGAGCGCAACCTTAAGATGGTCGGTCTTTTTGGCAAGTTTGAAACGGTAACGTGTGGCGAGGACGTCGTGCACGGCAAGCCCGACCCCGAGATGTATCTGCTCGCCTGCGAGCGCGCGGGCTTTGCTCCCGAGGAATGTGCCGTGGTCGAGGATTCGCGCAACGGCTGCGTTTCGGGCATCACGGCCGGATGCCATGTCTTCGCCGTCCCCGATATCGTGCCGCTGCCGCAGGACGTGGTGGATGGCTGCGAGGCCGTGCTCGATACGCTGTTCGACCTGGCGGCGGCAATCAAGACTGTGCGTTAGAAAATTGCGGCGTTGAAACGAGCGATTGCTCACGTTTGCGCTTAAGCAAAAGGGGTCCGGCAATGGTCGGGCCCCTTTTGCTTAAGCGGCGACTTAGCATACTCGCGGGCGTGCTATAGATACGCACCGAGGTTGATGGCCGTGGCGTCGGTCTGGCTGCTTGCCTGGGTGCTGGCGCGTTCCAGTAGGAACGGACGTACCAGTTCTTGGCGGTTGATATCCTCGGCGGCGACTGCGGTGACGGTACGCGCTGCGGAGCCGACACGGATATGCTTGATCTTTGCCGGGGCCTTGTTCTCGATTTGCTCCATCAGCAGTTGGACACCCTTGCGGCCAATCTCGTAGCCCGGGGGCGCTACCGTAGTGAGCGGGACCGATCCGCTCCAAGCGAGCGGGTTGCCATCGCAGCCTGCTACGCGTACTTGCCCGGGGACAGAGATGCCCTTGTTGACCAGTGCCGAAACGACGCCCGAGGCCAACACATCGGTCAGGCCGACGACAAAATCGGGACGTTCGTCCGCGGGGCGCTCGGCGATTTGGGCACCGATGCCGTAGCCGTCGGCAGCGGTATTCCATTCGCCGGCGTCGATGACTTCGATCTTGATATCGGGGTGCAGGGCGAGCGCCTTATGAATGCCAAGGACGCGCAGGGTGAGTTGCATAAATGCTGCTCGGCCGACGACGACAATATGGTGCGCGCCGCGGGCGATAGCAAGTTCGGCAATGATGCGACCCTGGGCCTCGTTGTCGGCCGCTACGTAGTAGCCGGGCTCGGAGCAATGGATGTCCAGATGGACGATCGGCACGGGCATCTTGGTCATGGCGGGGTGCCAGTCGGGGGATGCCATGGGCTGAACCATGACGCCGGACATCTGGGTGCCCATAAAGTAGCGCAGGTAATGGTCCTCGAGAATATCGTCGTTATCGGCGTTGGCGATGAGCAAGTCGTAGCCGTGCTTGCGGGCCTCGTTGTGGGCGCCGCTGGCGATTTGGAGCGAAAAGCCGTGATCGAGACGGGGGAGCACCAGGCCAAAGGACTTGGTGGCGCCGCCCGCGAGCTGACGGGCGCTTTGGTTGGGCAGGTAGCCAAGGCGATTGATGGTCTCGTTGATGAGCTTGAGGGTCTCGGGGCGCAGCTTTTCGGGGTGGTTGAGCGCGTTGGAAACCGTGCCCAACGAAACCCCGGCCTCGCGCGCGACGTCGCTGATTTTTACCTTTGCCATAGCGGCCCCTTTGATGCGTTTCAAGTACAAGCCAGATTGTAGCATCCCAAACCTACCAAAAAGGGACAGGTTTATTTTGGCAGGTTTTATCTGGGCAAACGCTATTGCCAGCGCGACCACCACGAAGGGGGCAGGCACCTTTGTGGTGGTTTGGACCGGCTGGACGTGTGTGCATCGAGTGGTATCTAAGTTGAGATACCACTTCTGGTATATCAGCTTGCGTTTGCGTGAGTACAATACTCGAACGTTATACGTCTCAGCGCCCCTTGTGCGTGGACGTCTTGCAGTCACGCGAACGAAGGGATTTATCTTATGTGCGGAATCGTCGGCTACACCGGCTCTGATATTGCAAAGAACATCCTGGTCACGGGCCTCAAGCGTATGGAGTATCGCGGCTATGACTCCTCGGGCGTCGCGCTCGAGATGGGCGAGGGCGCCGCGGCGCACCTCGACGTCATCCGCCGCGTGGGCAAGGTCGCGGGTCTGGAGAGCGAGCTTTCCAACATCGACAGCGACGCTACCTGCGGTATCGGCCATACCCGTTGGGCCACCCACGGCAAGCCCTCCGTCGTTAACGCTCACCCCCACACCAGCTGCGACGGTCGTATCGCCATCGTCCACAACGGCATCATCGAGAACTTCGCCGAGCTGCGCGAAGAGCTGGAGGGCCGCGGCCACCACTTTAAGAGCGAGACCGATACCGAGGTCTTCGCGCATCTGATCGAAGAGGCTTATGCCGAGACGCACGACCTGATGGCCTCCGTGCGCGAGGCTTGCACCCACGTGGTCGGTGCCTATGGTCTGGCCGCCGTGTGCGCTGACGAGCCCGGCGTGATCGCCGTGGCCCGCAAGGATTCCCCGATCGTGGTCGGCGCGGGCGAGACCGGCGCCTATGTCGCCTCCGATGTCATCGCGCTCATCGACGCCACCCGCGATGTCGTGGTGCTCGAGGACGGTCAGTTTGCCAAGCTCACGCCCACAGGCGTCGAGTACACCGACGAGGCCGGCAACGTTATCGAGCCCAAGGTCACCTACATCGACTGGGACCTGGACATGGCAGAAAAGGGCGGTTATCCCGACTTTATGCTCAAGGAGATTCACGAGCAGCCGCGCGTCGTGCGCGACACGCTGGTTGGTCGTATGACGCCGGCCGGCGAGCTCGACATCGACGAGCTGGGCCTTTCGCTCGAGGAACTCAACGACATCGACCGCGTCTACGTGATCGCTTGCGGCACCAGCTATCATGCTGGCCTCATTGCCAAGAATCTCATTGAGGGCTGGGCTCGCATCCCCACCGAGGTGGAGGCGGCCAGCGAGTTCCGCTATCGCAACCCCATCATTACGCCGACGACGCTTGTCGTTGCCGTGTCCCAGTCGGGCGAGACGGCCGATACCCTTGCCGCCATTCGCGACGCGCGCATCAAGGGTGCCAAGGTCTTCGGCATCACCAACGTGGTGGGCAGCCCCGTGGCGCGTGAGAGCGACGGCGTCATCTACACCAAGGCCAACAAGGAGATCGCGGTCGCCTCGACCAAGAGCTTCATCGGCCAGGTCGTGAGCCTTACGCTTTTGGCCCTGCTGCTGGCGCAGGTCAAGTACCGCTTGACCACCAAGCAGGCGCGCATGCTGTTCCGCGAGCTTTCCGATACGGCCGAGCAGATCCAGTGGATTTTGGATACCCAAACCGAGGCCGTTCATGAGGCTGCCCTGCTGTGCAAGGACGCGCAGTCGGCGCTGTTCGTGGGCCGTGGCATGGGTGCCGCTATTTCCTACGAGGGTGCGCTCAAGCTCAAGGAAGTCAGCTACCTGCACGCCGAGGCATATGCCGCCGGTGAGATGAAGCATGGCCCCATTGCCCTGATCGACCCGGGCTTCCCTGTCATCGCCGTGGCCACCAAGAGTGCCACCTACGACAAGACCGTGTCGAACCTTATGGAGTGCAAGGCGCGCGGCGCCAAGGTCATCGTCGTTGCCACCGAGGGCGACGAGGAGATCAACAAAATCGCCGACTGCATTATCCGCGTGCCAGCAGTCCGCGACGTGTTCAGCCCCATCACGGCGAGCGTCCCGCTGCAGCTGCTCGCCCGCGAGGTCGCCATCCTGCGCGGCTGCGACGTCGACCAGCCCCGCAACCTGGCAAAGAGCGTTACCGTGGAGTAGTTGGTTCCGCCATTCTGGCGACCAAGGCCCGGCTCCGTTGCAGCGGAGCCGGGCCTTGTTTCATTTGCCCAGATAAAACCTGCCAAAATAAACCTGTCCCTTTTTGGCAGGTTAGCGGAGCTTGCTGGTCTCGAAGTACTCGGGGAACTGGTCCAGAACCTCGGTTTGGTTGCGGAACATCATGTGCAGGTGCTTGCTGACCAAAAAGCTCGCTTCGATGGGGTCGCGACCGGCGATAGCGCGGCGAATCTGCTTGTGCTCGTTCACGATGTCCTGATTGTCGAGAACCTGCGTGGCGGCGCGCAACCAGCGGAAGCGCTCCAGGTCGGCATTGGTCTCTTCGAGCCACGACCACACGGTGCTGCGACATGCGATGCTAAAAATCATGTGATGCATGAGGTTGTCGCTCAAAAAGAAGCCGATGCGATCCTCCTCGGCCATGGCCTTTTCCTGCAGCACGATGGCGCGGTCGAGCTGCTCGATGCCGGCCGACGTGGCGCGCGCACAGCACTCCACAATCACCTGCTTTTCCAGATGCTCGCGGATGTAACAGGCACTCTCGGCAAGGGTGAGGTTGATGGGCGAGACGTAGGTGCCGCTCTGGGGCACGGTGCGCACCAGGCCTTCCTGCGCCAAGCGAACCAAAGCCTCGCGCACGGGCGTGCGACCCATGTCCAGGTCATCGCAAAGCTGCTTGACGCCCAGCTTTTCGCCCGGCTTGTAGTCCAGGTAGACGATTTTGCGTCGAATGGTGTGGTAGGACTGGTCCTGTAGGCTCGTTTCCTGCTCGCCGACGTGCATCGATTCTTCCATAGCGCCTCGCAACTGTTCTATCAAACTCATATGTCAGTTGTTAATTATGCCGCGAATCAGCTCTCCGCGGTGGGTAATTCGGCTGTTGCCTGAGAACTATCGCGGCATCTTAGTCTGTGTTTGCGCAAGGCTGTGCTCAATGTTGCCGTATCATAAGCCGTCGCAAACGTGAAATAGAAAGAAGGAATCCCATATGCAACTGGCAAATATCGTACGCGAGCGCTGGAAAGGCGTCTTGTTCTGCCTGATCATCGCCATTCCCGCGACGTTGCTCGGCAAACAGGTTGAGGTGGTCGGCGGTCCGGTATTCGCCATCCTCTTTGGCATGGTCCTGGCGCTCGTCTTTCCCAAGAATCGTCGCGAACAGCTCGCCGCCGGCGTCACCTATACGTCCAAAAAAGTCTTGCAGTACGCGGTTATCCTGCTTGGCTTTGGCATGAACCTCTCCCAGATTCTGTCCAAGGGCGCCCAGTCGCTGCCGATTATCGTGGCGACAATCTCGACCTCGCTTGTCATCGCCTTTGTGCTCTGCCGCGTTATGAACGTGCCGGGCAAGATCGCGACGCTTGTGGGTGTGGGTTCGTCGATTTGCGGCGGTTCTGCCATCGCTGCGACCGCACCCGTCATCGATGCCGACGATCGCGAGATTGCCCAGGCTATTTCGGTCATCTTCCTGTTTAACGTTATCGCGGCGCTCGTGTTTCCGACGCTCGGCGGCATGCTCGGGCTGACCAACGAGGGCTTTGGCCTGTTTGCCGGTACCGCCATCAACGACACCTCGTCCGTAACGGCTGCGGCGAGCGCCTGGGACAGCATGCACCCCGGCGCCAATGTGCTCGAGAGCGCCACAGTGGTCAAGCTCACCAGGACGCTGGCCATCATTCCCATCACGCTGGCGCTTGCTTGCTGGCAGATGCATCTGGCACGCAAGGCCGGTGGCGACGCTAAGAGCACGTTCTCGCTTAAACGCGCGTTTCCCATGTTTGTGCTGTTCTTTGTGCTGGCGAGCGTGATCACCACGGTGTTTCAGCTTCCTGTGTCCATCACGGCGCCCATCAAGGAGCTGTCGAAGTTCTTTATTGTGATGGCCATGGCGGCTATTGGTTTTAATACCGATATCGTCGAGCTGGTCAAAAAGGGCGGCAAGCCCATCGCGCTGGGCTTTTGCTGCTGGATTGGCATTGCGTGCATGAGTTTGGGAATGCAGCACGTGCTGGGAATCTGGTAGAGAAGTAGCTTATTTGCGTGCTGCGTGCTGGTGAGCGCATTCTCACGGTGGAGCGATAGGAGCTCTTGCGGGTATGGCTTGTCCGCAGGTTTATAAGTCCCGAAGAGCTCTTATCGCCCCGCCAGGATGGCGATGCGGGGCAACACCTATACTCGCAAGACGGCGCTTTCTGCCCTATAGTGTTTGGTGAGCAATATCGTTCAATTTTGAAACACTCGGTCGTGTGACCGTCGGCGGTTGCACGTCGCCGCGGACAGGGGCAAATCATGGATAGCGATGCCAAGCTGAACATCTTGACCGATGCCCTGGCTGCTGCCGGGGCATCGGCATTGGCAATCGATGCGCGTGGGGACGTCGCGATCTCGACCATGAATGACGCGGCGCTTGAGCGGGATGTGGCGGTTTTTGTCGCTGAGCGCCTCGACCGTATAGGAGCCGGCGCGCGTCTTGTTATGGGGCGTGCGGGTACGCGCCTGAGCCTGACCGTTCGCCCCGCCGACAAAGAGGGCAGGGGCCTTTGGGCCGTCGTGGTCCGCGAGGTGCGCGGTGCCGCGGCGCATGCGGGCATCGAGTGGCTCAACGCCGACGAAGTTGAGGCCCGCTACGAATCGAGTGCGTACGGCATCGTTGAGGGGGCGGCCTCGGTGGCTGCGCCGGTTGCAGAGAGTTACGCGCGCGGCGTGCCCCTTATGCTCGAGGGCGAGCTGGGAGCGGGTCAGGTCGAGATCGCCAAGCGCCTCTATCTGGATGGTCCTTTTGCCGATCAGCCCTTTGTTTCCGTTGCGCTCGATGAACTCACCGAGCGCGGTTGGCGCCACGTGCTCAAAAGCGCCGAATCGCCGTTGTTCCAAACGGGGCTGACACTTTGCATTGAGGGCTGGAACGCGGTTGGCCCCCAGCGCCTCCGCGAGCTGGTCTCCACGATGACCGACACCGCGTTGGCGACGCGCTGCCATGTGGTGCTGACGGCGAATGACATGCCGGGCGGCAGCGAAAGTGATCAAGCCGCCTTTGTGACCGAGCGCTTCGCCTGTGCGGTGAGCGTGGCGCCGGCAATCGCCGAGCAGGGAGCCGCGTCGACGAAGGTCGCGCGCTATTTGGAATATCTCGCTGATGCATTTGGGACGGCAGCGCCCACGCTGTCTGCCACGGCGACGAAGACGCTCGATGCTTACCGCTGGCCGCGCAACTATCTGCAGCTCCGCGAGGTCTCGGAACGACTGTATATATTGGTGGGGACGGGCACGGTGGACCGCGCTGTGGCGGAGGAAGTGCTCGCCCAAGAGGACGTGATTAAGACCGCAACCTTTGGCGCCCCGACACTCGAAAGTGACCTGTATATCCTACGACCGCTGGCCGATACCGAGCGAGATATCGCGCATCTGGTTGTAGATCATCTCCACGGCAACCGAACCCGTGCGGCGGAGGTGCTGGGCATAAGCCGTACAACGCTGTGGCGCTTGCTGAAGGACGATGACCGTTGGGCGAGGCGCCCGTGACCGCGCGCGACGCGTGTGCTACAGTCCAAAGCGTTATTGTTTCGATTTGGTTACGGCGTGCGAGGGCATATGGCTGAGACTTCAAAACCGAGCCGCAGAAGGCGGAGCGCTGCGCCGGTTAACCGACGCACGACATCGGTGACGTGGGGCAAACACGCCTCGGGGTTTGATGGCTCGTTCAAGCGCACTAAATACGGTTATCCTTCGGCAAGCGCCCGCTTGGCTATGCAGGCCGAGTCGTCGCTGTGGGGCCGCAAACGCGTGGTGGGCTCAAAGCTCAAGCACGACGGCACGCTTGGTTACATCAGCCGCGGGGCGGCTCGCCGCAGCGGACTCAATCCGGCTGGTTGGCACCGTTATGTTCCGATCGCGGTCGCCGTTGCAGTGATCGTCATCGCACTCGCTGCGCTTGGCTACGCCGGCGGTGGCGCCAACTTGGACGCAGTGTTTAAATCGCCCGAGCTCGCGCATGCAGGCACAGAAGTTATCGAGGGCGCTCAGACCCAGACGGGCGTCGCGCCCCAGCGCGGTATCGTTGCGGCGGCCTCCACCATCGCCGATGCACAAAAGGACGAAGACAAGCAAGGCGACGACGCCGAAACGACCCAGACAAGCGAAGCGACGACAACTCAAATATCAACATAGCTTGCCGGCAGAAGGGGACGTTCCTTTTCTGCCGGCAGTTTGGGACACTCCTGCGCTACTTGACGTACACCACGTTGTCGCGGCGGGGTTTGGGCTCGGGTAGCGTGTCCTCGGCGTAGCCAAGAATGCA
>OKUO01000524.1_pt1 | contig 12859 bp, 10 predicted proteins | sample 1606481 | NCBI WGS metagenome assembly OKUO01 (sample SAMEA3882503, study PRJEB24775) | human gut metagenome | biome: human-associated habitat; feature: intestine environment; material: feces | place: Netherlands | collected 2009/2010
GGGCTCGAACCTGTGACCCTCTGCTTGTAAGGCAGATGCTCTCCCAGCTGAGCTATGCTCCCCACTCGAAATAATCGCTTCGGCGAACGACAAGGGTTATTATACAGAATAACCCTTGCCGTGTCAACCTTATTTTTTGATTTTTTCAAAAAACTTTTTGAAAAGGGAAATGCATTACTTTCCCTGCTTTTTCAGATCGGCGATCATGGCGGTCAGATCCTCTTTGGTAAAGTTCTGCACCCTGTCACAGAACTGGCAGGTGAGTTCAGCAGAGCCCTGCTCGTCCACGATCTTTTCAAGCTCCTTTGACCCCAGCGACAGCAGCGCGCGCTCCGTGCGCTCGCGCGAGCAGTAGCAGCGGTATTCGATCGGATCGACGGAGAGGATCTCCATGTCAAAATCAGACAGCACCGTTTTGAGCAGCACCGCAGGATCAGAATTCTCCTTTAAGAGATTCGTCACGCTGGGAGCTGCGTAGATGCCGCCCTCGACCTTGGTGATGACGTCCTCACCCGCGCCGGGGAGGAGCTGGATGAGATAGCCGCCCGCGGTGAGCACGCTGCGGTCGCGGTCGATGAGAACGCCCAGACCGCAGGCCGACGGCACCTGCTCAGATTCGACATAGTAGGCGGCCACGTCCTCGGCGATCTCGCCGCCGAGCAGGTCGACTATCTTGCCGACACGCGCGCCGCGCGGACCGATGCATGCGCCGACGGGATCGACATCCGGATCTGCACTGTAAACTGCCATCTTTGTTCTGGAGCCTGCCTCTCTGGCGACCGCCTTTATCTCAACGGTGCCGTCGAATATCTCGGGTACTTCGCTCTCAAGCAGGCGTCTGACAAGGCCGGGGTGAGTCCTCGAGATAGTGGCTCTCGGGCCCTTGGTCGCGTCCTTGACGTCGGCGACATAGACCTTGATGAGGTCGCCCTCCTTGAAGTTGTCGGTGGGGAGCTGCTCGGAGCGCATAAGCCTCTCGGAGATCTTGCCTATCTCAACGAAAGCGTCGAGGGTTATCGGGTCTATCTTAGAGACCTTGGCGGTGACTATCTCCTGATTCTTATTCTGGAATTCTTCTCTTATCTGACCGTGCTCGGCCTCTCTTATCGCCTGGCGGAGGATATGCTTGCCCTTCTCTGCGGCGATACGGCTGACCTCTTTGGTCTCAAGCTCGATCTCGATTATGTCGCCTGCGACGGCGTTCTTCTTGAAGCGCTGAGCCTGCTCAACGGTGACGTCCTCATCGGGGTCGGTGATCTCGCCCACGACGTTCTTACGCACGAACACGCGGATCTTCTTATCCTGCTCGTCTATCTCGCAAAAAACGATATCCTTATTGTTGTAATCCCTCTTTACCGCCGTGACTATGGCTCTCTGTATGCCCTCGAGCAGAGCGCTCTCGGAGACGTTCTTCTCTTTGCTCAGCAGTCTGACTGCCTCAAAAAATTCGCTGTTATTCATTTTTCCGATCGATCCTTTCGTTAAAAGCTGAAATCATCCAGCTTGATATAGCTCGTTTCTTTTTTGTCAACGACCATTGCGCTGCCGTCCTCAAGGCGAACGGTTATCTGCTTGCCGTCCGTATCCTCAAGCACGCCGCTGAAATCGCGCTTGCCCTCGAGCGCCCTGATAAGGCGGAGCTTTATCTTCTCGCCCTTGCAGGCCTCAAAGTGGCTGTCACGGGTAAGCTCACGCTCAACTCCGGGGGAAGATACCTCGAGGCAGTAGCTCTGCGGTATCGGATCAGCTTCATCGAGCGGGGCATCCATGGCTCTGCTCATATTCTCGCAATCCTCAATGGTAACTCCGCCGTCCTTGTCAATGAAGATACGCAAAAACCAATCTGCGCCCTCCTTGACGAAGCGGATATCCCAGATATCAAGCCCGAGCTGCTCGGCGATGGGCGCCGCGATATCCCAGACTGCGGCGACGGTGTTGCCGCCCTTTCCTTTCGGCATGGTCGTTCCTCCTTATATATGATGATATAATCATTGACCTTAAATAATGCAACCGCAAAACGAGGTGACTGCCGGTCAAATCAGGGTTGCGGTTATCGGTGAGATGATTTTTCGCCGAAAATGGCCGAAAGCGCAGGCAATACTTTGTGTATTAACGAGCATTCAAAGCAAAAAACGCTTCATCCTGCAAAAAACAGGATGAAGCGATAAGCTCCACGGTTCCACCCGCTATTCCGGCATATGCCGGCACTCTGGCAGCCTTTAACGGGGCTGATGCGGCTCGCCTTATTTCGGCAAGCACTCGGCAGCGGTAGCGCGGTGCGGCCTTTACCGCTCTTGCAGCCGAGGAGCGGTTCTCTGTAAAAGGCGGTGTGCAAAGCGCCGTCTGCGTCATAGATTTAACACTGTTACTTGTTTATCTTATCACCGCCGAGAGGGGTTGTCAATAGAAAATTAAATAAAAATGAATAAAAAACTTGACAATACGGCGCTAAAAGTATACTATTAATACAATGGTGTTATTTTGTGCCAAGCTCGGGAGTTCCCGCTCCCGTAACACCATGTATTGATTTTTTAATTAATATTTTTATCTGTCGCCCGTTGCAGGGCGCAAAACAAAAAAGAGAAAAGGAGGAATGCACTATCGAAACCTGGTTGGTTATTCTTATTGCTGCCGCCGCTTTCACAGTCGGTGCTGTGGTGTTTTTTATACTCGGCGGTTTACATAGGAAGAAGATTGCAGAGGCAGCCATCGGCTCCGCTGAGAAGGAAGCAAACAAAATAGTCAGCGACGCCATTGCAGCAGCCGAAGCAAAGAAAAAGGAAACCATCCTTGAAGCCAAGGATGAGATCCATAAGCAGAGGACCGAGACCGAGCGCGAGCTCCGCGAGAGGCGCAACGAGGTCCAGCGTATGGAAAGGCGCATTAATCAAAAAGAAGAAACTCTCGACAAGAAGAGCGACAATCTTGAGAAAAAAGAGGAGACCCTCAATAAAAAGCTCAAGAGCGCGGATGAGAAGCTCGAGGAGATCGAGAGCTTAAAGAAGAGCGAGTTTGATATGCTCGAGAGGATCTCGGGCTTCACTCAGGAGCAGGCAAAGGCATATATCATCAATTTGCTTGAGGAGAATCTTGACCACGAGAAAGCCGTCAAGATCCAGGAATATGAGCAGAAGACAAAGGACGAGGCAGAGCAGATCGCCCGTGAGATAATCACCACGGCCATCCAGCGCTGCGCCGCCGACCACGCCGCCGAGGCTACCGTCTCCGTCGTGGCGCTGCCCAATGACGAAATGAAGGGCAGGATCATCGGCCGTGAGGGCAGAAACGTCCGCACGCTCGAGATGATAACGGGCGTCGACCTTATTATCGACGACACGCCCGAGGCTATCACGATATCCAGCTTCGATCCCGTCCGCAGAGAGATCGCAAGAGTCACTCTTGAGAAGCTCATTGCCGACGGCAGGATCCACCCCGCAAGGATCGAGGAAATGTACGATAAGGCTAAGAGAGAGGTCGAGGCGACCATTAAGCAGACGGGCGAGAGGGCGCTTATTGACGCAGGCGTCAACAACGTCCACCCCGAGATCGTCAAGCTCCTCGGCAAGCTCAAATACCGCACGAGCTACGGTCAGAACGTGCTCAATCATTCTCTCGAGGTCTCTTACCTCGCAGGCCTCATGGCTTCGGAACTTGGCACCGACGTCAGGACTGCAAAGAGAGCCGGCCTGCTTCACGATATCGGCAAGGCGCTTGACCACGAGATGGAGGGCTCCCATGTCGATCTCGGCGTTGAATTCGCTAAGAGATATAAGGAGAATGACAATATCCTGCACGCTATCAAGGCGCATCACGGCGACGTGGAGGCTAAGACCATCACCGCAGTGCTCGTCCAGGCGGCGGACGCCATTTCGGCGGCAAGACCCGGTGCAAGACGTGAGGATGTTCAGAACTATATCAAGCGTCTCGAGAAGCTCGAGGAGATCGCCACTTCGTTTGACGGCGTTGAGCGCTCCTATGCCATTCAGGCGGGCAGAGAGGTCCGCATAATGGTCAAGCCCGAGATGGTCAGCGACGATAAGATGGTGCTTCTGGCAAGGGATATCGCCAAAAAGATCGAAAGCAGCATGGAATACCCCGGTCAGATCAAAGTCAACCTTATCAGAGAGAGCAGAACCACGGACTACGCAAAATAAAGATCATACAAGGGGGCTGCGGCGTTGCAGCTCCCTTTTGCATTTTACGGAGGGGAAAGAATGAATATCCTTGCTATCGGCGACGTCGTATCGGCGGTGGGCTGTGAATTCCTGCGGAGCAAGCTGCCCGCTTATAAGAAGCTCAAGGCCGTCGACCTTTGCATTGCGAACGGCGAGAATTCCGCGGTCGGCAACGGTATTACGCCCAACTCGGCACAGTATCTCTTTGACAGCGGCGTCGACGTGATAACCACGGGCAACCATGTGTTCCGCCGCAGGGAGGTCTATGATATGCTCGACGAGAGCGACCGTATCATCCGCCCCGCGAACTTCCACAAGAGCAGCCCCGGCAAGGGCTTCACTACCGTTGACATGGGCTTTGCTAAGGTCGGCATAGTCAATCTCTCCGGCTCGGTGTATATGGATAGATGCGACAACCCCTTTGCCGTCGTCGAAGAGGTGCTGCCCCAAATAGCGGACTGCCGCATAAAGATAGTTGATTTCCACTCCGAAGCCTCTGCGGAGAAGAGGGCGATGGGCTTCTGGCTTGACGGCAGAGTTTCCGCCGTTTTCGGCACTCATACCCATGTGATGACCGCCGACGCTCAGATACTGCCCAAGGGCACGGCTTATATCTCCGACCTCGGCATGACAGGACCGAAGCAGTCGGTGCTCGGCGTGAAGCCCGAGATATCCATTGAGTGGCTCCGCACGGGTATGCCAGCCCGCTTTGACACCGCCGAGGGCGAGTGTATTATGAACGGGTGTATATTTGAATTTGACAATAAAACGGGCAAGGCGCTCTCCGTCGAGCCCGTCATAATAGAAGGATAAACCCATGCAAAAACTTTTGAGCTATATGCGCTCGGCTTGCCAGCAATATAATATGATAAGCGAGGGCGACAGGATAGCCGTCGGCGTTTCCGGCGGCAAGGATTCCGTCAGCCTGCTTGCGGGCATGGCGATGCTCCGCAAATTTTACCCCGAGCATTTTGAGCTTGTGGCTATCACCCTTGACCCGCGGTTCGGCGGGGTCGACGGCGACTACAGCGCCATTGAGGAGCTTTGCAGGAAGCTCGACGTTGAGTATATCATCAAGCGGACTCATCTCGCGGAGGTGGTCTTTGATATAAGGCAGGAGAGCAACCCCTGCTCCCTTTGCGCCCGTATGCGCCGAGGGGCGCTGCATGACGCCGCGAAGGCCGCGGGCTGCAACAAGATAGCCCTCGGGCATCATCTTGACGACGTGGCGGAGACATTCATAATGAATCTCTTCAACGGCGGCACGCTTGACTGCTTCATGCCCGTCACCTATCTCTCCCGCAAGGATCTGTATATGATAAGACCGATGATATTTGCCCGCGAGAGCGACTGCGCCAGGGTTTGCAGGCGAGAGGGGCTGCCGATAGTCAAGAGCAAGTGCCCCGCCGACGGCAACACCGAGCGTGAGGAGGTCAAGTTCTTTTTGACCTCGCTCGAGAAGAAGTACGGCAACGTGCGTGAAAAGATACTCGGCGCAATGCAGCGCAAGGGCATCAACGGATATTGACCGAAAGGAATGATAATATGAAATACGCAGTAGTGCTTTATGACGGAATGGCGGATTACCCCGTCCCCGCGCTTGACGGCAAAACCCCAATGGAGGTCGCCCGCAAGCCGATATTCGATTCCCTCGCCCAAAGGGGCAGAGTGGGCCTCGTTAAGACCGTTGCCGACGGGCTGAAGCCGGGCAGTGACGTTGCCAATCTCAGCGTTTTGGGCTACGATCCCGCCGTGTGCTACACGGGGCGTTCGCCGCTTGAGGCTGTCAGCATAGGCGTCAAGATGGAGGAGGATGACGTGGCGCTGCGCTGCAACCTTGTGACCCTCAGCGACGAGCCGAACTATGAAGACAAGACGATGCTCGATTACTCGGCCGGCGATATCTCGACTGCGGAGGCGGCCGAGATCATTAAAACTGTGCAGGAGCATTTCGGCAACGATGAATTCGCATTCTACAGCGGCGTCAGCTACCGCCACTGCCTGATAGTGCATCACGGCACCGTCTCGCTCGGCAAAATGACCCCGCCGCACGATATCTCGGGCAGAGTCGTCGGCAGCCACCTCTCCGATTCGCCGAACGCCGCAAAGCTGATAGCGATGATGAAGGAGAGCTATGACCTGCTCAAGGATCACCCCGTCAATCTCAAGAGGATAGCCGAGGGCAAGTCCCCCGCAAATTCTATTTGGCTCTGGGGCGAGGGCAGCAAGCCCGCGCTTGAGTCGTTTGAGAAGCTCCACGGCGTTAAAGGCAGCATCGTCTCGGCGGTCGACCTGCTCAAGGGCATAGGCATCTGCGCCGGCATGAATACCCCCGAGGTCGAGGGCGCAACGGGTTATATCGACACGAATTTTGAGGGCAAGGCTCAGGCGGCGGTCGAGGAATGGAAAAACGGCCGCGATCTGGTTTATATCCACCTTGAAGCCCCCGATGAGTGCGGCCACCGCAACGAGCCGCAGAATAAGGTCAGGGCTATCGAGCTTATCGACGATAGAGTGCTGCCCATAGTGCTCAACTATCTCGAGAACTGCGGCGAGGATTACAAAGTGATGATCCTCCCCGATCACCCGACTCCCATCGTGACCCGCACCCATGCGAGCGACCCTGTGCCGTTTATGATCTATCATAAGCAGGCGGAGAGAGCGAGCGGCGTTGACTCGATAAACGAGAATTCCGCAAAGGCTACGGGCGATTTCGTCGCCGTAGGTCACACTCTTATGGATCAATTCCTTAAAGACGAATAAAATTAAGGCGAGGCTTTGGACGGCTTATCTTTATCTGAGTCCGTCCTTACGGCTTCGCCTTTTTGCTTGCCGATTCGGGCGGGATATGATATAGTTTTGTCAGACAGGGGGCGTTCATATGGCAAAAAATAACGGCACCGCAATGACGGGTGGGCTTGAGCGGCTTCAGGATATCCTGACCATCGGCGTGCTTGCGGGCGTAGGAATATTTATGGCGGCGGTCAGCTTCAAATCGGGGCGCACCGCAGGGGAGACGGCGGGCATAGCCGCGGCGTGGGCTCTGTATATCATGTCGCTTAGCTCGCTCTTGTGCGGCGAGCTTAATCTCGGCATGATCCCGCAGGCGTTTACGGCGCTGCTCGTGTTTCTTATTGCCGCGTATCACGGGCTGCCCTATTCGGGCGCTCGCACGGCGGTCATTTGCATCGTTTCGCTGCTCACCGTGCTGAGGATAGTTTATATTGCCGTCTCCGTTGTAATGCTGCGGGCAGCAAAGGCTCCGTCGGCGGGCGAGGCACGGGTGCTGCTCGTGCTCGGCGCAAGGATGAGGAACGGCAAGCCCGGCAAAGTGATGAGGAGCCGCCTTGACAAGGCGATTGAAATTCTGAATAAGAATGAAAATGCCATCTGTGTGCTGACGGGAGGCAGGCTGAACCCAAATGAGCCCGCCGAGGCCGAGGTGATGCGCGATTACCTGCTTGCTCACGGCATAGACGGCTCAAGGCTGCTGACCGAGGCAAATTCCACCACAACCTATGAGAATATGAGCATGAGCAGGGCGATACTCGAGCGGGAGGGGCTGGGCTGCTCCGTCGGCATAGTGACCAACGGCTTCCATCAGCTCAGGGCGCAAAGGATAGCAAAAGCCTCGGGGCTTGAGCCGACGCCCGTAAATTCTCCGACACCGTGGCAGCTCGCCGTGCAGTATTGGCTGCGCGAGGTGCTCTGCGTTTTACAAATGCTCGTTACAATGAAATAAATGTGCAATATGCACAAAAAACAACCCATCGCAGCCCTGATTTTGATTGACTTTTCGGCAGGGCTGTGATATATTTATATTATCTGTTTAACAAAAAAGGAGATGACTCCTATGGCAGAAGCCAACACTGCCGTCCACGGCGAGAATCAAGTCGAGCGCAGGCTCATAAGACCACGTGAGATCGCCGCCTATGCGCTGACCTCCTAAGGCCTTAACAATCTGACCACTTATGTCGGCTCGACAAAGCAGTATTTTATGATGAGCTTCCTCGGGCTCTCCGGCACGGCTTACGGCACTCTGAGCACGATAGCCACCGTCTGGGATGCGCTGGATGACCCGATATCGGGCATCATCATTGACCGCTGCCGCACCCGTTGGGGCAGGCTGCGCCCGTTTTTGATATTCCCCATGCCGTTTTGGGCGATATCGTCAATACTGTTTTATATCGTGCCGAATGCCTTCACCTCGTCGCAGAGCTTCATCTATGCGCTTGTCACGACGATAATTTACGGCATAGGCTTCTCCTACCTCAGCGGCTGGGAGCTGCTGCTGTATAACATAACGCCGAATACAAACGAACGAAGTACGCTGATAGCTACGCAAAAATTCCTCAACCTTTTCACCTATCTGCCCTCGCTCGTGCCCGTATTTGTCGACTTCCTGCCGAATGCGACCCACAACACGGTCACTCAGCCCGAGGTCTATAAGATATTTGCGATAATTTTTGTGCTCATAGCGGTTGCGGCGGCCATATTCGGCTTCTTCAATATGCGTGAGCGCGTGTCGATAGCTACCAAGGAGGAGATGCAGCAGGTCAGCTTCTTCAAGTCGGCGAAGTCGATAATCACCTGCCGTCCGCTGGCGGCGCTGCTGCTCTCGAATTTCTTTGCGGGCATCAAGGGCGTCGGCGGCGCTTCGGAGGATTTCTTCTGGCTCAATTGCACGGGCCGCCTCTCAAACCGCCTGCTTTGCAGCCTTTTCACGGGTCTGCCGAATTACATAATCACCCCGCTTGCGCCGACCCTCGTGCGTAAATTCGGCCTGAGGACTACCGCTGTGTCGGCGGGCATGTTCGGCGGCGTGGCATATACCCTGCTCTATTTCATGGGCTGGAAGCCGACGGGCAACTATTGGCTCGATTTCGCCCTTATAGTCATAGGGCTCACGATATGCGGCCTGCCGAACCACATTATGAATGTCTGCGACCCGCTGCTCAAGGGCGATATGTTCGACTACCTCGAGTGGGAGAACGGCATCAGGAACGAGGGCATCGTCAACGCCGTCTCCGGCTATGTCAACAAGCTCTCGTCGAGCATCCACGCCATGCTCTCCGGCGCTGTATTCGACTGGATAAAATTCAAGCCGCAGCACGACGCCTACGGCAATATCGTGCCGCACACCAACCCGAAAGTCCTCAAGGGCATCTGGGGCATATTCTGCCTCGCACCTGCCGCAGCCCGCTTCGGCTACGGCTTCTCGCTCCTGCTCTTTAACGTCCACGGTGAGCGCAAGGAGCGTATGCTGCTTGAGCTTGAGGAGCGCCGCAAGGCAAGAGTTCACGACATGAAAGGAGAACTTACGGCCGATGAAGATAATGATTAATTTCTGCTTTAAAATTTTTGCCGACACCGCCGAGGCGGGCAGGGCTGCGGATATCCTCGTGCGGGAGCTGAACGACCGAGCCGCCGCGGTGAGGACGGAGACCCGCGAGGGCGCCGATATCGCCCTGCTGACCGATCCCGCAATATGCAGGGACGGCTACAGAATAGAGGATACCTTCAGATGCACCTCGCTTATCGCAAGCGGCATAAGAGGGCATATCTTCGCCATAGGGATGCTGCTTCGCAAAATCGAAAAAGTCGACGGCGGAGTGCGCCTTGAGGATATCAGCGGCAGCTACGCCCCCGACAAACGCATAAGAGGGCATCAGATAGGCTACCGCACTACGCCAAACACCTATGACGCCTGGAGCTACGACGATTACCGCCGCTACTATCTCGATATGATGTTCTTCGGCGTGAATACCGTCGAGCATATCCCATATGAAAAGGGTGTCTCAAACCGCAACTCCCTGATGCAATACGACGAGGAGGAATTCCTCGTTGAGGCGGCAAGGATCGCGGATGAATACGACCTTGATGTTTCCGTCTGGCACCCGAATAACGACGGCGAGACCGTCAGCGAAGCCGCCGAACGCCGGGGCAAGCTCTATGAGCGTGTGCCGAGGCTCGATGTCGTATTTCCCCCGGGAGGCGACCCCGGCGAATTTGAAGCCTCGGAATTCATCGAGCGCTGCCGCGCCATATCAAACGAATTGAAGCGCTCGCACCCGAACGCCGAGATGTGGCCGTCCGCTCAGCAGCCGCACTCGATACCGAACTGGGGCGAAAAGCTCATAAGCGAGCTGCAAAAGCTGCCGGACGAGATTGACGGCATTATAACAGGTCCGAACCATGCGTTTGAGATGGATGAGCTGCGCCGCAGAGTGCCCGCAAAATATCCGATAAGATTTTATCCGGACATAACGCACAACGTGCGCTGCGAATATCCGGTTCATTTCGACCGCGACGACTGGCACTATGCACTCGCCGCGGGACTCAGCCGCGAATGCACGAATCCCCGCCCCTGCGAATACAGGGAGATTCACCGCCTCACGCGCAGATATGTTGTCGGCAGCGTTTCATATTCCGAGGGCATAACGGACGATGTCAACAAATGCGTCTGGAGCGACATGGACTTCTTCCCCTATGTCGATGTCCGCGACTCGCTTGAGGACTATTCGCGCCTGTATTTCCCCTCTCTGCCGGCAAGCGAGGTTGCGGACAGGATACTCGGGCTTGAGCTAAACTGGCAGACGGATCCGGCGGAGAATCCCGGCATTGACGACAATCTCAGAGGTTGGGAGTCGCTCGCCGAAAGATACCCCGATGCCGTGAAGCTCTGGCGATTCAACCAGTGTCTGTTCCGCGCAAAGTGCGACGCATATCTAAGACACAAGCGGATAATCGAACTGCAAGCGATAAAAGAAGCGAAACGCGAGATTCTCTCCGGCAGGCTCGCGAGCGCAAAGGATATACTCAAAAATGCCGAGGACGGGCGTGAAAAGGCGCTTCGCGCGGACATAGAGCGCATTGCGGAAGAGCTTTTTGAACAGATAGGATTGCAGACGGATGTTGAGCGCTACTGCGCCAACAGCTGGGAGCGCGGAGCGGTGCTTGAGACAATCGACCTGCCGAACACCGACCGCGCATGGCTTATGGGTCGGCTCGAAAAGGCTGAATCGATGCCCGATGACGAGGCTAAAAAATACATGATTCGCAGCGTCAGGCGCAACGAAGTCGAGAGCGACGAATATTATTTCTCGGTCGCGGAGCACGGCTTCGGAGTGCTCGGGTGCGAGCAAGTTGTCGGCCCCGAGGGCATATACATGAACTTCCAGGGTGACCGCCCCGATGTCAACAACGGCAGTCTCCCGACCTGCCTTTTCAAAGTCTACGACAACCAGTCGTTCAGGTGCAAGCTGGGCGGATTCAGATATGACACCGACTACGAGCTGAAAGTCACCTATCATCAGAAAAAAGATGAGAGCATCAACGATCTGACAATAAAAGCCAGCGGAACGATTGTATACAAAGGCGGTCAGTTCGGCGAAGAGGACGAAGAATTCAACCGCGAGATGCTCCCGGACGGCTTTGTCTGCGCGGTATATCAGCTGCCGAAAGATGTGTTCGTCAACGGGTGCGTTGAAATCGAGATATTCGAGGAGCACGCAGGAGTTATGATAAGCGAGCTGCGAATAGTTAAGAAAAAATAAAGATATGCACTGTGGAAAACCGCAGTGCATATTTTTTACAGCCCCGACGGATTGAATTGGCAGAGCAAATATGCTATTATACATATGTATAACAAACGGAGGTCTCAAATGGAAGCTGTTGCAACTCCCCTCGCTGGAAAGCCGCTTTTCAGCAACAAAGCACTCAAAAAATTGATATTCCCGCTTGTCATCGAGCAATTTCTCGCGATATCCGTCGGATTCTGCGACACGGTTATGATATCCGGTCTCGGCGACGAGGCTATTTCGGGCGTTTCGCTCGTTGACATGATAATGACGCTGATGATAAATGTCTTTGCCGCGCTCGCGACTGGCGGCGCAGTCGTTGCGGCGCAGTTCATCGGCGCAAAAAGAGCGAAGGACGCGCGCAACAGCGCATCTCAGCTGATATTTATCGCGTTTATAATCTCGATTGTACTCATGGCACTGACCCTTGTTTTCAAGGCTCAGCTGCTCAGTCTCTTTTTCAGCACGCTTGAAGAAGGTGTTATGCAGTCCGCATTGACATATTTCTGGATATCCGCGCTGTCGTTCCCGTTCCTCGCTATATATAACTGCTGCGCAGCGCTTTTCCGCGCCATGGGCAACTCGAAAATATCGATGTTAGCCTCGCTCATCACCACAATTATGAACATAATCGGCAACGCCATTCTCATATACGGAGTCAAATGGGGTGTTGCTGGCGCGGCGATATCCTCGACTATTTCGCGTTTTGCGGCGATGCTCCTCCTGCTCATCCTCCTGCACAAGAGAGATCATCCGATTTATATCTCGATTAAAGATAAATTCAGGCCGAATTTCGGGCTTATAAAAAAGATACTCTCTATAGGAATACCCAGCAGCATCGAGAGCAGCCTGTTTCACCTCGGGCGCATACTTGTTGTCAGCATTATAACCTCGTTCGGAACGGTTCAGATAGCGGCTAACGCAGTCGCAAATAACCTCGACGGAATCGGCTGCATACCTGGTCAGGCGATGGGGCTTGCGGTGATAACAGTCATTGGTCAATGCGTCGGTCTTGGCAGCGAAGTCGGTCTCGGAGTTGACCTCGATCACCACGCCAACCTTTTTCTCGCTATCCCGGATAGCGCAGACAATGCCTTCAGCAGC
>OKUO01000526.1_pt1 | contig 12812 bp, 11 predicted proteins | sample 1606481 | NCBI WGS metagenome assembly OKUO01 (sample SAMEA3882503, study PRJEB24775) | human gut metagenome | biome: human-associated habitat; feature: intestine environment; material: feces | place: Netherlands | collected 2009/2010
TCTGTTACTCCCGGAATGCTTTTGATTTCTTCAATCAGCGAATCATTCAATGGATCATCCGTCAGAATCGTATCCAGATTATTCTCCGGATATCTTTCATCATACTCAGCAGAATAGTCAAGCTGCAGTTCAAATTGTCCATGATTAACGGAAAGACGTGCTTCATGCTCCGTGTCAATATTTCCCACATAATTAGAGATAATCACAAACAATACGCAAGAAAAACCCATTGTGAGGATAGTACCAATAGTTCTTTTGGGATTACCCGTTACATTTGCCATTGCCATAGAAAACACGGTGACATTTTTTCTGCCATTTCGTTTTCCTTTTTTTTGTGTTTCTGCATTTTCTAAATACCGTGTTGCTTCGATAGGTGAAATCCGTGAAACAATTTTCATTGGTTTACGCAGTGCCAAAGCAACGGTAAGAAATGATACGAAAATACAGAGAAGCATAACAGGCAGGGAAAACAGTGGCACCTGCTGATTTTGGACTCCCATAGAGCCAGTTCCGGTTGATACAAGGTTTCCCTGTTCTACCAGCCAGTTAAAACCGCATTTTGCAATCAGAAAACCAAGAAGCAATCCAACTGGTATTGAAAAAATTGTCAAAAAAATGCCCTCTCTGAAGATCAGTTGTTTCATCTGCTTTTTTGTCGCTCCCAGAGCCTTGATTTTTCCATACTCCTGTATCTTGTTGGCAATACCGACCTGAAAAATATTATAAATGACCACAACAGAGAAAAGTACAATTGCAAGAATCAAAACCCCGCATACCGCAATCGTTTCATAACTCGGCTGCAAGACCCATTGCAAATAGAGATCATTGACTATAACGTTTTTTTCTTCGATCCCACAAGCTGCTGCAATCTGCTTTATAACCGAATCAATATTATTCATAGATACATTTGCAGAATCATTTAAAGTAAAATAAATATTATACTGTCTGTCATTCTCTGCGACGTGCTCATCATAAAACTCCTGTGACCCGAAAGCAACATAAGATGCCTCGATGGTATACTCATCCCGATCATATAGGATTCCGCTGACAACAAATTCTTCCGGCTTATATTCTGACTGCATCCCTGCGCGGTAATCCAGTGTAACCGTATCTCCGATCTTTACATCACCATACCCCATTGCACGAAAAAATGCTCTTCCTGCGGCAATTTCCTGCATTTTTTCCGGATACTTTCCTTCCTTCAACTCATATTCTTTATTATAAGGAAGCATTTTTCTTGCAGTCTCATCCATGCAGACAAACCCGCCTTTTTCATTGCCTTTTATGATACCTTCGGTGCACATAGTGCCTGTAGCATCTATTTCCGCACGGCGGTTTACTTCTTTTAACTGCGATCCGTCTGCGGAAACAAACAGACCATAATTGCTTCCATATGATCCTGCCGCCTGACTTTTCTGTAAATGAATTACCCCATTTCCCACAGTACTGATGATAACAAGCAGCATCGTGGTCAGACAGATTGCCATCATGATCAGTATACTTCTTGTCCTGTTCCTTTTGTCATTGCTATATGCAATCCTGCTTATTGTCTTCATCTGAAATCCACCACCTGTCCGTCCTCAATCACCAGAATACGGTCAGCGACCTGTGCAATTTCGTCATCATGGGTAATCATTACAATTGTCTGTCCATATTTTTTTGCTGTCATCTTAAGCAGAGCGATTACCTCATCACTGGTCTTAGAATCAAGATTTCCTGTCGGCTCATCTGCAAATATAATTTCCGGACGATTCACCAGTGCTCTTGCAATTGCTACTCTCTGCTGCTGTCCTCCGGATAACTGATTTGGCAGATTATAAATCCGGTTTTCAATCCCCAGAGTTGCAATAATATCATTTACATACGCTTCATCCACTTTTCTTCCATCCAGCCCCAGTGGCAGTACAATATTTTCCCAGACATTAACAGATGAAACCAGATTAAATGCCTGAAAAACAAATCCGATTTTTCTTCTGCGGAAAACAGCAAGGGCATCTTCCTTCATCCTGTATAAATCTTTCCCTGCTAAAGTAACACTGCCTTTTGTCGGGGTGTCTAGCCCTCCAAGCATATGAAGTAATGTACTTTTACCGGAACCTGACTTTCCAACAATTGCGACAAATTCTCCCTGCTCAATCTGAATGTCCACCTGATTGACCGCTTTGACCTGATTCTCACCTGCGCCATAAAACTTACAAAGCTGCTTGGTTTCTAATATCACACTCATGTGTTGCCTCCTTTTCAATTCTGTAAAGCGTACCTTTTCAGCACGCTTTCTTTGCCTGTTTATATATTTGGTCATTTTTCAACCTACATCCAAATTGTATCAGGATAATCTTTCATTTCACTTTCAAAAAACGAGCAGAAGTCTTACAGAATTGTAAGATTTCTGCCCACTTAAAATTTAACCAACATATGGTAATTGAATCACAAACGTGCTTCCTTTTTTCTTTTTGCCGGAGGTTACCGTAATCGTACCTGCGTGTTTTTCGATAATTTCTCTCGATAGAAAAAGTCCGATTCCTGTACCACTCTTTTCCATGACCTCCTTGGAACTTCCTCTGTAAAATCGTTGAAAAATTTTGTGATACTCATTCTGCGGAATACCAATTCCCTGATCCTCAATTTCCATTCTTACAAGATCGTTTCTTTTTTGTAACCGGATAAATATTTTTGAACCACACGGACTGTACTTGACCGCATTATCCAGAACGTTGATCACAGCTTCACCAAGCCACCTTTTATCCTGCATAATCGTGCATGTTTCCAGCTCTTTTTCATAGTCAAAAACGAATTCAATTTCTTTCTCATCCGCTTTAGGATAAGTGCGGTTCACAGCAGATATGACAGTATCCATAAGCGGAAGTTTTTTCTTATTAATCTGAATCAGTCCAGTTTCCATCTTGGATATTTCAAGAAGCGACTGCAATAATGTCTCCAGTCCATCCAGAGCACTCCGACAACGGATACGAAACTCCTCCTGTTCTGTGGCACTTAAGTCATTCTGCATCAGCACACTAAAACATGTATCCAAAGCTGCAACCGGTGTCTTTAACTGGTGAGAAATATCAGAAACCATTTCTTTCGTGTTCTCCTTTTCTGCCCTTGCTTCTTCCTTTATCAACTGAATATGATGTCCGATTGCTTCAAGCTGGTCATTCAATTTTTCCAGTTCTGCATGATTTTCCGTTTTCAGTAAATCATCAAATTTATTTTCACGGAATCTGATCAGAATTTCTTCCAACTGGTCTAAAATTTTCTGATGACACGCATCTTCTTTTTTCTTCCAATAAAGTAAAAAAGTCAAAAGAAGCACGCATATCACAGTGCTTACAGCACCGGTCACCATAACCTGATGCCGGAATTGCGAATAAAATGCATTCCCTTTATTCCCCCAGTATCCATATTGCTCCAATAATCGCCTTCCCTGTTCGTTAGTTTCAATATCCTTATCCTTAAGCAATTCCGAAACAGCATCCAGCCCGGAAAATTCTTCCTTTGCAGCAATCTCTGTCATAAGATTCATTTTATATTTATAATCTTCATAAAACACATACGTGGTAAAGCAATTTAATATTGCAAACAATAATATGACAGGTAATACCAAGGAGAGCACTACTGTAATCTTCTTGCGATATCTCTTTGTCACTGCCTTACCTCCTGATTCCATATATACCCAAGACCTCTGATATTCTTTATATAGACCGGTGCAGCCGGATTGTCTTCGATTTTCTCACGGAGTCTTCTGATATTGACAGCGATTGTATTTTCATCCACAAAATCCCCTTCCAGATCAAACACATTTTCCAATATTTGTGTTTTTGAAAGAATCTGTTTCGGATTCTGAAGAAAAAAAGTCAGCATTTTCAACTCCGTTTTTGTCAGACTGATTTCACGACTCTTTATCAGGACTTTCATTTCTCCTGCGATAAATACGATATCTCCCGAAATCATCTTTCCGGCTTCCGTTTTCTCCTGTCTGCGGCGGAAATGTGCTTCTATTTTCAAAAGAAGTACCGAAAGACTAAACGGCTTTGTAATATAATCATCTGCCCCTGCTTCATATCCCATGACCTGATCCATCTCCTGATCTAGTGCTGTAAGACAAATAATGTATGTATTATAATTGCATCTCATCCACCTTACAAATTCCAGTCCATTCCCATCCGGAAGATTCACATCACAAATGGTAACATCCACATTATTATCACTTGCAATTCTTTTCGCTTTTTTCACTGATTCTGCTGAAAAAACCTCATATCCGGATTTTTTCAGTGAGAATGTAATTCCACGATTTAAATTTTCATCATCTTCAACCACGAGTATACCTGGCATAGCATCTGCACCTCTCTTTATTAACTATTCATCTTAAAATGCTTCAATGCCTCCACAATTGCACTCTCTTTATCTTCTGGACACTGCGGTTGCCTGCTATCTTCATTTTTAGGTAAATTATAATTCTTTCCAACCTCAATTCCGCATTTTCTCTTTACCTGTGAGATATACAGATTGGAAACCTTCATGCCGGCATTATGTTCAGCCACATACTTCTTTATCTCATCATATGTAGCCTTAGTCTCTGCAGATGTTATATCCATATCATCAAGTTCAATCGTGACATTAATGTAATCATCCGGCTTTTGTTTCAGTTGGGACAAAAGAACAACCGTCTCGACAGTTGTTTCAGTTTCCAAGGGAAGTTCTTTCACTTCCTCGCCATCAACAGGCACAGGGAAGTTGAACACAATCTTTCTTATCCAGCTTCCGTCTTTCCTTTTCTCCGGGAACATCTCAATTCGCTCGATAAAGGCCTTCATAAACTCCTTCTGCTCCGCTTCCGTTGCGGAATGGTAGACTTCATCAAATGCCAGTAAGAGCCGATAAATGTTATCGCCGGATATTTTCTCCTGCTGGATACTGCGTATCTGACTTTGCAATTCGCCAATCTGAACTTCGATTTCCTCTATCGTATCATACTGCTCATCATAGCGGCGCTGCAAGTCCAAAATCTTTCTGTCATAGTGGGCATCGTTGATGTCCAAGGTATCCATCTGACGCTCCAAGCGGCTTTTCGTTCCAAAGGCTTGCTTTAGCTGCCCTTGCAGGACGGCGATCTGCTTTTCCATATCCTCTGTATCAACCGCTGTTCCGATTTTCGCTTGAATTGCTTCTACAAATCGGGGATTGTTGACCATAGCGGAGATAACCTTCGCCACAAATTTGTTGATTTCCGTCTGCTCGATATTCAGTCGGAAGCTGCACTCATGTCCGGTAGGCGTAACCGTATTTTTGCAGTAGTAATAATACCGTGTTTTCTTGTCCTTGCTGTGCGCCTTGGCGATATTGCCGTACATACTCTTTCCGCAGCATGGGCATTTCAAGATACCGGACAGGATGTGTGCGTGGTCTGGATTGTTGACCTTTTCCCGCTTAAAGGAATTGATCTTGCGCTTTTCCTGTGCCAGATACCAATCCTCTTCGGAAATGATAGCTTCGTGCTGTCCTTCATAAACCGGAAACTCCGACTGCTCAACCACGTGAATCTCGTTTCTTGTACCCTGTTTCTTTTCAGTTCTTCGTCTGCCGTAAGCAATCTTTCCCATATAAACAGGATTGTACAATACATTTTTCACAAAATCTCTTGAAAATCCCGGAATGGTATTATTCTGTCTTAGTTTCTTTACATAACCATTGCGGTTCAGATATTTTGCAACTCCTGCAACACCCTCGTTTGTATGAATATAACGATCATAGATTACTCGGATAACTTCCACTTCATCCTCTGCAATGACAAGGTTTCCGTTTTCCAGTTTGTATCCATATGGAGCGAAACCGCCGTTCCATTTGCCCTCACGAGCCTTTTGCTCACGTCCTGCCATTGTCTGTGTGCGGATATTTTCTCGCTCAATCTCTGCCACCGCAGACAGCACAGAGATCATCAGCTTTCCGGCATCCTTGGAGCTGTCAATGCCATCCTCCACGCAAATCAGGTTGACACCAAAATCCTGCATGAGCTGCAAAGAGTTCAGAACATCGGCTGCATTTCTGCCAAATCTGGAGAGCTTAAAGACAAGCACATAGGAAACGCCGTCTTTGCAGTCCTGGATGTCGTTCAGCATCCGTTGAAACTCCTGCCGCCCTTGAATGTTCTTTCCGGAAAAGCCCTCGTCAGAATACTCCCCGGCAACGATCATATCCTCGTATGCCGCATACTTCCGCAGCTTGTCACGCTGGGCATCCAAGCTGTATCCGTCAACCTGCATCGAGGTGGACACTCTTGTATAAAGATAGCATTTAAGTTGTTTCTTTTTCAGAATCTCCACCTCCCTCATTCCTTCCTTTTACCATAAGTCCCTCGTTGCGGATATAATACTCCAAAAGCCACAGCACATAATCCGGTGCATGGCGGTTGTCCAATTCCCACTCGGTCATAGTCCGGTAAGGGATATGGACGAGCTTGCAAAAATCTTTCCGGTTCAGTCCTGTGCTTTCCCGCAACTTGATAATTCTGTTCTTACAATCCATCTGTCTTTTCTCCATAAAAAACAAAAATACACGTTGCGTAATCATTATAGCATAGCCGCAGTGAATACGCAACGTGTAAATTGTAAATTTTTACGCAGCCTTATTCGTCAAAGGCTGTGCTTGATTACTTTCCTTGGAATGCTCCACTTTCTGAGGGGCATCCTGTTCCAATTTATCCAAAACCTGATGTCCATATTTCTGGAGCATCTGGCTCATAACATCCACACAGCGGTCAAATGCCGCATTATATTTCGCTTCCTCATAATATTTCTTCAATAGGCGATTCCTCCATCAAAGTTCCATATCCTGTCCACGCTTCTGGGCAGGGTGTTTGTGTTCCTGCGTTTCCTTTCCTCTGATGAGGATAGAATTGATAAAAGCCCGAACCTTTTCGGATGCGATTTCCAGTGCATCCAGAAAGGGTTGGGCTTTCTGTTTGAGTTCCATATATTTTTCGTTTACCGCTTCATACCGCTGCTTCCAGATGGAAACCGTCTTTTCTGCGGAAGCCAGTTTCTCCTTCAAGCGCTTGTTGTCAGCATTGGCGATAATGCCGTTGACCGCATAGCGTTTGAGCGTGTCGCATTCATCCGGTGTCAGCGTGATATTATTTCCGAATGTGGCTTTCTTTCCCATCGTTTCAATCTCCTGCACCGTCAGAGCAACGGTCTTTGCTGTTTTGGTTTCCTTTTGCAGAGCTTCCAGTTTCTTTTTCTGTTTCTCCGTGGCAGCTTTGGCATTCTCCAACCCCCGCTTCGCCTGTGCCACCTGCCCGGTCACAGCTTCCAAGCGCTGCTGTTCTGCCTGCACCTTGAACTGGGTCACAGTCAGATGTTCCTCTGTACTGCCACGCTCTCCACGCTCCACATCGGTATATCCGGCATTTCGCATGAAATGAAAAAAGTCATCCTGCAACACACTGTAGGACGACTTCAAAATCTTTTTTCCTTTTGCGTTCAACATTGGATTACCATCCTTGTCAAGCACCGGCTTGGACTCCCATTTCTTACTGCGGCTGACCTGCGTGATCGTTTCCTTTACCGTTCCCCGGAGAGCTTCATCCTTACATCGCTTCGACCAAAGGATCTGCTTTTCCACTACCGGAATATAAACCACATGGAGGTGATAGTGGTACACATCCTCGCCAAGAGCTTCGGACATTGCCCGGTTGTGCTCATCGGCGTGCATCACAGCAGAGAGGATATACTGCTCACCGCCTACGATCTCCACGGCGGCTTTATAGGCATCGGCATAAAACTGTTTTGCAAATTCATAGCCGCCGTGGTTGTAGAAATAAGCGGAGTTCACATCAAAAACCAACTCGCCGTATTTGACGGCATCCGGTTTCAGACCTCTGGTGGAGATCACGCCATCCTGTTCCATCTGCTCGAACATTTTTACATAATCGTCAGTGGGAGACTTGAAGTGAACATTCAGCGCAGTACGTTCCGGCACGATGTCCTGATTGCTGTAGCTGTCCTTTTCACGCTCATTGTGTTCCTGTACCTTCGCCACATCAGCCGGTGTTTCCAAGTCCTGATTTCTGGCTACGGTACGGTCTATTCCATCATTTCTTGCCATTGGATTTTTCCTTTCTTTGAGATTTGCAGACAGCGGAAGGCTGGAGAACGGCACTTTTTCAAAGTGTAATAACCCACTATGACACTTTCATCCATACTGGCTGCAAAGTGCCGTGGGCTCTCCGAGGGCTCTCCCGAGGGGGAATGCGGTCACTGCGGTGACCTCTGCTGACCAAGGCGAAAATGTCTGCGCCTTTTCCCATGGTCAGCCCGTCTGCATGAAGCTGTTCCGGTGAACTTCTCTTTGCAGACGGCGGCAGCGAAAAGCGTATCTTTCACTGCCATCCATAGACAGCACTGCGGTGTGCCTATGGGGACGGGAACTACGAGGGGATGTTGCCGGGGCATCACTTCTCCCGTCTTTGCTGCCATACGATGTCGTATCCCAGCACATCGGCAAGCTCCAATACTTCCTTGTATCGGATGCTTTCCCGCTGTAATTTTGCGGACAGGTTGGAAACGCTGTCGCTCCAACCGTACTCGTCCGAGAGCAGGTCAACTACTTCCTGCATAGTCATTCCGGCACGGATGATCTGTGCCTTGATTTCGTTGCGTACATTCATATTGTAAATTCCTCCATATTTTTGATTTACAATTCGGTGCAAAGGCTACTCCCCAAAGCGGAGCAGATGCACCGAACAGTGAAAAATCTGCTTTCTCCAAAATCGCTTTCATTTTGTGAGTGCGATACTCTGTCCATACAGGCATATATCCCACTTTGCTGTTCCGTGGGATTTTGTCTGAAACAGTGAAAACACCCATTGTTTCGTAAACTGGGTGCATGGTTTGGAGAAGCACGATTTGGTGAAATGGTTTCGTCCTGCGGTCAAGAACTTTGCTGTTTCCATTACCATTGATTTTCAATGCCCGAAAACAGGTCAGTTCTGACAGCTGATTATTCCTATAAAAAAGGAAAACAGGTAAAACGCTGTGTACATACATACAGAAAACGAAAGACAGGAATCAGTCCTGCCATTCCTCCGGTACGTACGTACATGGCGAAACGTCGTAAAACCCGTCTATATTAGGTCGTGCCACAGCTTCCACACCCATAAATCCCCATACCCGCCGTCCGGCTGAGTTGGTGATGTTGTTGCAATGCTCCAAATTAAATTTCTTTGCATTGGCAACCATGGCATCGCTGAAGCTGCGGGATTTCAGAGGGGCAAGGGAGTTTTCCTCACACCACAGGCGATAGATAGCGTAAAAGTCCTTGGAACTGATGGACGCATCCGCCTTGCGCCGGATATATCCCTCGGAATCCATGAAGTCAAAAATGTTGTTATTGTCACGCTTGACCGCTTCCCGGTTTTCACGGATGCGGTCACTCTCCGTAAACTTAAAGTTGTTGGCAACAAGCCGCTGCAAGCCTTCAAATGCCCAGAGGAAAATCCCCTCGGCTTCGGCTTTCATCTTCTCTGCAAGATCGGGATCGTCGGCTCTGTCCACGGGCTTTTCCTTGGTAGTCAGCACAAGCTGTCTACGGTAAAAACCATCGCTACGGTCATACAGGGCTTGCAGATCGCCATTGCTGAATGCCATCAACCGGGCGAACATCCAGCCCTGATAGCTCTGTTTACCTTTGCGTTCCAAATCCATCTTGCCCTGTGCGGTTACAATGGATTTTACATAGTTGGTCTGGCGCAGAGCTTCCATCCGCATATCATCATCCACGCACAGCAGGATGTGTTCCAGATCGGCACGGGCGAAGCGGTTTTCGGAAATTTTACCGATACTGCCGTCTTTCATATTCGTGCCGAATATGGTGGACAGCACTGCACCGATTTGAGATTTGCCCTCGCCGCCGTTGCCCTTAATCACCATCATGCGCTGCCCCTTGTTGGAGGGAATCAGGCAGTAGCCGATAAACTCCTGCAAGGTGGGAATATCTTCTTCATATAGCAAACCGTCCAAAAAGTTCAGCCACAGAGCAGGTGCAGCAGCGTTTGGATTGTAGGAAACAGGCAAGCGGCTCTGTACGATTTCCTTTTTCCCCTCGATAAATCTTCCATCCAGCATGAGCGTTCCGTTGGCAACATGGATGCGGTCAGGCTGGGGAGGAAGATCCTCAACCATGGCTTCCAGTTTCAGCAATTCCATGATGTTTTTGATCTTCTGCGGTACGCTGCTGATGGTGTAGCTTTTCAGCTTTTCGTAGACCTCGCCCCGCAGGACAATATCATCCGTTACCCGTCCATTGGGCGTAAAGAAAGCCCTGTTTGCAAAGATGATTCTGCTCTCTTGCAGAAATTCTTCACAAAACAGAGCTTCATTGATATTCTGCCCATCAAACCAGACAGGCAAATTCATATCAGGCGTTTTCCGGTTCTTCGCCATGGTGCGCCACCTCCTTTTTCTTTCGTGTGATGTACTCTTGCAGAAAAGTAATTTTTCCCTCCTTCATCAGCTCGTCCACCAATGCCACCCGCTCTTCCAGATCACCCACGGTCAGCACATCTGCCATATATTCGATATGGCAGTGCATCTGGCAGGCTTCCACAAAACGGTCATCATAAGGCTCGTCCGGTGTCTTTGGTGCATAGCGCACTTTCCAATCCTCCAACAGATGCAGATAATCCGTCAGCACCCGGAAACACAGCATTTCATCCTCCCGGAACTGACGGATATAGGGACGCTTTGGCTTGACCATAGCTGCGGCAGTGGGCGGTTTCGGGTCAAGCCCGAAGTCCAAAGCCAGCTTTTGCGCTGCTTCATAACTGCTCAGATCGAACAGCCTTGCCACAAGGTCGATTACGTCCCCCTTGGCTCCGCAGCCGAAGCAGAAAAAATAGTCCTCATTCAGCTTCAAGCTCGGATGCCTGTCGTTGTGGAACGGGCAGCAAGCCATGCCGTTGTGGCTCACTTTCAGCCCGTAGTGTTCGGCGGCTTGCTTGACGCTGATTGCCGCCTTGATGGTTTCATAGATTGTCATAGAAAACCCTCCGTTCATAATATTCTGGAAAGCACGAAGCACCCGCAGTGATTGGCAGGTGCTTCGCTCCTTCTATTATGGTTATGACGGATTTTTCAAAAAACAGGCTAATGACAGGACAATCCTGTTTCAAAAAACAGGACAACTTATCTGAGGACGTAGATTTCTTCACATTTACATGATATAATTAGAAAAATGAAAAAACAGGACAGGAGGGCAAGCATGAATCAAGAACTGATGACATTGGATTTTTGGCAGGATACGGTCATATATGAGGGCAAAACATTCCCTGTCGGCACGCTTGCCTGTGATGCACTGAATGTTCCTGCGGATACTATTACAAAAATGAACGAGCAATGCGAGAAAATCAATCTGCTGCTCGGGATGCTGAATGCCGGACAGGATACTTCTGCACTCTTTCCAATGGCAAAGGAAGCTGCATTGACAATGTTAGAGATTCTCAGCAAAACGCCGCCGTTCTCCTATATGGATATACCAAAGCACAGAGAACGGATTGAAAAAGTCTTTACTGCGGACAATGCGCTGAAATATGTGGAGTTCGCCATAAAAGCCGCAACCAATTCTTTGCAATTTGAAGAAATCCAGAACTTTACCGATGCGATGATGCTCCAACGCTATACCGCAGTTTTCGGGCATCTGGCATACTCCCTTGGGGAATACCAAACCGCAATGCTTGATTTTGCGGAAAAATCAGACGGAAATGAAGCAGACCGTACCGCAGAGGGCTTCGCCAGAATGTTCGGCAGCTATTTCCCGCCGGAGTTCTCTATCACGGAGGGCAATGCCTGGATGTCTACCCTGAACAATTCCGTTCAGTATGTATCCGTCATCCGTCCCGGCGAAAAAGTTGCGAAGCTGGTCAAGCGGATGCACTATGTATCCTTTGTAGGGATGTTCCGGTCTGATCTCTTTGAGGGCCTGTGTGTTGGTCATGCACCGAAGAAATGCAAAATCTGCGGCAAGTGGTTTCTGACCACCAACGCAAGGCACACCAAATACTGCGGCGGCTATGCACCGGGGGACAAGCTGCACCGCACTTGCCGGCAGATCGGCAATCTAAAAGGCAGAGAACAGCGAGAGCTTGCAGACGATCATCCGATTATCCAGATATATGAAAAGAGGCTGAACACCATAAATCGCTATGTAAAGCGTGGTACTCTGGACGCTGATCTTGCAGAGGTTATGAAAAAGCTGGCAAAAGATAAGATGCTTCGGGCGGTCAGCAATGTTGCTTATGCCAAAGGAGCTTATGAAAAAGAAATGGACCAGGCGGCTTTGAAAAAGGAAGCAAGTGCAAAAATATACAAAGAAAGGGACAAACATGAATAGAAAAGAACTTAGTCAGAATCATTGGAAATACTACTTAATGCTCGAAAAGCGTTTTGTTGAATCAATAGAGTTTGTAGAACTACATGAGGACAATTTTGATGCATTTTCTAACGGATATGCCCTCTTAATTCAAGCCATAGGGGCAGAGTTGGATACTGTATTCAAAGAGTTTTGCGGTTTCAATACAACGGATCGAAAAACGGTTGCAGACTATGCACAGTATATTTTGACCAACACACCGGATATAAAAAATCAAAAAATCAGTGTACAGGAATACGATATCGAAATACAACCGTTTATGAATTGGGATATTACCCAGCCCGCACAGTCGTTGCAATGGTGGGGAGCATTTACAGATGTCAAGCACAACCGCTATGAGCAGTTGAAGCAAGCAAAGCAGGAGAATGTACTAAATATCTTGGGAG
>OKUO01000540.1_pt1 | contig 12548 bp, 13 predicted proteins | sample 1606481 | NCBI WGS metagenome assembly OKUO01 (sample SAMEA3882503, study PRJEB24775) | human gut metagenome | biome: human-associated habitat; feature: intestine environment; material: feces | place: Netherlands | collected 2009/2010
AATAAAAAGAAAAGAACGTTCATTCATGCAAGCATGATTCGCGTTCTTTTCTTTTCGTTCGCATGGCTCTGAATAGTTACAGAATGTCGGAATAATCTAAGATTGTGATGCCGGTTGCAGGATCTTCAATGACTTTCGGGTCATCTCCGGCTGCGTGGGCCTTCTGGAGGAGTTCTTCCGCCGTGTAAACCGGCATGGCAAGTTCGATCGGCTCGGACAGTTCCGGTTCCGGCTCTTCGATGGTTTCTTCAAACTCTTCGATTTCTTCCACAGTTTCCGGCTCTGCTGATTCCGTTTCTTCGGTTTCTTCGGTTTCTTCTGTCACTTCTTCCGCTGTTTCTTCTGCGGCAGCTTCTTCGACAATTTCCGTTTCTTCCACGGCTTCCGGAATTTCTTCGGTTTCTTCTCCTCTTACAAGGTTCTGCAGATCGACGGTATGAAAGGACACCTGCTCCGTTCCTTCTTCTTCCAGATCCGGAATTTCAAATTCGTCCTGTTTCTCTTCTTCTGCCGTTTTCTGGTCGGCTGCTCTCAACTGTTCGGTCATTTCCTGTTCTTCCCGTTTCTTTTTTTCTTCCAGGGCAGCTTTCTTTCTGCTGCGAAGCTCTTCGGACGCTTTCTCATCGTCCTCGTCTTCGTCTTCTTCCTCTTCTTCCTCATCCTCTTCTTCATCACGTTTCCATACCTCGGAAAGGATGAACAGAATGACCAGAAACAGAATGGCAAGTCCGATGATCATGATTCCCTCTCTGCTCTGCGCCGCCATCGACAGAAAGCCGATTACCGGAATCGTGACGATCACTTTGCTCACGGTTGCTCTCACGGTAATTTCCGTTGTGTCTCCACTGATCACATTTTTTACGGATGCGGTTCCGGCAGCGGTGTCGAGGGACTGTATCGTATAGATATACTTTCCGGAATTGTCATCAACCAGGATTTTATCTCCCGTCGCAACCGATGACGTATCTGTCTTCTTTGCGTACGTGACAGCGCCGCGGGAAATGTTGGTATTTCCCATCCCGTCTGAGACAAGTGTCGTGATGCCGGCAAACGGCGGAATCACCAGTGCGCCTGCTGACAGGATTGCAAGCAGAAGCAGCGTATTCACAATTACCTTCAGTAATTTTGACATATTCAATTCTCCTTGTATTCTCAGTCTTTGCCCCCTATTATAACCCCTTTTCTTCGATTATGCAAGAAAACGTTACGCATCGTGCCCCGGCCGCCCGGTTCCGCGTGCCGAATTTTTCGATTTTTTCTTGAAGATCTGTCCTGTTTCTTCTATACTATATACATAACCAAAGGGGGAATACTTTCATATGAATACACTGATCAAAACCATCGAAGATCTTTCCCTGAACGCATGGCCGTCTCACCAGATCGAGCTGTACGACGGATGGATTCTTCGTTTTTCTTATTTTTATACACACCGGACCAACAGCGTCGAGCAGATCGGGCCGTCCACGATTCCGGTGGAGGAAAAAGTGCAGTACTGTGAGGAGATCTACCGTCGCTGGGGTACACCGGCAATTTTCAAGATCAGTCCGCTTGTCAATCCCGGCTTTGATGCAATGCTCGCCGACCGCGGCTATGTAGTCCAGCACACGACGCACGTCATGACAATGGATCTGGCGAACTTTGCCAAAAAGGATCCTGCCGTTGCCGTGACCGTCAGCAGCTTTATCCCGCCGAAATGGATTGACAGCCTCTTTGCTTTAAAGAGCACGACGAACGTGATGCACCGCATGGTCGTCCCTTCGATGTACCGCGCCATTCCAAAAGAAACCATCTGTACCTCCATCCAGGATGAAACCGGAACGATCGTTGCCACCGGCCTTGGCATCCGCGACCGCGATTACGTCGGTGTCTATGCCATCCATGTGCATCCTGCGTACCGCCACCGCCACTACGCTTCCTCGATCTGCCGTACAATCCTCTCCGAGGGAATCCGGCTCGGTGCAACGAAAGCGTATCTTCAGGTTGTTGAGGGAAACACGCCTGCGATCACACTGTATGAATCGCTCGGTTTTTCCTATCTCTATACCTACTGGTTCCGCGCGAAGAACGTGGTCTGATTTTCGTCTGATTTCACATAAAAAAGCATAGCAAAACGGCATGTCAAAATTTTCTGACATGCCGTTTTGCTCTATGTTCATGCTATAAGTGCAGTAAGATTATTCAGCAAAAGGACTGCTTAAATATTTTTCAACGCCGTCCATGGCTTCGCTCTCGTCTTTTCCGTTTGCGGTCACGGTAACTTCCTCGCCATTGTCCAGACCAAGTGTCATCATACCCATAATGCTCTTCGCATTTACTTTTTTTCTGCCGCTCTCGACGTAGATTTCACTTTCGTACTGGCTCGCTACCTGTACCAGCATGGCAACTGGTCTCGCCTCCAGGCCGCTTGAAAGACGAATTGTGATTGGTTTCTTAATCATAATACTTCTCCTCCTTGTTTCCTTCGCAAATCTTCTGCAATCTCTTTTAGTTTCCTTAATCTATGATTAACTCCGGATTTACCAACAACCGGCGTTAACATCTTGCCCAGTTCCAGAAGCGATGCTTCCGGGTATTGTAAGCGGAGCCTTGCCATCTGCTCCAGCGGTTCCGGCAGAGAAGAAAAGCCTGTGGTTTCTTCGATATACCGGATATCTTCGATCTGGCGGATCGCCGCGCTGACCGTTTTGTTGATGTTGGCAGTTTCACAGTTCACCTTTCGGTTGACACTGCCGCGCATTTCTTTTAAGATCCGCACGTTTTCCAGATTCATAAGTGCGATGTTGGCTTCCATGATGCCAAGCATCTCCACAATCTGTGCGCCTTCTTTCATATAAACCACATGGTGGTTTTTCCGGAGAACGATCCGTGCATCAATTCCAAAGCTTTTCAGAAGTTCCTGCACCTGTTCTGCTCTCGGCGCATCGGGGCAGACAATTTCGAGATGGTAAAACCGGTTGGGATCGCTGATGGAACCGGACGCTAAAAATGCGCCCCGCAGAAATGCCCGTTTGCAGCACTGACGCTGTACCACAACAGCCGGAATCGGCATTGCTAACTGCCGGTCTGTCTCGTGTAACTTCACTGCCTGCAGAATCTGACGGGTTTCTTCCCTGTCATTTACGCGGATCAGATACGTATTTTCCTTCTGATTCAGCTTAACTGCAAGCTCTGCCTCTATATTAAATGTTTTTTTCAATAAAGTAAAGTACTTTCTTGCCACATACGCATTCTCTGTCTGAATCCGTATCGTCCCGTCCTTCTCGGAAATCTGTCCGCAGAGTGACAGGATCGCCGCTGTTTCCGCAATCTGGCAGTGGCGTGCCGTCGGAAGATGTCTCGATAATTCCTCTTTTACCTCGCTTGAGAATGACATCCTTCCACCTCTAAATTCCTTTTCGGATGGCGTCTTTTTCCAGATCCCGGTGCTCAATCCGGATTCCATAGTCCTTCGCGTTGGAAAGACGCCGGTACAGCTCGTTGGCAAGGGTTACGGAACGGTGTTTTCCACCGGTGCAGCCGATGCTGATAATGAGCTGATGCTTGCCCTCGGAAATATAATTCGGAATCAGAAAACGGATCATATCCTCTAATTTTTCCGCAAACACCTGCGCTGTCTCAAATCCCATCACATAATCCCGCACCGGAGCATCGTTGCCGGAGAGCGGGCGCATGCCTTCTACGTAGTAGGGATTCGGCAGGAACCGCACATCGAAAACAAGGTCCGAATCCGCCGGGATTCCGTATTTGAATCCAAATGAGAGCACGGTAATCATCAGATTTTTGAATTTCTGATCCTGCACGAAAATCTTATCGAGCTCCGCTTTCAGCTCTCTTGTGAGAAGCTGGCTCGTATCGAGAATGTAGTCCGCATCTTTTTTCAGGAACTCAAGTGCTTTGCGCTCTTTTCTAATTCCCTCATCCACCCGTCCAAGGCCTGCCAGCGGGTGCGTTCTCCTCGTCTCTTTGTATCGTTTGACCAGCACGTCATCGGACGCGTCCAGAAACAGGATCTCATAGCAGATTCCGTTGATGCTCATCCACTCCAGAACATTCTGCAGGTCCGGGAGCGCCTGGCCGCTTCGGATATCGATTCCGACTGCCACTTTCTGGATTTCTCCGGAAGTACCGTCGGCGGTAAGCTGTGCAAATTTTTCAACCAGCGGGATCGGAAGGTTATCGACGCAGAAATATTCCGCGTCCTCCAGCATTTTCAACGCTGTACTTTTTCCCGCACCGGACATGCCGGTCACAATTACAAAACGCATGTTTTTTCTCCTTTGGTGGATAACGAAAATCAGAATTCCCCGAGGAACTGGATTTCCGGCTCAAGCTGTACGCCAAACTGTTCTTTTACTTTTGCCTGGATCTGACGGATCAGTTCCATCACATCCGATGCGGTTGCACCGCCTGCATTGATCAGAAAGCCGCAGTGTTTTTCCGATACTTTTGCACCGCCGACTGCGTAGCCGGAAAGTCCGGCATCCATCACAAGCTTGCCTGCGAAATAGCCTTCCGGCCGCTTGAATGCGCTGCCGGCGCTCGGATACTCGAGCGGCTGTTTCTCTACCCGCTTGTTTTTCAATTCCTGCATGCGGGCAAGAATTTTTTCTTTATCTCCCGGAACAAGCATAAGTTCTGCTCCAAGTACGACGTAGCCTCTGTCTTTGATGACGCTGGCACGGTAGCCGAAGCCGAGCTCTTCTTTTTCCAGTTCCCGGATCTCACCTTCTCTTGTGAGTACAGTGACATTCTGTACAATATCCTTCATCTCTCCGCCGTAGGCTCCCGCGTTCATACGGACGCCGCCGCCTAAAGTTCCAGGGATTCCGGAGGCAAACTCCATACCGGAAAGACCAGCTTCTCTTGCCGCCTGGCTGATGGATACGAGCATGCTTCCGGCTTTCGCCCGGATTCTGTTTCCTTCCACTTCGATTCCCTGAAAGTTTTTGTAAACCGAAAGAATCACACCGTGGTAGCCCTCGTCACTTACAACGAGATTGCTGCCGTTTCCGGTGACGAACCACGGAATCTCTTTTTCTTCGCAGAGAGCCACGATTTTTCTGATTTCTTCTTCTGTATGAGGAGCGACGAAATAATCTGCCGGACCGCCCACGCGGAAGGTCGTATGATTTTTCATCGGTTCTGCGGTCTGTACCGCATCTTCCCCTGCAATTGCATAAAGTTCTCTGACAATCTCTTCTTTGATCACGATTTTTACCCTTTGCCGCATCTGCGGCCGAACATTTCATTACGAATTACTACGAATTACAGATTATACTTTTTTAGACGCGAAAGCAGCCGACATCCCTCACTTCTTCGTTCGTTCTGCCAGCCGCTGTTTTTCTTCTTCGTCTGCCCGCCTTTTTTGCAGGCTCACGGGCTATTCTACCACGAACCCTCAAAAAGTGCAACGAACTTTTTCGTTCCGGCTCTTTTTTCTATCAGATCTTCCGGATTGGTATCATTTCCTACATCAGACAGTCTTTTCCATGGATTCTCGCCGGGGTGACAAGCACCATCTGATTCATAAGATTTCCTTCTGAAAGAACGGCAACGCGCAGATATTCTCTCGTGTGTCCCGTCCAGTAACGGACGCCGTCGATCTCGACTTCTTCTTCCATGAGCACTTCCAGCTCTTTTCCGAGGAAGCCTTCCATATATTCCTGTCTCCGTCTCTCGTCCAGTTCCAGCAGAACGTGGCTGCGCTTCGTCTTCTCCTGCTCCGAAATCTGGCCTGCCATCGCTGCAGCGCGGGTGCCTTCTCTTCTCGAATACTTGAAGATGTGAGTCTCGAAGAAATGAATGTCCTCGACAAAGGCGCGCGACTCTTCAAACTCCTCCTCACTCTCCTGCGGGAAACCGACAATCACATCGGTCGTCAGCGCCGGATTTCCATATACCTTACGCAGAAGATCGCATTTGTGTTTGTATTCTTCTGCGGTATATTTCCGGTTCATCCGCTTCAGTGTTCCATTGCTTCCGCTCTGCAGCGAAAGATGGAAATGCGGGCACACCTTCGGCATTGCGGCGATCGCCTCTGCAAACTCTTCGGTGATGATGCCCGGCTCCAGGGATCCGAGACGGATTCTTCTGATGCCGTCCACTGCATCAACAGCGCGGATCAGGTCGAGCAGCGTCTCTTTTTCGCCCTCCGGGAAATCGAGTCCGTAGGAGGAAAGGTGGATACCGGTCAGCACGACTTCCTGGTATCCGGCCTCCACCAGACGTTTTACTTCTTCTACCACATCACTCTGGCGGCGGCTTCTGACTCTGCCGCGCGCGTACGGGATAATACAATAAGTACAGAACTGATTGCATCCATCCTGTACTTTCAGGAATGCGCGGGTGTGCTCCGCCGTTTTGCTGATCGAGAGTGTCTCGTACTCACGGTTGTGTGTCATATCTACGAGGAAGCTCTTACACTCCGCGTCGGATGGTTTTCCACCGTCCTCACGTTCTGCCAGAAAGTTTTCCAGAATATCCACAAGATCTTTCTTTTTATTATTTCCGATGATCAGATCAATCGCCGTATCCTCTTCGAGTTTTTCCCCAGCCGCCTGCACATAACAGCCGCAGGCCACGACAACCGCATCGGGATTCATCTTTTTCGCTTTGTGCAGCATCTGCCGCGATTTTCGGTCCGCAATGTTCGTCACGGTACACGTATTGATAATGTAAACATCCGCTCCCGGTGCAAAAGGCACGATCTCGTACCCTCTGTTTTCGAGGAGCTGCTGGATGGCTTCCAGCTCATATGCGTTCACTTTACATCCAAGATTATGCAAAGCTACCGTTTTTTTCATGCCATACTCCTTTCTTCTTCATCTTTATTATTAAAAATCACGAAGATTCCACTTTATCTTTGTATGTTTTCGCATTGACTTTTTCCCCTCCAGACGGTAAGATAAAGCTGTTAAATGAGGGTAATAAATAATGTTAACCAAATAACAGGGAGGATTACAAACATGAAAACAGTACAGATTTCTCTTAATTCTATCGACAAAGTAAAATCTTTCGTCAACGACATTTCCAAATTCGATTTTGATTTTGATCTGGTATCCGGAAGATACGTAATCGACGCAAAATCCATCATGGGAATCTTCAGCCTCGACCTTTCCAAACCGATCGACCTGAACGTCCATGCTGATGGAGATGCTCTTCAGACCGTACTTGATGTTCTTGCTCCGTACATTGTATAATTACGATAGAACATAAGGGCCGCGCACTCGCCGCGGCTCTTTTTTTGTCTTTGTTTATCATCAGGACCGGATCTTGTTTTTCAGAACCCCCAAAACAAGATCCGGCCTTTTTGTTCTTTAAAGCAAGTTTTCCTTAGCAGACCTCGATCGTCTCTGCGGTAGAAACTGCGCGTTCCATCATCTCATCGATCACGTCGTCCAGATGGCGCTCGGAGCATTTGATGACATTCAGGTTCGGTTTTGTCACCGGATGCTTTGCAACGAAGATCGTGCAGCAGTCCTCATACGGCAGAACAGATGTCTCGTACGTACCGATTTTTTCGGAAATATCGACGATCTCCTGTTTGTCGAAACCGATCAGCGGACGGAAGACCGGCATAGTGCAGACTTCGTTGGTAACGGCGAGGGAATGCATCGTCTGGCTTGCCACCTGTCCGATACTCTCTCCGGTGATCAGGCCAAGGCATTTGTCCTGACGTGCAAACGCTTCTGCGATCTTCATCATATAACGGCGCATGATGATGGTCAGCTCGTCGTGCGGGCATTTTTCGTAGATTGCAAGCTGGATCTCGGTGAAGTTGACCACATGCAGACGGATCGGGCCGCTGTAGCGTGCAACGAGTTTTGCAAGATCCACAACCTTCTGTTTGGCTCTCTCGCTGGTGTACGGCGGAGCGTGGAAGTAAACGGCATCAATCTTAACACCGCGTTTTGCGATCATGTATCCGGCAACCGGACTGTCGATACCGCCGGAAAGCAGCAGCATGGCCTGTCCGTTTGTGCCGACCGGCATACCGCCAGGGCCTGCGATGCTCTCGCAGTACAGATAAATCTTCTGACGCAGCTCGACGTTCAGATAGATATCCGGCTCGTGAACGTCTACTTTGAGGTTCGGGCAGACATCGAGGATGCGGCCGCCCAGCTCGCAGTTGACTTCCATTGTGTGCATCGGATAGTTTTTGTTCGCACGGCGTGCGCATACCTTAAAGGTTTTCTCCTCGGTCGGGTACAGCTCTTTCACGTAGGAAACCACTGCCTCTGCCAGATCTTCAAAGCCGGTGTCCTCTAAAATGACAACCGGGCAGATCTCGGCGATACCGAAAACTCTTGTCAGCGCATCGACAGCGCCCTCGTAATCAAAGTCTCCTTCGGTGTTGACATAGATTCGTCCCATCTCACGGGTGACCTGGAAAATTCCGTCTACCGGGGCAAGCGCGTGCTCCATCTGTAAGCAGAGTGCTTTTTCGAACAGATGACGGTTCTTTCCTTTAATGCCGATCTCGGCATATTTTACCAGAAATGCTTTGTACATCATCGTTTTTTATTCTCCTTTTTTCTCAGCCAGATCGCGGAAGAACAGAGGATATTCCTCAGAAAATTTCTTCAGGATCAGGTCAGATACCTGACGCATCTGCGGATGTGCGGCGTTGGCGCTTCGAAGCCGGATAAAGTGGCGCCACTCTCTTAAGTTCATGGTCATGACGATCTCGGTTTTCAGGGAGTTCGGAAGAATGCTTCTTGCCTCCTCCGGCTTTGCTCCGAGTTCGAGCATCTGGAAGTAATACTGCTCTGCAGCTTCCATTGCTTTCTGCCATACCTCGTATTTTTTACGGTCGTTCTCGTCGTCCAGATCATAGGAAAATCCGGTTGCCAGGTCGATACAGGTGATCTGGTTTCCAAATTTATCTTTCGAATAGTTGCAGTAGCGGGTGCTCTCCTGGCTGTAGCTTGCGATACGGTGGCGGACGATCTCATGGGTCACGCCGCGGTCGCACGTTACTTTTACGGTGATGGAGCCGTGCTCAATGACGGATTCATGGCCGCGTTTGATGATGCCTGCGATGAATTTCTCTGCAGTGCCTTCTCCAATGCGCTCCTCGCTCTTGTAGCAGACTCTTCCGATTTTCTCGATCCGGCGCAGCATATCCTCGTAGGATTCGGTGCTCAGGATTTCAATTTCCGGCTGTATTGTAATCATAATTTTCCTCTTTCTATTATTTCCTGGTAAATCTGCGCAGCATCGGCAGTACCTCGCGCAGCGTATCCAGGGTATAATCAATCTGTTCCAGTGTCGTAAATTCGCTGAAGCTGAACCGCACGGCAGACTCCATCTCGGCTTTCGATGCGCCGATGGCAGTCAGCGTCGGGCTTCCGGCTCTCTTGTGTGATGAGCAGGCGCTTCCGGCGGAAACGTAGATCTGGCGGTCCTCCAGCGTGTGTAGCAGCACTTCACTGCGCACATTTAAGAACGATGCATTGACAATCTGCGGCGCACCCTCTTCTTCCGGCATGCCATGGATGACCACATCGTCCAGCTCCCGTAAGCCTTCGATCAGACGGTGTTTGCAGGCACGCATCTGCGCGGTCTGCTCGTCAAAATGCTTGTAAACGATCTCAGCGGATTTCGCAAGGCCTGCGATGCCCGGCACATTGTCGGTTCCGGAACGCATGCCGTTCTGCTGGCCGCCGCCTAAGATCAGCGGACGGATTTTTACTTTCTCATCAATATATAAAAAGCCGCTTCCCTTCGGTCCGTGGATCTTGTGGCCGCTCACGGAGAGCATGTCGATGCCCATCCGTTTCGGATAAATCCGGTATTTGCCGAACGCCTGGATCGCATCGACATGAAAATACGTTTTCGGATTTTTCGCCTTGATTCTGCGTCCGATCTCCCCGATTGGCTCAACAGCACCGATCTCATTGTTGACATACATAATCGAAACGAGAATCGTCTCCGGCGTGATCGCTTCTTCGAGTTCGTTCACATCCACAAGGCCTTCTTTATTTACCGGCAGGCGCGTAATACGGAACCCCTGCTCCTCCAGAAATGCCAGCGGTGCCGACACGGCCGGGTGCTCGATCGCGCTTGTGATGATGTGGTTTCCCGTTCTCTTATTTGCCATTGCTGTTCCGACGAGCGCCCAGTTGTCGGACTCTGTGCCACCGGAGGTAAAGAAAATTTCTTTTTCTTTGACTTTCAGAATCTTTGCCAGCGTTTCCTGGGCGGTTCTGATATATTGTTCTGCTTCTACCCCTTTTTGATGCATCGCAGACGGATTTCCATAATGATTTACCATCAGATCACAGACGAGATCTGCGGTTTCCTGATAAACACAGGTGGTTGCGGAATTGTCCAGATATGCTTCCATTATCTTGTTCGTTCCCTTCCTTCTAAAAGATACACCAGAATGGAAAGTACGGTCATTCCGGCTGTTTCCGTGCGCAGAATACGCTTTCCGAGCGTAATCGGCTCTACCTTTTCCTTCATGGCCATTTCCACTTCCGCTTCGTCGATGCCGCCCTCCGGTCCGATCAGGATCGCAATAGATTCACCCGGTTCAATGGATTCCAGAATTCTTCTCGTTCCTTCCATCCCCTCTGCGTTCTCATACGGCATCAGGCGAACGTCTGATTCTGCCATCATTGCAAGCGCCTGCTGAAATGTAACAGGCATGTGTACCGTCGGAATCTGCATCCGTTTGGACTGCTTTGCCGCACCAAGCGCGATCGTCTGCCAACGCTCTGCTTTCTTTTCCGCCTTTTTCCGGTCCAGCTTCACAACGCAGCGTTTCATCTCCACCGGAACAATTTCCGTCGCACCAAGTTCCACTGCTTTTTGGATGATCAGTTCCATTTTGTCACCTTTTGGCAGACCCTGAAACAGTACAATTCCGGACGGGAGTTCTCTGTCTGCTGCTGTGACTTCTTCTACTGCGGCAAGAACCTCCCCTTCCGGGAAATCCGAAACGGCACAATGATATTCCTTTTCGCCTCCGGTACTGACCAGTATTTTTTCGCCCGGCCGCATGCGGAGCACATTTTTGATGTGATTAACGTCACTGCCCGTGATGTGGACAGTGCCGTCATAAATCTGACTTTCTTCTACAAAAAAACGGTACATGAATCTGTTCTCTTTCTCTTCTGGTGTTTCGCTTTTCTTAATTTACATCGGTTTTCTTGCTGTAACAGAAACCCATTCGCCCTGATGTGTAACTTCAACTACTTCAAGTCCCGCTGCAACGACTGCCTCTTTGACAACGTCCTCTTTCACATCGAGAATGCCGGATGTGATATAAACAGCGCCCGGCTTCATCTGGTGTACGATTACCGGCGTCAGCGGAACGAGAACATCTGCAAGAATATTGGCGGTAACGATATCGTATTTCTCGTATCCGACTCTGTCCTGTACTTCTTTGTCATCAATGATATTTCCGATCATCATATTAAAAGCTTCTACCGGAATTCCATTGACTTCTTTGTTTTCCTCAACCGCAGGAACCGCACACCAAGCTTCAGTGCAATAATCGAAAGAATACCGCTTCCGGTTCCGACATCAAGCAGCTCGGTATCCTTTGTCACATATTTCTTTAACTGACGGATGCAAAGCTGTGTTGTCTCATGCATACCCGTTCCAAAGGCTGTGCCCGGATCGATATGGATGATCATTTTATCCCGGTCTTCCGGCTTTACTTCCTCCCAGGACGGGATGATCAGAATGTCGTCCACATAGAACTGTTTGAAATACTGTTTCCAGTTGTTGATCCAGTCCTTGTCCTCTGTCTCAGACTCTGTGATGGTGCACTCTCCAAGGTCCAGGAACTCCTGCATTTCTGCAAGTGCCGCGCGGACATCTGCAAGAACCTTCTCCTTGTCCTCATCCACATCGAGGTAAAAATTCAGGTAGGCAATGCCATCGTCATCCGGAATATCCGGCATGATATCCACGAACATCTGCTGTTTGTCGCTCTCGGTCAAAGGCTGTTTGTCCTGAATTTCCACGCCTTCGATTCCCACATCGGCCAGAGTGGAGATCACAATGTCTTCCACTTCCGATCTTGTTTTTAATGTAAATTTATTCCATTTCATTGTTTAAACTCCTTTTTGCGCTTCTCTTTTCCATACGTGCAAAGAAAGCCACATTTATCATACACGATATCGTTCCTGTTGTAAATGTTATTTTCGGCTTTTACGGCCCGTCTCAATCCGAAATCTTTGTCAGAAAGCCATCTTTTTTCGCCTTCTGATAACGCCATATCAGCCCGAGTGTGGATAAAATGCGAACCCCAAGATCTATCAGGTTGAACCGGTACAGTGCCGTAAGATCTGCCCCAAGTGCCGTATACAGACGGACACCAAGCAACGGCAGAACACTGTTGGTCAGCGTTGTAATCATCGTAAAGAGGCTGATCAAAAGCGAACGGTTCTTTTCCGGTGCGGCATTTAAAAGAATCTGTACCGTGCAGAGTGCAACGGCACACTGTGGAGCGTTCAGAACCGTCATCAGAACAATAAAAGTAACCCCGCGGTACGCCAACGGTAAATGTGGAACCAAAATCATAATAACCGGGC
>OKUO01000542.1_pt1 | contig 12523 bp, 9 predicted proteins | sample 1606481 | NCBI WGS metagenome assembly OKUO01 (sample SAMEA3882503, study PRJEB24775) | human gut metagenome | biome: human-associated habitat; feature: intestine environment; material: feces | place: Netherlands | collected 2009/2010
GATCGACGACGACTGGACGGTGAGCGCCGCGCTGCTCGACCTTGGCTTCATCGGATGGAGCAACAACATGCAGGCCGTCAATCGCCAGACGAGTTTCGAGTTCAACGGCTTCACGACGTGGCTGTCAAGAAAGAGGACGCCATGGGCAACCCGAAGGACAACAGCTTGGAGTCGCAGGGCGACCGCTATGCCGACCAGATTGCCGACTTTGCCAACCTCTCCAGCGATGGCGACAAGGGTAGCCGCAGTACGGGTATCGGTGCGACGATGAATTTCGGATGCGAATACACGCTCCCGGCTTACCGCCAGCTGAAGTTCGGCTTCCTCAGTTCCACCCGCATCAATGGCAAGTATAGCTGGACCGACGCACGCCTGAGTGCCAACGTAGCCCCGCTGTCATGGCTCGATGGCGGCATGAGCTTCTCGGTCAATAGCTTCACGGCCAGCATGGGATGGGTCATCAACGCCCATCCGAAGGGTTTCAACTTCTTCATCGGCATGGACCACATCCTCGGCAAGACGAGCAAGGAGTTTATCCCCCTCAGTTCCAATGCCAGTCTGAACCTCGGTATGAACGTCACCTTCTGATAGTCAGCTACGGTTCGCCCAAACGGCGACCTGGCATGATTTCCCATAGCTGCGCCCGCCATCAGCCCCCACAGGCCGTTGGCGGGCGCATCCTTTCGTCAGCGATTCCATCCTTTTGTCCCGTCTTTTTCGTCGCGATCTTCCTCCCGTTTCCATCATTTCCACCGCCATTTTAGTCCCTTTGCCGCCCCGTCACGGCACCCTGCTGCCTTGTCCCCAACATTTCTCCCTCATTTATTTGGTCGTTTCGGAAGAAAACTGTAATTTTGTCGCATATTTTAAACAATCTCCTGAAACAAGACGAACATGAAAGATGTAAGAATTGTAGAGTGTGTCCCCAACTTTTCCGAGGGCCGCAACATGGACGTGATTAACCAGATTACCCGCGAGGTCGAGTCTGTCAAGGGCGTCAAGCTCCTCGATGTCGATCCGGGTGAGGCCACCAACCGCACCGTGGTGACGTTTGTCGGCTCGCCCGAGGACGTCTGTGAGGCTGCTTTCCGTGCAGTCAAGAAGGCTGGCCAGCTCATCGATATGCGCCAGCACCATGGCGCACACCCCCGCTTCGGTGCCACCGACGTGTGCCCGCTCGTACCTGTAGCCGGCATCACGCTGGAGGAGTGTGCCGAGTTGGCCCGCAAGTTGGGTGAGCGTTTCGCCAACGAGTTGGAGATTCCTTGCTACCTCTACGAGGCCGCCGCACAGACCGAGGAGCGCAAGAACCTCGCCGTCTGCCGCCGTGGTGAGTATGAGAAGCTCGCCGAGCGTCTCGGCACGGAGGATGGTCCCGATCTGGGCAACCGTCCCTTTGACGAGAAGGTGGCACGCACGGGCTGCACCGCTGTCGGCGCACGCGACTTCTTGATTGCCGTCAACTATAACCTCAACACCACCTCCACCCGCCGCGCCAACGCCATCGCGTTCGACGTGCGCGAGAAGGGACGCCCCATGCGCGAGGGTGGTAGTCTCACGGGCAAGATCCTCCGCTACGAGAATGGATCACCCATCATGCAGCCGGGCACGCTGAAGGCCACAAAGGCCATCGGATGGTTCATCGACGAGTATGGCATCGCACAGGTCTCGATGAATATGACCAACATCAATGTCACCCCGCTCCACAAGGCCTTCGACGAGGTCTGCCGTGCCGCCGCCGAGCGTGGCGTCCGCGTGACGGGTACGGAGATTGTCGGTCTCATCCCGAAGCGCGTGCTCATCGAGGCTGGTGAGTATTTCCTGCGCAAGCAGCAGCGTTCCACCGGCATCCCCGAGGAGGACATCATCAAGATCGCCATCCACTCCATGGGTCTGGAGGACCTCAAGCCCTTCAACCCGAGAGAGAAGGTCATCGAGTATCTCCTGGAGGACGAGAACAAGACGGCGAAGCTCGTCGATCTCACGGTGAGCGAGTTTGCCAACGAGACTTCCCGCGAGAGTCCAGCACCGGGTGGTGGCACGATCGCCGCCTACATGGGTGCGCTCGGAGCTGCCCTGGGCACGATGGTGGCCAACCTCTCCGCCCACAAGCGTGGATGGGACGAGCGCTGGGAGGAGTTCTCTCAGTGGGCAGACCGTGGTCAGGATATCGTCCGCCGCGCCCTGCACCTCGTCGATGAGGACACCGAGGCCTTCAACCGCATCATGGATGCCTTCGGCCTGCCCAAGGGCACCGAAGAGGAGAAGGCTGCCCGCAGCCAGGCCATCCAGGACGCCACGCTCTATGCCACGAAGGTGCCCCTGGAGACGATGAAGACCGCCTATGCCGCCTTCGACATCTGCCGCGCCATGGCACAGGAGGGCAACCCCGCCTCTGTCAGCGACGCAGGAGTAGGCGCACTCGCCGCCCGCTCAGCAGTGCTCGGCGCATGGCTCAACGTCCGCATCAACGCTGCTTCTCTCAAGGACCGTGCCACTGCCGACGCCATCCTGGCCGAGGCCAAGGAGATGGCCGAGAACGCACAGCAGCAGGAGAAGGAGATCCTCGCCATCGTCGATACGAAGATCGAGGGATAAGACACCATACCGAAGCCCTTTGGCCGAAAGACGCCAAAGGGCTTTCACCATTGAACAAAAAATAACAAAATAATGACCTTAGCAGAATTTCAGGCCGACATCCGTGCCGGCATTCCCGCTGAGCTGCCGGCATTGCAGCCCTACGACACTACCATCAACCATGCGCCCAAGCGCAAGGATATCCTCACCCCGGAGGAGAAGAAGCTCGCTCTGCGCAACGCGCTCCGCTATTTTCCGAAGGAGCTTCACGCACAGCTCGCTCCCGAGTTCGCCGAGGAGCTGCGCCAGTACGGTCGTATCTATATGTACCGCTACCGTCCCACCTATGAGATGAAGGCCCGCAACATCTCCGACTATCCCCATCGTTCGGAGCAGGCCGCAGCCATCATGCTGATGATCCAGAACAACCTCGACCCGCGCGTGGCACAGCACCCGCACGAGTTGATCATCTATGGAGGCAATGGCGCCATCTTCCAGAACTGGGCACAGTATCGTCTGACGATGAAGTACCTCTCCGAGATGACCGACGAGCAGACCCTCGTGATGTACTCTGGCCATCCCTTCGGCCTCTTCCCGTCACACAAGCGCGCACCGAGAGTGGTCGTCACCAACGGTATGGTCATCCCCAACTACTCCAAGCCCGACGACTGGGAGCGCATGAACGCCCTCGGCGTGAGCCAGTACGGACAGATGACGGCTGGTTCCTATATGTATATCGGCCCGCAGGGCATCGTCCACGGCACGACCATCACGGTCCTCAATGCCGCCCGTCGTGTGATGCACGATCCCGCCCGTGGTGCCAAGAACCCCATCCCCCTCTTCGTCTCCTCTGGCCTCGGTGGCATGAGCGGTGCTCAGCCCAAGGCTGGCAACATCGCCAAGGTGGTCAGCGTCGTAGCCGACATCAATCCGCTCGCTGCCGAGAAGCGTCACGAGCAGGGTTGGGTCGATGAGCTCCACACCTCGCTCGACGAGTTGATTCCCGCCATCCGCGAGGCTGTGAGCACCAAGACGGTGAAGTCAATGGCCTACGTTGGCAATGTCGTCGATCTCTGGGAGCGCTTGGCTGAGGAGGATATCGAGGTCAATCTCGGTTCCGACCAGACCTCTCTCCACAATCCGTGGGCCGGTGGCTACTATCCCGTGGGTCTCACCCTGGAGGAGAGCAAGCGCATGATGGCCGAGGATCCGAAGGAGTTCAAGGCCCGTGTCGAGGAGTCTCTGCGCCGCCAGGTGGCTGCCATCAACAAGCTGACCGCCCGTGGCATGTACTTCTTCGACTATGGCAACGCCTTCCTCCTGCAGAGCTCACGCGCCGGTGCCGACATCATGGCTGCCGACGGTCACGGCTTCCGCTATCCGTCCTACGTCCAGGATATCATGGGTCCGATGTTCTTCGACTACGGCTTCGGTCCGTTCCGCTGGGTCTGCACCTCTTGCGATCCCGCCGACCTGGCACTGACCGACAAGATTGCCGAGGAAATCATGATGGACGAGCGCAGCCATGCCACCCCCGACATCCAGCATCAGCTCGACGACAACATCCACTGGATCCGCGAGGCAGGTCCCAACCACCTCGTCGTCGGTTCACAGGCCCGCATCCTCTATGCCGACTGTGAGGGCCGTACCCGCATCGCGCTGGCCTTCAACGAGGCCGTCAAGGATGGCCGCCTCAAGGCTCCCGTCGTCCTGGGTCGTGACCACCACGACGTCTCCGGTACCGACTCTCCCTTCCGCGAGACCTCCAATATCTACGATGGTTCTCAGTTCTGCGCCGACATGGCCGTACAGAACGTCATCGGCGACTCCTTCCGTGGCGCCACGTGGGTGAGCATCCACAACGGCGGTGGTGTAGGCTGGGGCGAGGTCATCAACGGTGGCTTCGGTATGGTAGTCGATGGCTCCGAGGAGAGCGGCCGCAACATCCGCGAGATGCTCTTCTGGGATGTCAACAACGGTATCTCCCGCCGTGCATGGGCACGCAACAAGGGATCCATGGATGCCATCCAGCGTGAGATGGACCGCACGCCCGACTTCCGTATGACCATGCCGAACCTCGTCGACGACAACATCATCGACGCTGCGTTCTAACATATTGTCTGGGGGCCGCAACAGGCTCCCAGTCAACCTGTTGCGCGATATGTTTTCAAGCAACGATAAAATCAAAATATCAACCCATCGGGCCTTCACGGGCCTGACAACACTTTAAGAAAGAAAAGAAGCAATGGAACGTAAAATCCATTATATCAGCGCAGAACATCTGACGCTCGATACCGTCCGCGCCATCATCCGCGAGGGCTATGAGCTGCGTCTCTCCGACGACGCCAAGGCACGCATCATCCGCTGCCGTGAGTATTTGGACAAAAAGATTGCCACCGCCGAGGCACCCATCTACGGTGTGACGACAGGTTTCGGCTCCCTCTGCAAGGTGAGCATCGACGAGGACAAGCTGTCCCAGTTGCAGATCAACCTCATGATGAGCCACGCCTGTGGCGAGGGCGACCGCGTGCCGACGGATGTGGTCCGTCTGATGATCTTCTTCAAGATTCAGTCGCTCTCCTACGGCTACAGCGGCATCAAGCTCGACACCGTGGAGCGTCTCATCGAATTCTTCAACCACGGCGTGTGCCCCGTTGTCTATCAGCAGGGTAGCGTGGGCGCCTCTGGCGACCTCGTGCCGCTGGCTCACCTCTGTCTGCCGCTCGTCGGCCTCGGCCATGTAGAGTATGAGGGCAAGATCATCACGGGTGAGGAGCTCAACGAGAAGATGGGATGGAAGCCCATCCACCTCGCCTCCAAGGAGGGTCTCGCCCTCCTCAACGGTACGCAGAACATGCTCGCCTTCTTCGCCTGGAGCGTTCTGAAGGCACAGGATCTGTCGAAGTGGGCCGACCTCATCGCCACGATGTCCCTCGATGCCTTCGACGGCAGAATCGAGCCGTTCCTGCATCCTGTCCACGCCGTGCGCCCCCATCGCGGCCAGATGGAGACGGCAGACCATATCTACGAGTTGCTCCAGGGTTCTGAGCTGATCAAACAGCACAAGACCCATGTGCAGGATCCCTACTCCTTCCGCTGCATCCCGCAGGTGCATGGTGCGTTCAAGGATACACTCCACTATGTGGAGGAGGTCTGCACGACCGAGATGAACTCCGCCACCGACAACCCCACCGTGGTACCCGAGGAGGATATGATCATCTCTGCCGGCAACTTCCACGGCGAGCCCATCGCCCTTCCGATGGATTTCCTGGCCATCGCCCTTAACGAGTTGGGCAGCATCTCCGAGCGCCGTATCTACAAGCTGGGTGACGAGCAGCGCGGTCTTCCCTCCATGCTCGTTGCCAAGCCGGGTGTGAACAGCGGATTCATGATCACCCAGTATGCTGCCGCCTCGATCGTCAGCCAGAGCAAGATGCTCTGCATGCCCAACTCTGCCGATAGCATCCCCACCTGCCAGGGTCAGGAGGACCACGTCTCCATGGGTGCCAACGCCGCCACGAAACTCTATCGTGTGGCCGAGAACACGGAGCGCGTCCTTGCCTTGGAGCTCTTCAACGCCGCACAGGCCCTCGACTTCCGCCGTCCGCTGAAGTCCTCGCCCGCGGTAGAGAAGTTGCACGCAGAGTACCGCAAGATCGTCCCGTTCATCGAGATCGACCGCGTGATGTACCCGCTCATCGCCAAGAGCATCGACTTCATCGCCAAGAATCAATTCTAAACGTTTTATCCCCATCGATCGTTAGGCGCGGCCTCATGATCGATAGAGAAACTAAAACGATAAAAAAGTAAGATCCGTGCGGGGGACGGCAAGGGTGTCCATGACGGGCGCGCTTGCTCTCCCCCGCACTTTTTTTATTGGTATCATCATTATTTATATTATACGAAGACAATGAGAACGATATACACCAACATCGCCCAACTCTGTGGTATCACCCACGGAGAGCTGCGCAAGGCGGGACAGGAGATGGCCCGCGTAGAGACGATGACGGACGCATGGCTCGCCGTCGAGGACGACAAAATCTTGGATTTCGGCACGGGAAGCGTGCCTGCGGAGCTGACGCAGGGCGCAAAGGTCATCGACACTAAGGGCGCCTTCGTCATGCCGCGCTTCTGCGACAGCCACACCCACCTGGTCTGGGCAGGCAGCCGTGAGCAGGAGTTTGAGGACAAACTCCAGGGATTGTCCTACGCCGAGATTGCCGCCCGCGGCGGTCCTCAATTCTGCCGACCGTCTCCACGAGACGAGCGAGGAGGCCCTTTTCGAGCAGACCATGCGCCGTGCCGAGGAAATCTGGCAGAAAGGCACAGGATGTGTGGAAATCAAGTCTGGCTACGGACTGACGACCGAGGATGAGTTGAAAATTCTGCGTGTCGCCCAGCGTGTAAAGGCCCATTCGCCACTCCGCATCGTGACCACCTTCCTCGGTGCCCATGCCGTCGGCCGAGCCTACAAGGGACGCCAGTCAGAATATGTCGATCTCGTCATCAACGAGATGATGCCCCGTGTGGCCGCCGAGGGACTAGCCGACTTTGTGGACGTGTTCTGCGACGAGGGTTTCTTCACGCCAGAGGAGACCGACCGCATCCTCGAGGCTGGCGAGAAATATGGCATGAAGGGTAAGATTCATGCCGACGAGCTGGCCTTCTCGGGTGGATCCCGTGTTGCCATCGCTCATGGTGCACTCTCTGCCGACCACTTGGAGGCACTCCCCGAGGAAGGCATAGAGCAGTTCCGTGGTGCCGTCACCATGCCCACTGGTCTGCCGGGTACGTCCTTCTTCCTTAATATGCGGTTTGCCCCGGCCCGTGGCTTCATCGACGCTGGCCTGCCCATCGCTCTCGCCTCCGACTACAACCCAGGCTCCACGCCGTCGGGCGACATGAAGTTTGTCTGGTCCCTGGCCTGCACGAAGATGCGTCTCACCCCCGAAGAGGCTTTCAACGCCATCACCCTCAACTCCGCTGCCGCCATGGGCCTGTCCGCGGAGTATGGCAGTGTGGAGCGTGGCAAGCACGCCTCCCTCCTCTTCCTGCGCGACGTCCCCTCGTTGGCATGGCTTCCGTATCAATACACCACTCCGCTGCGCCACGCTACGTTTTAAGACCAAGCGCTTCAACGTCCGCAAAGAGACCACACACCGTTGCACGTAGCAGGGTAGTGGAGACTTTATACGATAGACAAAGCCACATTCGCAAGGGAGAAACCCGTTGGAATGTGGCTTTTTGCATCCCCATCGGGATGCTGCAAAACACTAATCAAACACAAAAAAGCTTGTGTGAGGAATGGCTGGCGACCGTGAAGGCAGAAGCTATGGTCAGCATCTCCATCTCCTGCGGTAGCCTACCTCAGTATATCTTTGAAGGCAAGGTTGGCCAGCAGGGCTGTCGATTGACTGAGCATGCGGATAAACTCCTGGGCCGACGACTTCATATAGGAGTCGCGCAGCAAGTGCACACAACCATCCATCTCGTTGCCCTCCGCATCGATAGGGATAGCCTTCATACCCGGCTGGGTGAGCGTGGTGGATTCCGAGAGGATGGAGACAAGCGAACTGCGGCTCAGCAAGTCAAAGATGATATTGACATTGTTGACCTCCACCATGATTTTGAAGTTGTTGTCACGCCCCTCCAGCAGGTGCTCGAAGGCGTTGCGCGCCTGCAAGCCCTTGTAGGGCAGAATGAGATCATAGCGTTCAAGGTCAGCGAGGGTGACGCTCTGCTGCCTTGCCAGCGGGTGGTGATCATTGACGATGGCTGCCAGACGATTGCTGAAGATCGCTCTGCTGTCTATCGCCTTGTCCCGTTTCAGCGGCTTGAAGGCCAGCACAAGGTCCAGTTCACGCTTCTTCAGTCCGTCCATCAGTTCCTGCATGGAACGATAGACGATGTTGAGCCTGACGTGGGGATAGGCGTGGATGAACGCGATAAGCGTCTCGGCCATGATGTTGCTAAAGGAGAATGTCACTCCGATGTTGAGTTCTCCAGCCAGCATCTCGCGCAGGTCGTTCATGTGGTCCGCACAAGCCCCGGCCGCATTGACCGTCTTTTGGGCGTAGGGCAACAGTTCTTTTCCCGCCTCCGTGAGATACACCTCGTGGGAATTGCGCTCAAAGAGCGGCATTCCTATCTCCTGCTCCAGATGGGAAATCTGCTGCGATAGGGTACTCTGCGTGACGTAGAGCTTCCGCGACGCCTTGGAGAAATTGAGCGTTTCGGCCACCTGGAGGAAGTATTTCAATTGTCTGATTTCCATTCTTATCGGTCTAAATCCGTTTGCAAAGATACTACAAGAGTTTCTATTCGTGCGTATCGCGGGCATGATTTTTCTCCTTTCTTGTCCTTCTGTGTGCACCCACTCTCGCTCCTACGGCATGGGGCGTGACAAACTCTCCGTTGCGCTTTTTCCGTTCCACGAGCATGGCGAGCAACTTCCGCTTGCGTGTATCCTCGATGAAACGGCGGAAAAAGAGATTGGGCACAGCCACGCCGAGGGCGATGCAGATGATAGCCAGCGAAGCTTTGATGGCATTGTTCATGCCCACCGTGACCTCGCCGACGACACCGTGCATCTCGATGAAAGCGAAGAGGGCGCGATACATCAGCACACCCGGAATCATCGGGATGACACTCGGGATGGTGATACACTGATGGGGCACATGAAACCAATGGCGCGCCTTGATGACAGCGATACTCACCGCCGTGGCTCCCGCCAGCGACCCGATGGTCAGTCCCATGTCCAGGCCGAGGTTGCCATTGCTCGGACCGAGGTTGATAAAGTTGCGCACACACACGGCGATGATACCACCCACGGCCACGACGGGCAGCAGGCGTCGCGGGATGTTGAAGATGGTGGAGAATCCCATGGCCGACACGGCGGCGGCAATGGCATACTCCCAATACTCATGATGGGGTGTCATGGTGAGCGTCTTGGCAAAATTGTCGATGCCGCAGACCTTGATGGCAAAGGCGATGCCGAAAGCCATGGCCAGCACCATGAGCAGCGTATTGACGGCACGGATGAATCCGGTCTCGATATAGCCGTCGAGCATGTCGCTCACGAAGTTGATGAGCGGCACACCTGGTACGATGAATAGCGCGCACGCCATCAGTGGGTGCCATGGCGTAGTGGAGATCATCCACGACGGCATGCCCGCCATCATCGCTGGATCAGTAGAAAGGAGTGCTGTCGCCCAAGCCAGCAGCGTGGCCACGAAGGCCGAGATGCCGATGGCGACGTAGTTGTTGCAACCCACCGTGGGGAGAAACATCCGCAGGCGGAAACCCAGGATGGCCGCCAGGGAGCAATAAAAGAATGCGGTCCAGTCGCAGCCAAACTGGATGCAGAAGCCACCGCAGGCAAAGCCGCCACCTATCGCCACCTGCCAGGGGGTGAAGCCACGTGGCGCATCGTGGATGTCGTCGAGGGCCTTCTCATACTGCACGAGCGAGAAGTCCTCGCGGATGGCCATCCAGGTGAGGCGGCTCACCTTGGCGATGGTGGCCAGACTGATGCCGTGACGCTCGCAGCGCTGAAACTTCGTAAACGAGTGGAGCTCATCGCTGTAGTTGACCATAAGCACGTTCCAGTTGACATAGAGGTGTATGTAGCGCTCGTCCAGTCCCAGGAAGGCCATCGCGCGCTTCATCGTCCGCAGGATGCGCGAGGTGTCGGCCGCACTCTCCATGAGCAGGCTTCCTGTGCGTAGCAGCAGGTCGAGCTTGTGGCAGAGTTCCGTTTCGGCCACTCCGCGCCGCCGCCTCGGCTCTTCTACTGCCGAGGGGCGCACTGAAGGGGTCTCTGTTTTGACGTTTCTCATTCGTTTATCCGAATACAAAGATCAGTATCTGAATCGTGACGATGCGCAGGAACATGGCGAAAGGATAGACCGTGGCGTAGCCCACGGCGGGCGCGTCAGCAGAAGTCTGCTCGCGGACGTAGGCCAAGGCTGCCGGATTGGTATGGGCACCAGCGAGCACACCGAGCATCGTGTAGTAGTTGATGTGGAAGACGTAGCGGCCTATCAAACCACCAACCAGGATGGGCACCATCGTGATGGCGGCACCATAGGCAATCCACTGCGCGCCCTCACCCGTGGCAAGGGTTTGTACAAAGGGCGATCCCGTGCCCAGTCCGACACAAGCCAGGAAGATGCAGATTCCCACCTCACGCAACATCAAGTTGGCCGAGATCGTATTATAGGTCACGAGGTTATATTTCGGGCCGAAGAAACCGATGAGGATGGCCACCACCAGCGGGCCGCCGGTGAGTCCCAGTCGCAGACTCTCATTGATACCGGGAAGGAAGAAGGGGATGTTGGCCACGATACAACCGAGCATGATACCAAGGAAAATAGGGATGAGGTTGGGCGCGTTGAGCCGCTTCATCTGGTTGCCAAGGAGTTTCTCCGTATGGGCAATAGCGAGCTCCGTACCCACCACCGTCACACGATCACCAAGCTGCAGTTTCAGATGCGGGGTAGCGATGAGGTCCACACCGTTGCGGTTCACTCGCGTGATGTTCGTGCCAAGGCTCGTGCGGATACCCATCTGGCCGATGCTCTTGCCGTTGACACCCGGCTTCGTCACAAGGATGCGACGCGTGATCAGATCCTTGCCAAAGGTCTCGGGTGCCACCTCTACCTTTTCGCCGACAAGGGCCACGATGGCCTCCACGGCCGTAGGATGGGCCACCACCTGGAGCAGGTCGCCCTCGTTGACTACCGTCGCCCCGTTGACTACTTCACTCTTGCCACTGCCGTCGCTATGGATGATACGCGAGATCATGAAGTCGCGTTTCAGCACTTCGTGGATCTGGCGCACCGTGTCGCCAGCCACCATTTTGTTGGTCAGGCGCACGGAGAACGTATGGAGCGTCATCTCCTTCAAGTGGCCTGCGCCCATTTTGGCAGCGTCCTCCTCATGGTGTCTGTCGATGCGCAGGGCATAGCGGAGGATGACGAATGAGAGGATTACACCCAGCACACCCACAGGGTAGGCGATGGCATAGCCTGTGGCGATGGATGGGGCGTCAATGTGGCGCAGGTCGCTGAAAGCCTGCTGTGCCGCACCCAGTCCCGGGGTATTGGTCACGGCACCCGAGAGGATGCCGACGAGGGTCGTGGCAGACGTGCCAGAGAAGGAATAGACCACGAGGGTTGTCACAATACTCAATGCCACAACTACAATACTGAGGATATTGAGACTCTTGCCACCTCCACGGAAGGAGGAGAAGAAGCCTGGGCCCACCTCAAGGCCGATGGAATAGACGAAGAGTATCAAGCCAAACTCCTTGAGGAAGTGGAGCAGATGCTCGTCGATGGTGATGGGAAGGTTGCCCATCAGCAGACCGATAAACAACACCCAGGCCAGCCCGAGCGAAACTCCGCGCACCCGAACCTTGCCCAAACACAGGCCGAGCGTGATCACCAGGGCCAAAATCATCACTGAGTGGGCCACGCCTCCTCCCCACAACTCGGGGAATCCGTAAAACAACTTTTCAAGTATTTCCATTTGTACTTTATTATTTTGATTAATTTCCTCTGCCTTGCCGCAGCGCCACACCTGTCTGAAGTGGCATCCGCGATTTTCGATTGCAAAGGTATAGACAATGGCGAAAGCCGCAGATCATCGGCATTTAAAAAGCACAAATGCAGTTATAAGCATTTTCGATAAAGCGATTTCAGCTTGTTTCCTTTCCTTTTTACCATTATATATCAATAGGTTACACACTTCTTATAGGTCGTCTCACTCTGATTCTTACCACCCCATATTCCTACTGACTTTCATCCACATATCAGCCATCGCATTCTAAAAGACTGATAGCCGCATACGGATTTACTTTCTTTACTTGCAAATTCTTGATTCAAAAATCGAATTGAAAAGGGTAGATTGGATGGTAAAAACGTAAAGAGGGGCACCACGATGG
>OKUO01000544.1_pt1 | contig 12501 bp, 12 predicted proteins | sample 1606481 | NCBI WGS metagenome assembly OKUO01 (sample SAMEA3882503, study PRJEB24775) | human gut metagenome | biome: human-associated habitat; feature: intestine environment; material: feces | place: Netherlands | collected 2009/2010
GGGCGCCCGCGAATACACGTCCATTCATTAGTTTTGCAGATCGCATTTCCATGTCTTTTATTCTTGCGTTGCAACGGGACACACGTTCTTGGGGGAATCACATAATGGAACCGTTGGCGTAATCGTGGGTAAAATCCGCGCTGTTGCGTACACTTCTGCCTTATGACTAATGATCAGCGGGATGAGCGTGAGATGCGCGAGCGCCGCCGTCGCGTGGTGACGCGGACGGTGTGCATCGTCATCGCCGCTGCCATGCTGATTTCTGTGGTGGTTCCCGCCATCTACGCGGGTCTTTGACGCCCTTTCGCATACTGCTGCGGGGGCGTTTTCCTGCGTCGAACGGCTGGTTCGCGGCCGCAAGGAGAGGGAAGACAACGGCGTGCCCGCAAAGAGTGTGTGTAAACCCTCTGGGTTGGGTGTAAACCCCAAGCATGTTCACAGACAATTTCTACAGAACAAACGTAAGGTGAATCATAATGGCAGAATTTGATTTTTCCGAGGCGATTTCCCAGGCTCGTGCGAAGTACGGGTCTATCGCCGAGGCGTTGGATATGGATCGTTTGAAGGCGCAGATCGCCGAGCTGGAGCAGCAGGCGAAGGAGCTGCTGGGCCAGATGGGCCTGTCCGAGCGGGCGAACCACTACCCGCACCAGCTCTCCGGCGGCCAGCAGCAGCGCGTGGCCATCGCGCGCGCGCTGGAGATGAACCCCGAGATCCTGTTTTTCGATGAGCCGACCTCCGCGCTCGACCCCGAGCTCACGGGCGAGGTGCTCAAGGTCATCCGCGCGCTCGCCGAGGAGCACATGACTATGGTCATCGTCACGCACGAGATGGCGTTTGCCCGCGCCGTGGCTGATAAGGTCATCTTCATGGACGGCGGCGTCATCGTCGAGCAGGGCGCGCCCGAGCAGGTCTTCGGCGACACGCAGCAGGCGCGCACGAAGCAGTTCCTCGCACGCTACAACGAGCGGCCGTGACAAAAATGTAAGAGAAAATTCAGCTTTTCCCTCTTGCACGGCCGTGCGAGATTCGGTATGATAAAAAGCGCATCGGGTCCCGGTGCGCTTTTTTGATTTTGATTTGGGAGGGCTTCCCTTGAAGCATACAAAACGGATCGCGGCGCTGCTGCTTGCGCTCGCGCTGTGTTTTTCCTGTGCAGCGTGCAGCAAGACGGTCGGCAGCTACCGCGTGGTCAAGACGCTCGGCACGGAGCAGTTTCGCATCGGCTTTCGCGACGGAGATCAGGCGGCGGTGTATGTCAACGCCGCGCTCAAGGTCCTCGCGGCCGACGGGACGATCCACAGCCTCGCGCTCAAGTGGTTCGGCACGGACAACACGACCTTTGACAGCGACGCCAATGCGCTCGACGCGCTCGGCGACATTCCGCAGCGCACGTTCATCATGGGCCTGAACGAGGAGCGCTTTCCCATGAGCTATGCCGACGGCGACGGCTACAGCGGCTTTGATGTCGAGCTTGCGCAGGCGGTCTGCGCCCGCCTCGGCTGGACGCTGCAGTATCAGCCAATCTCGAATCAGAATGCCTATGTTGAGCTCTCGAGCGGCAATGTCGACTGTGCCTGGGGCGGCATGGTGCTCGACCAGACCGACAGCAAGGACAGCAAGAACAAGAAAAAGCAGAAGATGACGCTCACCGCGCCGTATCTTGAAAATGCGCTGCAGCTCATCGTGCGCGGCGACTCGAAATACCGCACCACCGGCAGCCTCAAGGGCACGACCGTCCTGCTCGGCACGGACGAGACGTACATGGCCGCCCTCTCGGCCGACGAGAAGCTCCTGAAGCATTTCGGCGCGGCGCAGCGTGTCACCGGCGGGTCGAAGGCGTGCTTTGAGGCACTCTCGGCCGGGTCGTGCGCCGCCATCGTGGCCGACAGCACGGCCCTCGCTTATTATACGCACTGACGTCTGGCCGCCCGCGCGGGGCTCTGCGCGGGCGGCTTTTCGTGTCATGGCCGCGCTTTTTCGCCCCGGTTTGCAAAAAGGGTTCCCGCTTTTGCGTCAACTGTGCTATACTGGCCGTGTCCGCGCCTGCCGAACCGGCGGAAATTTTTTACTTGCGCGGGCAGAAACACAGGTACGCCTATGTCGAACAGCAACAATAAATACAAAACCCTCGTGTCCAACACCATGCTCATCAGCCTCGGCACCTTCGGCAGCAAGCTGCTGGTGTTTTTCATGGTGCGCTTTTACACGAGCTATCTTACCCCGGCGGACTACGGCACCGCCGATCTCATCACGCAGACGGCCAATCTGCTCTTCCCGCTCATCAGTCTCGGCATCACGGACGGCGTGTTCCGTTTTGCCGTGGACCACACAGAGCAGCGGCGCAACATCTTCTCCGTCGGCGTGTATACGATCCTGGCGGGCGCCGTGCTGCTCGTGGCCATTTTGCCGCTGCTGGGGCTCTTCCCGCAGTTTGACGGGTTCCTCTGGCTGATCGCACTGTACACGATGTGCTCGTGCTTCCACTCGCTGTGCGCGCAGTTCGTGCGCGCCGAGGGGCACACGGCGCTCTACGCCGTGCAGGGCATGATCAACACCGTGCTCGTCATCGGGCTCAACGTGCTCTTCCTCGTCGGTCTGCGCATGGGCATCACGGGCTATGTGCTCTCTGTTGCGCTGGCAGATCTGGCGTGTACGCTGCTTCTGTTCGTGCGCGAGCGGCTCTGGCGCCAGCTCATGCTCCGCCCAGGCTGGGCGGCCGCGCGTGAGATGCTGGCCTACAGCATCCCCATGATCCCGACGACGGTGTTCTGGTGGATCACAAGCGTGTCCGACCGCTACATGGTCACGGCCTACCTCGGCGTGGACGCCAACGGTATCTACGCCGTGTCGTACAAGATGCCGACGATCCTGTCGCTCGTGTCGAGCATTTTCATGGAGGCGTGGCAGTTTTCCGCTGTGTCCGAGGCGCAGGGCAGCCGGCGCGAGCACATCCGCTTCTTCTCGAAGGTCTGGTGCTCGTTCCAGTCGGTGATGTTCCTGGCTGGCGCGTGCATTATTGCTTTCGCCGTGCCGGAGATTCATGTGCTCACGACCGAGCAGTATTACGGCGCGTGGCTGTATGTGCCGGTGCTCGGCATGGCCATGGTCTTTTCCGCGTTCGTGAGCTACCTCGGCAGCGTCTACATGGTCGAAAAGTGCAGCAAGCGCACGTTCGTCACATCCATGATCGGCGCGCTGCTCAACATCGCGCTCAACTTCCTGCTCATCCCGTCGAAGCTCGGCGTGCAGGGCGCGGCCATCGCCACGTGCGCGAGCTATTTTGTCGTGTTTGTCATCCGGGCGGTGGATGCGCGCAAGTTCATCCCGTTCCGGTTTTATGTTGTGGGCGTCACGGAAAACTGCATCCTGCTGACGGTGCAGACGCTCTTCATCGTCCTGCAGCTTCCGGGCTGGAAGATCGCGCAGGCAGTGTGCATCTTACTGCTGCTCCTGCTCAACCGCAAGCCGCTTCTGGCCGGCGCGGGGAAGATCGTCCGCTTCCGCCGCTGACGCAACGATTTGGAGGATTTGTAATTTGAAGATTTGGAACAGCCTGTTTGGGAAGATCGTCATGACCTTTCTCATCTCCATGGTGCCGGTGCTTGAGCTGCGCGGCGCGATCCCGATCGGCGTGGCGCATGGCCTGGATTACCGCATCGCCATCGCGGTGTCCATCCTCGGCAACCTCGTGCCGGTGCCGTTCATTGTGCTCTTCATCCGCAAGATCTTTGCCTGGCTGCGCACGAAGAGCGAGCGGCTCAACGGCTTTGTCACGCGCATGGAGCAGCGCGTGCTCAAAAAGTCGGACACCGTGCGCCGTGCGCGCTTCTGGGGCCTGTTCCTTTTTGTGGCCATTCCGCTGCCTGGCACCGGCGCGTGGACGGGCTCGCTCATCGCGGCCATGCTGGAGATGCGCGTCAAGGAGGCCTTCCCGCCGATCGCGCTCGGTGTCGTCACGGCCGGCATCATCGTCGCCGTCGTGACGTATGGCGCGGCGTCGCTGCTGTTTTAGCGCCAACGCGGGCCGCTGCGCTGGGCTTTTGTTGGAAAAGGCTGCGGGCGCGAACGCCGGAAGACTTTTTGACGCACGCAAAAAATCCCGCTGTCCCATGGGACAGCGGGATTTTTTTATGTACCGGTTACTCGGCGAACGCTTTTTCCAGCGCTTCGAGCTCCTCACGCAGCTCGTGCGGCAGCTTGTCGCCGAACTGCGCGAAGTATTCGCGGATGCCCGCGCAGTTTTCGCGCCAGCTTTCGGCGTCGAGTGTCAGCAGCTCCCTGAGCGTCTCGACCGTCACGCCGCTGCCGTCGAGGTTGATGTCCTCGGGCTTCGGCTCGTAGCCGATGACCGTCTCGTCCGCGCCCACTTCGTCAAAGCAGCGCTTGAGGATCCACTCGAGCACGCGCAGGTTGTCGCCGAAGCCCGGCCACAGGAAGCGGCCGTTGTCGTCCGTGCGGAACCAGTTGACGTTGAAGATCTTCGGCGCGTTCGGCAGCTTCTCGCCCATGTCGAGCCAGTGCTGCCAGTAGTCGGCCATGTTGTAGCCGCAGAACGGGCGCATGGCCATCGGGTCGCGGCGCACAACGCCCACGGCGCCGGTCGCGGCGGCCGTCGTCTCGGACGCCATCGTCGCGCCGACGAACACACCGTGCGCCCAGTCGCGGGACTGGTAGACCAGCGGGGCGGTCTTTGCGCGGCGGCCGCCGAAGATGATCGCGCTGATCGGCACGCCGGTGCCCTTGAAGAACTCCTCGCTGATGCACGGGCAGTTCTCCGCCGGGGCGGTGAAGCGGCTGTTCGGGTGCGCGCCGCGCGTGCCGTCGCTGCCGTCCCACACCTCGCCCTTCCAGTTGCGCAGGTGGCCCTTGGGCGGCTGCTTGGTCATGCCCTCCCACCAGACGGTCATGTCGTCCTCGTTGAGCACGACGTTCGTGAAGATGGTGTTTTTGCTCGTGGATGCGAGCGCGTTCGGGTTGGATTTCTTGCTCGTGCCGGGGGCGACGCCGAAGAAGCCGTTTTCGGGGTTCACGGCCCAGAGGCGGCCGTCCGGGCCGACGCGCAGCCAGGCGATGTCGTCGCCGACGGTCCAGCACTTCCAGCCGTTTTTGCGGTAGCCCTCGGGCGGGATGAGCATGGCGAGGTTCGTCTTGCCGCACGCAGACGGGAACGCGCCCGTCACATAACGCACTTCGCCCTTGGGGTTCTGGATGCCGAGGATGAGCATGTGCTCAGCCAGCCACCCCTCGCGGCGGCCGAGCACGGAGGCGATGCGCAGCGAGAAGCACTTTTTGCCCTGCAGCACGTTGCCGCCGTAGTTGGAGTTGACGGAGACGATCTTGTTCTCCTCCGGGAAGTGGACGATGTAGCGATTCTCGGGGTCGAGCGTGACCTTGGAGTGCACGCCGAGGATGACGTCGCTGCTGTCGCCGAGCGCCTCGAGCACCTTCGTGCCGATACGCGTCATGATGGCCATGTTCAGCACGACGTAGATCGAGTCCGTGACCTCGATGCCGTACTTGGCAAACGGGGAGCCGATCACGCCCATGGCGTAGGGGATGACATACATCGTGCGGCCGGCCATGGCGCCGCGCAAAATCTCGTGCAGCTTGGCCTTCATCTCGTCCGGATCCATCCAGTTGTTTGTGGGGCCGGCCTCTTCGCGGGTCCTGGAGCAGATAAATGTCCGGCCCTCGACACGCGCCACGTCGTTGACGTCGCTGCGATTGAGATAGCAGCCGGGCAGTTTTTCTTCATTGAGTTTGATGAGCTCGCCGGTTTCCACGGCGATCTTGCGCAGGGATTCGAGCTGGGCCTCCGAGCCGTCGATCCAGACGATCTCTTTCGGGGTCGTGAGTTCGGCGGTTTTCTGCACCAGCTCCAGTACGGACGGGTTTTGCGTCAGTTCCATGTTGTCAGGTTCTCCTTTTTGACTAAAATTTCTCGACCTTGATCCGTATCTATACTACATTTCTCTGAAAATACCTTACACCATCCCGCCGCGCCTGTAAACCCCAAAACGGAAACTTTCCCTGTGAACCTTTTCACACAGACGCATTTGTGCTACAATGCGCGCAGACATTCCCGATCCGAAGGAGGGACCCCACCATGTGGAAAACCGTTGTGCCGGCGGCGGCCGTGCTGGCGGCCGAGGCGATCATCAGGCGGCGGATCAACGCCCTGCCGGCCGCGACCTTCCCGCTGCGCGTCGGGCCGCGCGTGCAGCTGCGCCGGGCGCACAACCGCGGCCTGCTGTGCAGCAAGCTCGCGCAAAAGCCGCGGGCGGCCGCCGCGCTGCAGACTGTGTCTGCCGCTGCGCTCGCGGCCATGGCGGCCGTGTGTGTCTGCCGCCGGAGCGGCACGGCGCTGCAGATCGGCATGGGCCTGATGCTCGGCGGCGCGCTGGCCAACCTCATCGAGCGCTGGGCGCGCGGGTCGGTCACGGACTATGTGTACCTGCCGCGTGCGGTCATCCCGTTTTTCCGGCGCATCATCTGGAACGCGGCCGACCTGAGCGTCCTGACCGGCTGCATCACGGCAGTGATCGCACTGCTGCGCGAAAAATTGTGATTATGTCAACTGAATTATGTAAATTTATTTGGCAAAGTAACAAAGGCTCAAAATGGATGGAAATGTAGCATAGCACTGCGTATTGTGACGGATAAGGTATTCGTTTTATTGTTGAATATACAAAATTATGTAAACTAGAATTATGTAAACAAATTGGGCGCACTAACAAAGCCTTCCCCTTGAGGGGAAGGTGCCGAGCTGTGTTCGGCGGATGAGGTGGAGAGGTTACGTTTTCCCCGGCATCTTCGGCAGTGCGGTGCATTCCATAAGGTATCTGCGCAGCAGGGGAGCACGAGGGGGCAAGGCCCTCTCGTAAGAAATCGAGCTGTTTTTCGGAAGCGGTACACCCAGCCGCAAAATATTCCGTCCATAGAGCAGCAGGGGAGCACGAGGGGGTAAGGTCCGCCTCGTAATGGATTCGGCTATCTTTTTGCCTTTCAGACAAAAAGATAGCCCCTTGCTCCAACATCGGAACAAGGGGCTATCCTGCCGTGTTCGGTTCCATCACCAGAACCTCCTTTTGTTTTCTTTTCCTGCCGTGTGCAGAGGTTTCGTGCTGCACGCGGACTCCGACCGCCGGGAAGGAACATGCGTTTGCAAGATTCCGCACCACTGCGTGCCGTCTCCGGAATGACAGAACCCTGTCTGCTTCCGGACGATTCAGTACATGGGACTCACCTCCATCGATTCCGTTGAACCTGTATTCTAAAGGCGCTGCCCCTCGTGAGGGGCTGCTGCTCTTCTCTGGTTCTGGCTACAGTATAGCAGTTCGTCTTCTTTTTGTCAATGATTTAATTAACAAAAATTGAATGAAATGTTCAGTAAAAACGCCAAATTTTTCACTGCCTCGTGCCAACGCCCCTGCATGCGGGGCGCTGGCAAATCCTCCGCGCGGCGCGCAAAAGGAAAACCGCCGTGCGTGTCCGTCGGCGCACAGCGGCAGCAGCTTCGGTTCAGCGGTCGCTCGGAGCGGCGCTCTGGCCGCCGAAGATCCAGTCGTCGAGGTCCTGGCCCATGTGTTTTCACCTCCCGGATGATTCGCATACGGCCATTGTATGTGCCGCGGCGCGAAAAAATGCACGAACCGGCGCAGCCGAACTAGAAAGAACTTGAAACCGTCGGCCGTTTGCGCTATAATCTATGCATATTTTCCGGAAACGGAGCCTGTCTCCGCGGGCAACACTATTTTCAAAGGATAAGGTGAATCACGAATGAGTGCATCCCAGGACAAGAAGCGCCGCACAGATGAGCGCGCGCTGGGCACGGAGCGCCGCCAGGTCGCCTCGCAGAAGGAAGCCAAAGAGCGCAAGCAAAGCAAGATCAAGTGGACGGTCGGCTCGATCATCGTCGTGCTGCTCGTTGCCGCGATTCTGATCGGCAACTCCAGCCTCTTTTACACCGCGCGCCCCGCGCTGCAGGTCGGCGATGTGAAGTATTCCTCGGCCGAGGTCAATTACGCCTACCGCACGGCCTACCTCTCGTTCTGCAACCAGTACGGCAACTATCTGACCTATGTCAAGCTGGACACCAGCAAGCCGCTCGATGAGCAGGAATGCGGCATCAGTGACGAGTTTGACACCTGGGACGATTATTTCCGGGACGCTGCCGAGAAGAATCTGGTGCAGGTCACGGCGCTGTGCGATGCCGCCGGGAAGGCCGGCGTCTCGCTCGACGAGGACGACCAGCACGAGGTCGACGAGCAGTTTTCCTACATCGAGCTCGCTGCCAAGCAGTATAAGTACAACTCCGTCAGCAAGTATCTCCAGGCGGCCTACGGCAACGGCGTGACCAAGAAGGTCGTGCGCCACATGCTCGAGATGAGCCAACTTGCCACGAAGTATTCGCAGCAGCAGTACGATAGCTACACCTACACGCCCGAGCAGATCGCAGCGAGCTACGCCGAGAAAAAGGACAGCTACGACACGTTCAGCTATCAGTACTACTTCGTCCAGGCCGACACGGAAGATACCACGGACGACGACGGCAACACCTCTGCCAAGACCACGGACGCCACGATGGCGGCCGCCAAGGCCACGGCCGACAAGATCGCCGCTGCCACGCATGATGCGGACAGCTTCACTGCCGCCGTCACGGCAAACGTGCCCGCCAAGGAGTCCGAGGACGGCACGACCACTGCGCCGAGCGTCACGGACAATACCGACACCAAGGGCTCGAGCTTCAGCTCCGCCGTGTACGCCGACTGGCTCTACAGCGCCGACCGCCACGCCAATGACGTGACCGTCGTGGAGCAGGAGAACAGCGGCTACTACGTCGTGCTCTTCGAGAGCCGCGATGATAATACCTATAATACCGTCAATGTCCGCCATATCCTCATCAAGGCCGAGGACAGCGACAGCGACGGCACGTATTCCGATGACGACAAGAAGAAGGCCAAGGCCGCGATCGACGATGTCTATGAGCGCTGGACGCAGAGCAACCAGACCGAGGACGACTTCGCACAGCTGGCCAATTCCTTCAGCCAGGACAGCGGCTCGAACACCAAGGGCGGCCTGTATGAGAACGTCTACAAGGGCCAGATGGTGCAGGAGTTCAACGATTTCTGCTTTGACCCCGCGCGCAAGCCGGGTGACGTGGGCATCGTCTTCAATGAGAGCGATTCCTACTGCGGCTACCACCTCGTGTACTACGTCGGTCAGGGCGAGCGCTACTGCGATTACCTTGGCGATCAGGCGCTGCGCACGTCGGACTTCAATGAATGGGAGAGCACGTTCTTCGACGGCTGGACCAGCACCGAGCTCAAGGGCATGAAGTACGTCGGATAAATCAGACACACGTCAGAGCCGCCCGCCGGGCGGCTCTGTGTCTATCGCAAAGTGCGGACGCACCATGTTGACAGAGCAGCGGGGGAGCTCGAGGGGGCGAAGCGCCCGCCTCGAATGAGATTCTATTCGTCAGGCATATTTGCTGTGCAAAATGCCTGACGGTGACGGCTTGCTCTCTGAGCAAGCCGGGAGCCGCCCGTCGGGCGGCTCTTTTTCAATGTTTCCACGGAGGGATCACAATGACCAGAACAAAAACACAGCGCTATGACACGACCGTGCTCGATGCGCGCGCCCTTGCCGATGCGCTTGAGGCAGAGGCTAAGGCCGGCTGGGAGGTCGCGGAGGCGGGCTATGACGGCACGGATTTCGTCGTGACCTTTGAGCGGGAGGGCGCGCTATGACCGAGCAGACCATCCGCACGCAGATGCTCCTCGGCGAGGGCGCGCTCGCGCGCCTGCGGGGCAGCCGTGTGGCGGTGCTCGGTCTCGGCGGCGTGGGCAGCTGGTGTGCCGAGGCGCTGGCCCGCGCCGGCGTCGGTGCGCTCACGCTCGTGGACGAGGACACCGTCAGCGAGAGCAACCTCAACCGCCAGTGCTGCGCGCTGCACTCTACGATCGGCCAGCCGAAGGCGGCCGTCATGGCCGCGCGTGTGCACGACATTGACCCCACCATCGCCGTTGATGCGCGCACCGAGCGCTACGAGGCGGCGACGCGGGAGCGGTTTTTCGACACGGAGTATGATTACATCGCCGATTGCATTGATCTCGTGTCCTGTAAGGTGGATCTGATCCGCACCGCGCACGCGCGCGGCATTCCCATCGTGTCGGCGCTCGGCACCGGCAACAAGCTGGACGCGAGCCGGTTCGAGCTCTGCGACATCAGCCGGACGAGCGGCTGTCCGTTCGCGCGCGTCGTGCGCCGCGAGCTGCGCAGCGCCGGCATCACGCACCACGCGGTCGTGTTCAGCCCCGAGCCCGCCATGACGCCCGAGGCGCTCTGCGCCCCGCCGCCGGGCCGCCGGAGCGTGCCCGGCTCGCTGCCGTGGGTGCCGGCCAGCGCGGGATTGCTGCTGGCGCAGAAGATCGTGCTTGATCTGTGCGCCGCGCCGGAGGCGCGGATATGAAACCGATCTGGATCGTGCTGCTGTGCCTGCTGGGCGCGGCGGTGCTGGCGGCGCTGGTGTGGCTGCTCGTGTGGTATGTCGAGCAGCGCGTGCTGGCAAAGGCGCTCGGCCGCGTGCCGGAGGGGGCAGACGCCCAGGCCGCGTGGGAGCAGCACGTCCTGCGCAAGCAGGGCTGGACGGCCGACTCCGAGCAGGGCCGGGCGGCGCTCGCGCGCGTGCGCGCCGGTGTCGCGGCCATGCAGGAGCAGCCGCACGAGGATGTGTTCACCCCTGCGACCGACGGCACGCGTCTGCACGCGCGGCTCTACCGCGTGCCCCACGCCCACGCCACGGTCATCCTCTGCCACGGCTACCACAGCCACGCCGAGCATGATTTCAGCGCCCAGTTCCCGGCGCTGTATGCCTCCGGCGGCTGCAACCTGCTGCTCATCGACGAGCGCGCGCACGGCCTGAGCGAGGGCAAGTGCCTCACGTTCGGCCAGCTCGAGCGCTATGACATCGCGCAGTGGGTGCACTGGGTGCGCGAGCACTCGCGCGTGCAGCGGCCCATCGCGCTCTACGGCGTGTCCATGGGCGCGGCGTCGGTGCTGCTGGCGGCGCAGCTCCCGGAGCTGAAGGGCGAGCTTGCCTGTGTCGTGGCCGACTGCGGCTACTCCAGCTTCGAACTTGAGATCGCGGACGCCGTGCGTCACGGCACGCGGGCACCCCGCTGGCTGCAAAAGCCGCTCGCGCGCATCTGCGTGCGCATCCTGCGCCGCAACGGGCTGGATTTTGATGCCGTCGACACCACACCCGGCATGGCGGCGCTTGACCTGCCCATCCTGTTTTTCCACGGCGACGCGGACACCTTCGTCCCCCTGCACCACAGCGAGCGCAACTGCGCTGCCTGCGGGCGGCCGCAGCGGCTCGTTGTTATCCCCGGTGCGGAGCACGCCATGTCCGCGCAGGTCGACCCCGAGCGCTACCGGCACGAGCTGCTGGTCTTTCTGTGGCGCAATACGAACTACCTCTGGGCCGAGCGCGACCAGCCGCTCAGATGAGCGCGCGGGCCGAAGCAGCGTAAAAAGTGTGCGGTTCTGATGCAGTGATCCCCCCACCTGGAACGAGATTTCCTGTTATATTCGCAAAATTCTCACCACTTAGGCACAAAAAAGCCGGATGTCACAGACATCCGGCTTTTTTGCGCCTGGTTTCAGCCCTGCAGCAGGGACGCGGCGGCCGTACCGATGGCGGAGGCGTTCGGCACGGGTTTGCACACGCAGTAGCGCTGGTGCTTCTGCACGAGAAACGCCTCGAGCTCCTCGCTGACGGCCGGGCGCAGCAGCGTCGAGTAGCGAAACAGCGACCCGTCCACGGCCACGACCATCGGACGGTAGCGGTTCTTCGCGCCGTCGGTCAGGAAGACGATGGCCGCGATGTTTGCAACGATGGCCTTTGCCGCGCGGCCGAACACGCCCTGAATGACCATGGCGGCGGTCTTGCGGTCGGCGTCCGCGGCAGCGGCCAGCGCTGCGATGGCACCGCAGTCCGGGTCCGCGCCGAAGGCGTCCGCGTCGGCGGCGCTCAGCGTGTCGAGCGCGCAGAGCTTGTCCGCCGTCTCGGGCGCGAACAGGCCGTCGTTCGCCGCGGCGATGAGCGCCAGACGGCTGAGCTCGCCGAGGTAGCGGCCGCTCGTCATCTTCTCGAACCGGTACGCACCCGGTGCGGTCGAGGCCGCATCGAGCGCCTTGTCAAACGCGCTCTGCGGCACGTCGGTGAACGAGCCGGACTCGAGGTTGACGAGCATCTCGCCGTCAGCGTCGCGGCCGAGCTTTTCGATCGCGCGCACCGGCAGCAGGCAGCACGTGTTCGTGCCCGTGCCGTTGACGAGCCCGGCAAAGCCGTTGGCGTAGTTGTTGGCGATGGTGGTCGCGCCGCTCAGGTACGTGGCCGGGGTGTCGTTGATGACCGTGATGGGCAGCTTCGTGCAGCCGCGGCGCTCGAGCTCCTTGGCGAAGTTGACGTAGTACTCGAGCGTGTAGCGG
>OKUO01000556.1_pt1 | contig 12291 bp, 10 predicted proteins | sample 1606481 | NCBI WGS metagenome assembly OKUO01 (sample SAMEA3882503, study PRJEB24775) | human gut metagenome | biome: human-associated habitat; feature: intestine environment; material: feces | place: Netherlands | collected 2009/2010
CTTTTTTACGTTGAATTATAATCGAAAATAGCTGCACCAAAGATTCATCAAACAGTATTCCGGCATGCGACCGGATATAATTCATAGTTTCATCTATAGATTTCCCAGTATGATAAGGTCTGATGGAAGTCATGGCATCATACACATCACAGATACGTATGATTCGTGATCCTAAAGGAATTTCTGTTAACCGGTAATAACCGGATCCGTCTATGTTTTCATGATGGTATTGGATCATCTGACAGATATCATCTGAGCAATACCCCTTCATCAAAACACTCCCAAAATTTGTATGCTGTTTAATGAGATTGTATTCTTCGTCAGTTAAAGGCTCTTTTTTATTTAATATTTCTTCCGGTAATTTTATTTTACCTATATCATGATATATGGCTGCAACAGAAATCTTTGTTTGATTCACCACCGGTTCTCCGCACAAAACAGCAAGTTTTACAGCTAATTCAGAAACACGTCTGCAATGCATCTGCGTATCTTTCGTTAATTGCTGAAATAAAAACATAATGATACCTCCTGAGTAAGTCGTTAATAATAGAGTGAAGGAAACGAAAATAAATAATAAAAAGGCCCTGCTTTCCAGCAAGACCTCCTTTTTTATTATTCTGTTTTACCATTTACATTCTGGTCAAATTCCTGCACCATCTGATTTTTTGCTTCCGCAGTTAATGGTGCGGTGTCTCCGGCAACTGTCTGACTTTCGTGGTCAGCACATGTTACCTGATAACCACCGGTCAGCGGCCGTGTTGTGCGTGTTGGCATCTGCCCCGGCTGATATACCGGTGTCTGTGGCTGGACAATTTCCGGATGGCATACTGGAGTCTGTATGGACTTTAATCCGTCCATAAATCCTTCATTATATGCTGTCTTTTCTGCCATATCCAGCATTTTCTGCAGTTCTTCTTCTGCAATTACAATTTCACCATTTTTCTTTCTGGTGTAATTCCAAAGAATTTGAAACTTACTCATTATACTATTCTCTCACTTTCTTCTTGCGTTCTTCATCCTTCCAGATTGCATATGCTCCGGCTGCAAAGAACATCAGAACAAAAAAAAGTCCCCAGAGTTTCCATTTTCTGCTTAATTTTCGCATACATACCTTCCTTTGATAGATAGATCATTGATATTTACTATTTCTTAAGTCCGACTGATCGTAAACGTTACAATTTTGTTACAATTTTACGTCCATATTATATAACATTCTTTACGGTCCGTCAACTCTTTCCTTTTCTTTCAGAAAAATCATCATCCAGGTATTACCAATGTTGATTTTATGCAGAAAAAAGCCCCGAAACATCAGAAATATTCACTGATGCTCCGGGGATATGATCTTTTATGCAGTTTTGCTCCTGTCTGTTACAGATCTGTTACAGATCCTTACAGGAATTTTTTGCGAAGCTCTGCTCCGTCAAGGGCACTTAAATATGCAGGTGCAACATCAAATACAGTCTTGCAGCCCTTCTGTCCTTCCTGGTTCATGCGGTATGCAGCTCTTGCATAGGCAACGATCACAGAAGATGTGAACTCAGGATTGGAATCCAGCTTCAGGCTGTACTCGATCACATGGCTGTTCTCATTGTTCCAGCCTGTTTTTCCGCTGCGGATCACAAAACCGCCGTGTGGGATACCGCTGTGGTCACGATTCAGCTCTTCCTGGGAAATGAAATGTACCGTTGTATCATACTCGTCAAAGTAGTTCGGCATGGTCTTGATCTCTTCCTCGATGCGTGCAAGATCAGCACCTTCCTCAGCAACTACGAAGCACTCTCTTGTATGTTTCTGGCGTGTAGTAAGCTCCGGATTTTCTCCGTTTCTTACTGCCTCAAGTGCAGCTTCTACCGGAATGGTGTACTGCTTTGCATCCTTTACGCCTTTGATGCGGCGGACTGCATCAGAATGTCCCTGGCTGACACCCTTGCCCCAGAATGTGTAGTCGTTTCCATTTGTAAGGATCGCATTTGCATACATACGGTTCAGAGAAAACATTCCTGGATCCCAGCCTACGGAAATGATTCCTACATGTCCACTCTCTGCTGCTGCCTTGTCAACATTTGCAAAATGCTCCGGGATTTTCTTATGTGTATCAAAGCTGTCCACAACATTGAAATATTTTACATACTCCGGTGTCTGAACAGGAAGATCTGTCGCACTTCCTCCACAGATGATCAGGACATCGATCTCATCCTTCAGCTTCTCCGCATCTTTTACAGAATAAACCTTTGCGGTCTCTGTAAGGATCTTTACAGTCTCTGGATCACGTCTGGTAAATACTGCAACCAGCTCTGTATCCGGATTATGCTTGATGGCGCACTCCACGCCGCGTCCCAGGTTTCCGTAACCTAAAATACCAATTCTTATACTCATAACGATTTCCTCCTCTTTTTCTCTGCAGTATGACATTTTCCGGACAGCATTGTGAATTTCTGTCAGAAAAATCCCTCTGCGATCTATATCGCAAAACGGATCTGCAGGATCCGCCTTACAAACATATGGATATGCTGCCTCAGGATATTCCGATTCTCAATTCCGGGATATCGATGACCGCTTTGTTCCTGCATCAGCAGCAGAAAAAGCCGCCCGGCCAGCACATGAAACAGGCCATGGTCCTGCAGCAGGCATCACACATATCCCCTTCTGCAGTCGGCATTCCCCCAAAGGGATCCTGCCGCTGCTGATACCAGCCGCCACCGCCTTCCATTCTCTGGAGCAGCATACGGTACTGCATATTATCCGGTTCCTGACGGACTGCTTCACGGATCTGATCCAGAGCTGTTACATTATTTCCCATTCCCATATTTGCCATAGCAGCCAGGTAATACCATTCCCCATTTTTCTGACCAAGAGAATCCAGTACATTCATAGCTTCCTGCAAATGACCGCTCTGCACATAATTGGCGGCCGCCCTTCTGCGCATACTTTCCTCATCCTGATAGGCACTGGAACCGGCATTTCCGTAATTTCCAAAACCACCGTAATTTCCGTAGCCGCCATAGCCATTCTGGGAACTACTTCCGTACTCACGCTCTTTCATGATCTGCTCGTAAGCCTGCTGCACTTCTTTGAATTTTTCTTCGGCCTGATCCTTATTCGGATTATTGATATTGGCATCCGGGTGATACTTTCGGCTCAGCTTCCGGTATGCCTTTTTTATTTCATCATCAGATGCGTTTCTGGGAACTCCCAGCACACTGTATGGATCTAACATTTTTTCTCTTTCTCCCGTTCTTCCCTGCGCTTCTGTCCGATCGCCGCAAAGCGGCACCAGACGCCGGAATATAAAATATTTCGAAGGATATCTCCGTATCGGAGGATCGGCAGCTTTTCAAATTCTCTGCAGCATTCTGCAAGCATCATCATAAGAAGCCGACGTACCTCTTCCTCGAACCCTTCTATCTTATATTTTTCAAGGAAAGGATTGTAATTTCCGTTTTCTGCATCTTTTTCCACATCGTCATAAGCATCCAGGATGTAGATAAATTTTCCGAGATAAAATCCCAGACGGCGCAGGGACGATTCCCAGACATCCTTACGGAAGGCCAGAATCTCTTCCATGATACGTCCGGAACATCCGGCTACACGGTCCACATCGGTTTCCCCCTGTTTTTCCAGGGAAGAAAGCTCCTCTAGTGCGTTTCGGATCCTTTGGATCTTCTCCGGATAAGCGGACATATGCATATTTCCGCAATTCTTCAGAATTCCTGCATATGCATAGCGCAGTGGTTTGTGTTCATCCTGCCAGTCATCCATACATTTGTAATAGGTAAGGATCACATTCATATCCGCACAGTACTCAGTTACTGTATTTTTGCGCACCGGCTGGGGCTTCAGCGGATGGACCACACACCTTGAGGTTCCCTTCTTCGTTGGCGGCTCATAAAGGCCGCTTAAAAGAAGGACCACAAATGTCATATCATAAGTCAGTGAGATCTGTCCCGGTATCCCGTATCTCTCCCGCAATTCTCTGCAAAGGCCGCAGTAAAAAGAACGGTACACATCAAAATCCTTGAATTTTATTTCCGGTTTATTAACGGTCACATATCCGAACATGTCAGCTCCTTTTTACGAATTTTGTGTGGCATTTCGGACATTCGATCTCGATCTTGCCCTTTCCCTTTGGAATACGTATCTTCTGTCCGCAGCCCGGACAGCTGTAGATGTGATGGGTCTTTCTCTGCTTCATCAGATCCTTTTCTTTATTAAAGCGAAAACGGAACTTTGACGTCATCTGAAGGAATTTCTGATTTTCGGCATAACGCTGCTGGATATTTCTGGAAAAAATACGTATATATGCATATACGATCGCTGCGACCCCGAGAATGTCAAGGGTGCTGCCGACAGTTCTGCTGAATATATTGGCAAACATTGCCAGAATGATCAGAACCAGTGCGACTCCCATGGTGAACCTAGAAAGATCATCCACTCCATAACGTCCCTGCATAAATTTATTCAGTTTGTCTCTCATCCTTACCTCTTTTCAAGTCTCTCTGAAATCCCTTAGGGATTTATGCCTGTTCAGCAGCAAAAATTTATTGAATTTGTCTCTCATATGATCTGCATCTCCTTTTCACTGCCATACGGCACTGCCAAAAAATTTCCGTAAAAAAATCCGGATGGCAGTTCCTAACGGTCATTGCATACCTGGAAAATGTAGAATTTCAGATAATAGGACTCATCTGCTGACCAGAGGATCGGATGATCCGGTGCCTGTGTACGGTACTCTACCTGGCGCAGTCTCTTATGGACATTCTTCGCTGCCTGACCGATGGTCTGTGTAAACAGCTCATACGTCATAAAATGAGAGCAGGAACAGGTCGCCAGAAATCCGCCGTCCTTTACAAGACGCATTGCACGGAGATTGATCTCACGGTATCCCTTGATGGCATTTTTTACAGAGCTTCTGGATTTCGTAAATGCCGGAGGATCCAGTACCACAACATCAAATTTCTCTCCCTTCTCCTCAAGCTCGGGAAGAAGTTCAAAAACATCCTCACAGAGGAATTTCACTGTTCCGTCCAGGCCGTTCAGACTGGCGTTTCTTCTTGCCTGCAGGACTGCAGTTTCCGACGCATCCACACCGAGAACACTCTGTGCCCCTGCAATTCCCGCATTCAGGGCAAAAGAGCCGGTATGTGTAAAGCAGTCCAGAACCTTCGCCCCCTTGCAGAGCTTCTGGATAGCAAGACGGTTATATTTCTGATCCAGGAAAAATCCGGTCTTCTGCCCGTCCCTGATATCTACTTCATATTTCACACCGTTCTCTTCAATCTGAACAAGTGTCGGAAATTCTTCTCCGATAAATCCCTTGGTAAGTTCCATTCCTTCCTGGCGGCGTACCTTTGCATCACTTCGCTCATAGACTCCACGGATCCGGATCCCATCCTCAGCAAGGACTTCCTTCAGTGCATCTAGGATCGTTTCTTTAAGACGGTCGATTCCCAGTGCAAGAGACTGTACAACAAGCACATCTGAAAACTTATCCACAACAAGACCCGGAAGAAAGTCTGCTTCTCCGAAGATCACACGGCAGCTTCCGGTATCTACTACCTTCTTACGATACTCCCATGCGTCGCGGACACGTTGTTTCAAAAATTCCGGACTGATCTCTGTACGCTCATCTCTGGTAAGCATACGGACTGTGATCTTGGAATTGGTGTTGATAAATCCTCTTCCCATTGGATATCCGTCAAAGTCCCGGACCAGAACGATATCTCCGTTCACAAAGCTTCCCATGATGCTTGCGATCTCATTGTCATATACCCAGAGGCCTCCTGATTTCAGGAATCTGCCTTCGCCTTTTTTCAATGTTACTACTGCCAGGCTCATAAATTCTACCTTTTCCCTTTCTCGTTTCCCTATCACGGTTTGCGATGTATGAGTCCACAAAACCGATTTACGGTCAATTTTATCACAGAAAAATCCATTTTTCCAGTGCTTACACAAATCCTTGTCGTAAATCACAAAATTTTCATGATATCTTTCCGGCACGACAAAAAATACCGCAGCAGAGGTTGTTTTCTCTGCTGCGGTATTTTTTATCTCTTTTTCTGTAAATCTTTTATTCTGCTGCGGATTCCTCAGAAGAGTCCGTGTTCTCGCCGTAAAGACCTGCCAGATATTTCATGGTTTCTTTATAAAGTGTCTGCTTATCTTCCTGGGGAACATCTGCAAGAATAGCTGCTGTCACGTCTGTGGCCTCTGTGTCCTCCTGGGAACTGTCAATACCGAACAGCTTCTTCAGCTTCTGATCCATCATATTCAGCTCTGTACTCTGATATTTTTCTGTACCATCTGCCTCATAGGATTCTGTACCATCCTTCAGGATATCATAATAATCCTTCTCAACAGTTTCTGCCACACTCTTCGCTGTCTGCTCATCCAGTGTTACCGTTGCCACTGCCTCTGTATCCTCCGTTGCAGCGAGAAGGGAATCTGCATCTCCCTCATACTCGCCTTTTACAAAGAGGACAAATTTGTCATAATTGTTCTTTGCTTCTTCGCTGAGCACGGAAGTATCGTTTTCTGCACTGTCTGCCTGGTCTGAGCCCTCTGTACTTTCTGAAGATTCTGTATCTTCTGTTGCCTCCGGGATTCCGGTCTCATCGGATGCAGCCTCGTCAGAAGTGCTTTCATCTGTGCTGCTCTCGTCAGATGCACTATCCTCTGTGCTGTTCTCGTCAGATGCACTTTCGTCTGTACTGCTCTCGTCGGATGCACTTTCATCTGTACTGCTTTCGTCCGAGCTTTCCTCATTGCTATAGGTTCCGTCGTCGGTAGCATCCGGGATTCCGGTCTCATTGCTTGTATCCTGAGAATCTGCTCCTGTTTCTTCCTCAAGACCCGGATCCTCTGTGGAGCTCTGGATCACATCGTCACCAAGAATGCTGTCATTTACATTGTTGACAATATCATCAGAAGAATCTGCATCCACATCTACGGTTTCATCACTGCTCTCGCCATCCAGCGTATCATCAGAGGAAGAGGTCTGGCCTGTGGTATTGGCATCTACCTGCTCCAGTGTTTCCTTCACATCATCATAATTGTAATCCTGCTGTGAGATCTGCTTCAGAAGAGACACGATCCTGTCAATATCGTCCTGGCTTACGGAAATATTGTTCTGCTCAGCCACATTGATGACAATATTCTGAATCTCATCTGCATTCTGTACTCCGTTCTGGATCACATCCATCTTGGACTGGTTTACAACTGTTGTCGCCTCATTTTTACCAACCTTATCTGCAAGCTCACCGGTGGTTACGATCTCCTGGTTGGCAAGCTTCGTCTTGGTCTCATCCAGCTTCTCTCCACTGGCCTTCTCATATGCCATCTGGATGCCGGTAAGTGCACCTGTTCCGGATACTTCCATCGGGCAGGCAGCAACTACTTCACAGTTCTTCACACCGGATGTGGAAAGTGTCGTTGCGATCATATTACCTGTCACCCAGTTCAGATTTGCTGTGCGGACCTTGATCCCGCCGGACTGTGTAGGCTTCACATAGGCACAGCTCAAAGTTCTGGAACCGATCTGTGACTGTGGTGCGATATTATCCAGGTGTTTATGCTCATCCTCATTTGTAATGGTCATCACCTGCACCTGATCGGAACTTACATTAAAATATTTCATCATTGTCTGCTTCTGGGCATCCGTAAGATCTGCTCCAAGTGTTACTACCTTCGAGGCATCTGCAAATACGGGATTTACACTTCCTGCCACAAGGCATGCACTGCAGAGCAGAGCTGCGATCATGTTTCTTTTTTTCATTGATCTTCCCTCCATATATTTTTTCGGATCGATTGTATCTGCTTAACTTTTGCGGTGTAAAGCGGACATTCCTCTTCGTTACTTACATCTCCACGAATGCGAGCGCTTCACGATCTGTCGTTCTTGTCACATTATAACACAGCTGCTGAAATATTTGTAATTTATATTATATAAAAAACGCTGCCGGAAATTATATCACTCATTTCTGACAGCGTTTTATTGCTTTTCTCATTTTCCCAGAGAACTTATCTGATCTGGTTTAATTTTCCGGTTTCTTTTGCTTTTTTCAACAATTCCCGGTTTTTTTCATTCATGATACCAAAATCCTTCAGCGGACAGTACACTTTTTCACATTTTCCCATGAACTCCAGTGCTTCTTCAAAGGCAGACTCCGAAATGCATTCAAAAGGCTTCTCCGTGATCACTTTTGCAGCCAGTTCTTTTGCCACCTGATAATCTGCATCATTGGTATGGAGAACTCCGGTCACAAAAGGAATCCCCTGTCGCTGCAGCTTCCGATATACCGGAATCCCACTTCCATTTCCTCCGATCACAAACACCTCCGGTTTTCCGGCCGGAGGTTCCATTTCCACGCAGCCGAATTCTGCATTATAGCTTCCACGGGTGATGCCATAAAGCTTCCGAATATAATCGGAAGTAAAGATTTCCTCCGGTGCACCATATTTCTCAATGTGATCTCCATGAACACAGATCACCTGGTCAGAAATCTTCTGGGCAAGATCCAGCTCATGAAGGGACATGATCACCGTCATCTGTTTTTCCAATACCATCTTCTTCAAAATAGCAAGAAGCTCCAGCTTATGCCGGATATCCAGGAAGGAGGTCGGTTCATCCAGGATAATGATCTCCGGTTCCTGGCAGATGGCGCGTGCCAGAAGGATACGCTGTCTCTGTCCGTCACTGATAGCTGTAAAATCCCGGTCCTTCAGATCCCAGGCGTGAACCATCTCCATGGCACTTTTAACTTTTTCCTTGTCCTCTGCGGAAAGGATCCCGAGAGTTCCGGTATAGGGATATCGTCCGGTGGATACCACATCCTCACAGGTCATAAGCTCCGGTCGCATGCGCTCGGTAAGTACTACAGCCAGTTTTTTTGACACTTCCCTGTTGGTCATCCGGCTCATCTGTTCCTGTTCCAGATATACCGTTCCGCTGATCAGGGAAAGCTGTCTTGTGATACTCTTCAAAATAGTAGATTTTCCGGCACCGTTGGGACCGATCAGTGTCAGGATCTCTCCTTTATTCAGCTGAATATTGATCTCTTTGATCAGCGGTTTTCCATCATAGCCTACGGTCAGCTGATCTGTATAAAAAAAATATGATTTCATCGTTTATATCCTCTGCTGTCTGCGAATCATGATATAGATAACTACCGGTGCTCCGAAAACTGCTGTCACAGAACTGATGCTCAGCTCCGTCGGTGCAAATACAGTTCTTGCGATCAGGTCACAGAACAGGCAGAACACTGCACCGCCCAGAAAACAGGCCGGGATCACAAGCAGGGGTTTGGCAGTCTTCAGGAGACTTTTTGCAATATGAGGCACAGCGATCCCCACGAAGGAGATCGGCCCTGCAAAAGCAGTCACACAGGCAGAAAGAATACTGGAAAGCAGGATCAGAAGTATCCGGAAAGCCTTGATATTAACTCCCATATTCTGCGCGTAAGTCTCCCCCAGCTGATAGGCGCTGATCGGTTTTGACATAAAAAATACGATCACCATGGTAAGAAGTACCACAGCAGCCATAGTCTGCACATTCCCCCAGGTCATACCGGAAAAGCTACCCAATGACCAATTGTGAAGATTGACTATGTTGGAATCATCTGCAAAGGTCACCACAAAGTCTGTGATGGCCGAACAGATATAGCCGATCATAACACCACTGATGACCAGCATGGACATGTTGTGGACTTTTTTTGCCACAAGGAGCACAAAGCCCATGGAGATCATTGAGCCTGCAAAAGCAGCCAGGATCATGGCGCCGGAACCGATGGACACCGATCTGCTTAAAAAAAAGATCATCAGAAGCGCCACGATCAGCTTGGCACCGGAAGAGATTCCCAGTACAAAGGGTCCCGCGATAGGATTGTTAAAAAAGGTCTGCAGCAAAAATCCGGAAACAGAAAGTGCTCCGCCAAGGATGATCACTGCCAGTATCCTGGGAAGACGGATCTCCCAGACGATATTATAAGAAGTTTCATCTCCCTGATGCCGGAATATGATATTCAGGATCTCCTGCACAGAGAGGTGGATACTTCCGGAATTTACATTCCATATAAATAAAAAGATTAAAAGTACCGCAAGGATCACAAAAGAGATCCCGTATCGGACTGCGCGTTTTCTGTCATTCATTTTTCTGGTACACTCCTCTTCTGTTTTGTTATCCTGTCCTTTCGTTTCCTGCTCACAGGTGGAAACCGGCAAAGGAGTTAAAGCGAACACTGGAATTTATTTCAGTTTATGCATATAGGTCAGCTCATCCAGAGAATCATCGTCTGTAGTCAGCATGGTGTGGATATCCTCGATCATGGTTCCAAGTCCGGTAGTTTCCTGGAAGAGATTTTTGCCTGTGCACCAGACATTTCCGTTCTTCACTGCCTTGAAATCTGCAAGAAGCTTACTTTTGGAAAGAAGCTCATCAATGGTCTTAAGTTCCCCGTCAATCGTACTGTTATAGATGATATAGTCTGCATCCTTCGCCTTGGCGTAAAACTCTTCCATCTGCATATTCATGGTGGAAAGAGCATTGTCATTTACTCCCGTATCCTCCGGAACATAATTTCCTCCTGCGAGAGAGATCATTTCTGAAACATAGTCGCCGCTTTTTCTTATATTTACCGCACCTACGGAGTTGATATAAAAGAACGCCACGGTCTTATCTGTTTTATCTGCTGTGAGAACCTTATCCAGCTTGTCCGTCTGCTCTTTGAAAACCTTTTCTGCTACATCTTCTTTTCCCAGAAGAACTGCGTAAAGCTTCATCCACTCGGTCCTTCCAAGAGGATGACTCTCATAGCTGGAACGCTCTACCATTACAGGGATCCCGAACTGCTCCAGCTTCTCCTGTACCTCCGGATTGTGATGGATCATGGTGGATTCAATGGCAAGGTCACAGCCCTCGTTCAGGATCAGCTCGTAATCCGGAGCACTGTACTTGCCGGCATAGATCATCTTTTTCTGTTCCATGGCGTCCTTTGCTTCCTGGATATACCATCCGTCTTCCTTGGTTCCGGAAAGCTTGATGCTGTCAATCCCGTCGATAGCGCGGAAAAGATCCATGGCCGAGGTTGCTACCAGATAGATATTGTTTATGGGCTGCTGCAGAACCGCAATGTCAGGATCCAGCCCCTCCGGTGCTTTCTTGCCTTCGGGAACTACAAGAAACTGTCCTTCCTGATCAATGGTGAGCAGCGCATAGCCATCGTTGTAGTAATCCACATTAAATTCCTTTGCGTAGGAAAGATCCATACTGTGGTCAAAGGTAAGGCCTGGAATATCCGCAGGCTTATGTTCTGTCTCTGCTGCCTGCACTGCAAAAGCACACCCCAGGATCAGGGTCAGCGTCAGAAATATGTATGAAATTATTTTTTTCATTTTTCTTCCTTTTTCATGCTTGAAGAATCAAAATTTAATGTGTAGTCGATCTCATGAGGTGTACTCATGGCTACGGTATCTGCAGTCACTTCCATCTCTGCGTCAAAAACTGTCACCGGGATCTCAAATGTGGAGTTTCCGTCTTTGTTCACCGGCTCATATTTTTCGCCGTCCACGATCATGTAATCGTAATTCGGGCTGCTCCAGATGATGGTTGCAGTAGCTTCTTTGTCTTTGATCTCTACTTTGGCCGGAGATTCTACCGTTGCTCTTCCGGTTCCGCCTGTGAGGGTTACATCAAATTCGTAAGTTCCGTCTTCCAGTTTCAGATCTTCCAGCTTTTTTCCCTCAGATTTCTTGTCATCGGAAGTTTTCTCATCTTTGGAAGCATCTGCTTTTTCTGCGTTCTCCTTGTCGGAGGAGTCTTCTTTTTTGTCTGTATCATCAGTTGTTTCTTCCACATCACCTGTCTTTACAGGATCTTTGACGCTGACTTTATGGTCATACCATTTACCTTTTTCTCCCAGAAGTGCCACATCAAATTCCTCATCAATGGCAGGTACCGGGATATCAAACCCGTAAACTTCCTCTGTATAACCGTCGCTGTATTTTACTGTATCTGTGGTAGGTTCAATGATCTCGGCGCCATCCTTCTGTGCATCTTCTGCAGTTCCTGCAAAGAGGTTAACGATCTTTTTGGATACCAGGCTCACATGGATGGTCATTTTGCCGTCTTTTACAGTAAGGGTTCCCTTTTGGTCATTGGCCTCATTTACATGGAACATGCTGCTGTCTGTATCAAACTCAGCTGTGTAAACCCCATCTACGTCTGTGTAGATTTCGCATTTATCAGCATGAAGTACCGCCGCCAGTGCAACGGCTGTTGTATCGGAACCGCCTCTTCCG
>OKUO01000563.1_pt1 | contig 12142 bp, 9 predicted proteins | sample 1606481 | NCBI WGS metagenome assembly OKUO01 (sample SAMEA3882503, study PRJEB24775) | human gut metagenome | biome: human-associated habitat; feature: intestine environment; material: feces | place: Netherlands | collected 2009/2010
AACACAGACAGAGAAGAATTTACAGGAGGCATTTGCGGGAGAGTCCCAGGCAAGAAATAAGTATACATATTTTGCGTCTGTAGCGAAAAAAGAAGGATATGAGCAGATGGCGTCTCTGTTTTTAAAGACAGCGGATAATGAAAAAGAGCATGCCAAATTATGGTTTAAGGCATTGCATGGCGGCGCTGTTCCCCAGACTATTGAAAATCTGAAGGATGCAGCTGCAGGCGAAAACTATGAGTGGACCGAAATGTATGCCGAATTTGCCAAGGTTGCCAAAGAGGAAGGCTTTGATAAAATTGCATTCCTGTTTGAAGAAGTAGGCAAGATTGAAAAAGAGCATGAAGAAAGATATCGTGCGCTTTTGGCAAACATCGAGAATGATCGTGTCTTCCAGCGTGAAGAGAAAAAGGTTTGGATCTGTACTAACTGCGGTAAGATTGTTATTGCTGAAAAGGCTCCGGAAAAATGCCCGGTATGCGACCATCCTCAGGGCTATTTCGAGCTGAAGGTAACCAACTATTAATTTGCTGAAGCAGGATTATTTATAGAAGCATGAAAAGGCTTTTATGGGGATTTCTGCGACAGAACGCACAACAAAATAGCAGTATAAGAGGCAAACAGCGAGGCAGAAGCCTGCTGTTTGTCTCTTTTTTGCGGAAAGTAAAAAAGCTGCCGCAAATGCGGCAGCCGGGCTGCGCTCTTTTCAATAGAAAAGCAGCTGGGTTTTGTAGACGGCGCTGACACCGGCGTTCAGGGCGAAAAGGCAGCCAAGCGAAAGCGCTATGAGCAGGGCAGCTTCCTTGCTGTTTAATGGCTGCTGCTGGTGCATGGCGCGGCTGATAGCCTTGCCGCATAAAACGATCAGCATGCCTAAAAGAAATAAAGAGAAAAATATATTCAGCATTATAATGGCTCCTTTTGTTATAAGCTGTTTACAAGCAGATAAATATTTATAGGATTAGTATACCACACTTTTCGCGAAATATGGTATACTATTATAGATATATTCAGCAAAATATAGCAGATTTAGATTCTGTCATGTTCCAAAAAAGAGAAGGGTGATTAGTATGGAAACAAGAGTAGCTGTTATCTCTCTGATTGTAACGCAGCCTGAGGCTGTGGAAGAGCTTAACGCAATTTTGCATACCTACAGCAGTTATATTATCGGCCGTATGGGCCTGCCCTATCGCCAAAAGAATGTTAATATTATCTGCGTTGCCGTCGATGCGCCGCAGAATATTATCAGCGCTATGAGCGGTAAGCTGGGACTGCTTGCCGGTGTGAATGCCAAAACTGCTTATTCCAACGTAATTGTCAAGGAATAAAACTGCTGGGTACAAACTATCTGACGGGAAAGATACTACTGACCTGTAAGGAGGAGACAAAATGTATAATGCAAAATCAATGAAGGCCGAAGAATTTATCTGTCATGAGGAAATCCTTGACACACTCGCTTATGCTGAGGCCAACAAAAACAACAAGGAGCTGCTGGAGCAGATTATTGCCAAGGCTAAGCTGCGTAAGGGTTTGAGCCATCGTGAGGCCAGCGTATTGCTTGCCTGCGAGGACGAAAAGCTGGTGCAGGAAATGTTTGCTTTGGCAGAGCAGATTAAAAAGGACTTTTACGGCAACCGTATAGTGCTGTTTGCTCCGCTGTATTTATCCAATTATTGCATCAATCACTGCGTATATTGTCCTTACCATGCAACTAATAAGCATATCGGACGCAAAAAGCTGACGCAGGAGGAGGTACGTGCCGAGGTTATCGCGCTGCAGGATATGGGCCATAAGCGCTTGGCGCTGGAGGCCGGCGAGGATCCGGTAAACAACCCGATAGAGTACATTCTGGACTGCATCAAGACTATCTATTCTATTAAGCATAAAAACGGCGCTATCCGCCGTGTTAACGTAAATATTGCGGCTACGACTGTAGAAAATTACCGCAAACTGAAGGAAGCAGGCATTGGTACTTATATCCTCTTCCAGGAAACCTATCATAAGGAAAGCTATGAGAACCTGCACCCGCGTGGACCGAAGCACAATTACGCTTACCATACGGAGGCTATGGACAGAGCGATGGAGGGCGGCATTGATGATGTCGGCTTGGGCGTACTGTTCGGTTTGGAGCGTTACCGTTACGAACTGGCCGGCCTTTTGATGCATGCCGAGCATCTGGAGGCAGTACACGGCGTAGGTCCGCATACCATCAGCGTACCGCGTATCAAACGCGCCGATGATATCGACCCGGGCGTTTTTGACAACGGTATTGATGATGCAACCTTCTGCAAGATTATTGCAATTATCCGCATTGCTGTTCCTTATACAGGCATGATTATTTCTACGCGCGAAAATCAGGCTGTGCGTGAAAAGGCACTGCATCTTGGTATTTCGCAAATCAGCGGCGGCTCGCGTACTTCCGTAGGCGGTTATACTGAGGATGTGCGCCCGACCGATACCGAGCAGTTTGACGTTTCTGACCAACGTTCTTTGGATGAAGTAATCGAATGGCTGATGGAATTAGGCTTCCTGCCTTCCTTCTGTACTGCCTGCTATCGTGCAGGACGAACAGGCGACAGATTTATGGAGCTGTGCAAGTCTAAGCAGATTCAGAACTGCTGTCATCCTAATGCGCTGCTGACGCTGAAGGAATATCTGGAGGATTATGCTTCTCCGGCAACAAAGGCTTTGGGCGAAAAACTGGTGCAGGCCGAGTTGCTGAACATTCCGCAGGAAAAGGTGCGTGAGGTTTGCATAGAGCGTCTGAAAAAAATTGCTCAGGGAGAAAGAGATTTCCGCTTCTAAAATAAAAAAAGACAAGCCTGCGCTCGCAGGCTTGCGTTATAAATACTAAAAAACCGCTGCAGAGCTTCTGCAGCGGTTTTGTGCTTTATATGTCTTATTCGTTCAGCAGGTGCAGGTATTCAAAGAGCTTGAAGGCAAGGCTCATAATAATAGCAACAACAGTTGCCAGCACCATGCCCTGTACGGAAAAGGCACCGAAGGAGAGCTTCGCACCGGAAAGGCCGATAATCATAATAACAGAGGTCATTACGAGGTTGGAGGATTTGCTGTAATCTACCTGACGTTCAACCAGTACGCGGATGCCGCTGGCAGCGATTACGCCGAACAGCAGGATGCAGATGCCGCCCATAACAGGAACGGGGATACTGTGAATCAGCTCGCTGAGCTTACCGCAGAAGGAAAGGATGATTGCCATGACAGCAGCGCCGCCGATAACCCAGGTGCTGTAAACCTTGGTGATTGCCATAACGCCGATGTTTTCACCGTAGGTAGTGTTCGGAGTTGCGCCGGCAAAACCGCTGATAACGTTAGAAAGACCGTCTGCGAACAGAGAACGGGACAGGCCCGGATCCTTAATCAGGTCGCGGTCAACAATGTTGCCGGTTACTACGAGATGGCCGATATGCTCAGCCAGCACAACGAGTGCGGCCGGAGCAATAATCATAATAGCGTTGATATCGAAAACCGGAGCGTAGAAATGCGGTACCTGGAACCAGGGAGCGTCGATTACCGGCTGGAAGTTGACGATACCCATGATAGCTGCAAAAACATAACCGCAGACAACGCCGAAGAGAATCGGGATGATGCTCATGAAGCCGCGGAAGGCAACAGAGCCGATAACGCCGACCGCCAATGTGAACATAGAAATAGCCACGTTGACCATATTAATGTTATCACCGGTCAAACCTGCCATGTTAGCTGCAACAGGTGCCAGCTCCAGACCGATAACAGCGATGATTGCGCCCATTGCTGCCGGCGGGAAGATGACATCAATCCATTTGGTACCTACGCAGTGGATAATCAGCGAGAAAAGCATGAACAGCAGACCGAAAACGATAAAGCCGGACTGTGCATGGTTATAGGCAGAGGTGGACATAATCAGCAGTACAGGAGAGATAAAGGCAAAGCTGGAGCCGAGATAGGAAGGAATTTTGCCCTTGGTGATGAAGATGTAGAGCAGGGTACCCAGGCCGTTCATGAACAGGCAGGTGGTAGGGTTGACCTTGAATAAAAAGGGAACCAAAACGGTAGAGCCGAACATGGCGAACAGATGCTGGATACTTAACGGAATATTAAGTAGTAATGGCGGACGTTCTTCAACTTGAATAACTTTGCGTTCCAAAATAAATAACCTCTTTTCTTAAATTTTGCTATGATAATTTTACGTGGATTCTACATTAATTGCAAGGAGTTTTTAGCAAAAGTGTAAAAAACTTTCCATAATCTCGGATTTTCCGATGAAGTGCCGCTCTTGTGTAATGCTTAAGAAGCAAGTATAATAAAGCTGTCATCTTTATTATATATTTTTTGTTGCTATTTCCGAATGAAGGGGGAATAAAAATGTTACAGGTAAATCATGAACGTTTAGCTAAACTTTTACAAGGCTTGGCTGCTTTTACGGACAGTGAAGAGGGCGTTACCCGTCTTGCCTACAGTCCGCTGGATAAAAAAGCTCAGAGCTGGCTGTTGGAGCAGGTGCAGGATTTGCATTTGCAAATCCGCACCGATGCTGTGGGTAATGTGTTCTTGCGTCGCGATGGCAAACAGCCGCAGCTGCCGCCGGTGGCTAGTGGTTCGCATCTGGACACTGTTATCCATGGTGGTGCCTATGACGGCATGTGCGGTGTGGTAGGCGCTTTGGAGGCGCTGTATATGCTGCAGGACGAGGAGCTTGAGCGCAGCATTGAGGTTATCATCTTCCGCGCGGAGGAATCGAGTCGCTTCGGCTTTGCGACTATGGGCAGCAAGTTGCTGACAGGCAGCGCTGCACCGGAGCAGCTGAACAAAGGCGCTAAGAAAGGCGATATCAGCTTTATCGAGGCTTTGCGTGAATGGGGCTGTGATCCTGACGCTTACCGTGATGCCGTAATTGCTCCCGGCAGCTATAAATGCTTTGCGGAGCTGCACATAGAGCAGGGCAAGGTGCTGGAGCAGACACAGCACCAGCTTGGTATCGTGCAGAATATTGCGGCACCGACACGCTTTAAGATTCATATTAAAGGCGTGGCAGACCACAGCGGCGCAACGCCGATGGGGATGCGCCGTGATGCGCTCGTCAGCGCTGCTAAGCTTATTTTGGCGGTGAACGAGGCTGCGGAAACAGAAAAAGCCAACGGCAGTGTCGGTACCGTTGGCGTGGTTGACGTAGAGCCCGGTTCGATTAACGTTGTGCCGGGAGCAGTTACGCTGTGGGTTGATGTGCGTGGCGTTGATAAAGCCAGCATTGAGCGCGTACTGCAAAGCATTCGCGAGCAGGCCGAAAACGTCGCTGTCTGCGACGGCGTCGGCGTGCAGATTGAAATGCTGACAGCAGACAGCCCTGTTGCTTTGGATAAGGCTTTGGCCGCGCAGAGCGAAGCGATATGCACAGAAAAGGGCTTCAGCTTCTTGCATATGAATAGTGGCGCCGGTCATGATGCTATGCATATGACGAAAATCTGCCCCACGACAATGCTGTTTATTCCCTGTCGCGCAGGAATCAGCCATAACCCGGCAGAGTATGCTTCAACTGAGGATATCTGTCGCGGAATTGAGGTGCTGGCGGAGGTTTTGCGTCGGGAGGCAAATTGACAATAACGCAAAAACTGCTATAATAAAGTATAGAGATAGCCGATTGTGGTAGGTCGGCTGTCCCTGCAAAGTTTGAGTTTGAAGGAAGCCGCCTTACCATCAGGCGGTTTTTTTCATGCCTTTTATACTCCTGTACCGTCAAAGCAGGGGATAAAGTCCTTGCAGGCTGCATCTCCTTCCTGCACAAAGCCGTCTTCGATAGTGCTTTGCAACAGATAGCTTTCCAGCTCCTTGTATTCCTCATCCGTAACCTTACGGTTGATTTCCGGATATTCGGCTGCGCGGCCGCAAGGAACATATTGGTGCATCAGGCTGAACATTACCTGCCCGGGCTTGAAGTTGGCAGCAACCCAGTCGATAATTCTCTTGGTGTTGTCCGGCATGCCGGGCATAATCAGATGACGGATAATGACGCCTTTAGTCATAATACCGTTATCGTCAATATGGTAGTCACCAACCTGATTATACATTTCCTTAATAGCTTCGGTTGCGATGCGGAAGTAGTAGGGCGCGTTGCTGTATTTAATAGCAGCCATATCGTCGCTGTATTTTAAATCCGGCAGATAAATCTGCACCTTGCCTTTAAGGCGGCGCAGTGTATCCTGTGTTTCAAAGCCGCTGGTGTTATAGACAACAGGCACCGGCAGAGGCTCGTCCAGACTTTGCAGCACTGCTTCGGTAAAATGGGTGGGTGTAACCAGATTGATATTGTGCGCACCTTGAGCGATAAGCTCGTGATAGATTTCCTTCAGACGTTCAATAGTAATTTCCTTGCCGAAGCCCTTGCAGCTTATGTCATAGTTCTGACAGAAAACACAGTGCAGGTTACAGCCGGAAAAGAAAACAGTACCGCTGCCTTTGGTTCCGCTGATGACTGGCTCTTCCCACATATGCAGGCCGGCGCGGGCAACAATCGGAGCGAGGCCTACGCCACAGCTGCCGAAGCAGCCTGTAGTATCAGACATATTTTCAGGGCGGTCTACACCGCAGCGATGCGGACATACATAACAGAGAGTCATATTATTTCCTCCTTTGAAAAGAGCTTGCCGTACCTTTTCGATATATGTATAGACAAGAATTCTTGGTTCCCCCTTGGGGGAACTGTCGAGCGATAGCGAGACTAAAGGGGGCAACACTCTAATTCGTTATACCATTATTCTACCACAATCGCCCGCTATTGACAAAAACAACGCGGCATCTTATAATTTTAGTATTAGGTCATATAACTGACGGAAGTGGGTTACCACAGGGGAGTATGACCGGTAGCACGCCGACCGTCTGGGCAAAGATTTTTTCTTGTGCCAGTGTGTCGGTTTTTTTGTTTGTCTAAGTGACTGGCACTATACAAAAGAGGAGGAGTTATAGTGAAAGAATTAGCATTAAAATATGGCTGTAATCCTAATCAGGGCAGCGCACGTATTTACATGAACAATGGCAGCGAGCTGCCGATTGAGGTACTGAACGGCCGTCCGGGTTATATCAATTTTCTCGATGCTTTCAACAGCTGGCAGCTGGTAAAAGAACTGAAGGAAGCTACGGGACTTCCCGCAGCCACTTCTTTTAAGCATGTATCTCCCGCCGGTGCTGCGGTAGGACTGCCCTTAAATGACACCCTGGCGAAGATCTACTGGGTGGATGATCTGGGAGAGCTGTCTCCCCTGGCATGTGCTTATGCAAGAGCACGTGGCGCAGATAGAATGTCCTCCTTCGGTGATTTCATCGCATTATCCGATGTCTGCGACGCAGATACCGCACGCCTGATCAAGAGAGAGGTATCCGACGGTGTCATCGCACCCGGATATAACGACGAGGCACTGGAGCTGTTAAAGCAGAAGAAAAAGGGTGCTTACAATATCATCCAGATCGATCCTTCCTACCGGCCCGCTCCTATCGAGCACAAGCAGGTATACGGCATCACCTTTGAGCAGGGTCGTAACGAACTGGACATCAATGGTGACCTGCTGTCCAATATCGTGACTGTGAACAAGGAGATCCCGGAGAGTGCCCTGATCGATATGAAGATCGCACTGATCACTCTGAAGTATACCCAGTCCAATTCCGTATGCTATGTCAAGGACGGTCAGGCTATCGGCATCGGTGCCGGACAGCAGTCCCGTATCCACTGCACCAGACTGGCCGGCAGCAAGGCGGACAACTGGTTCTTACGTCAGTCTCCCCAGGTGCTGGGTCTGCAGTTCGTAGACAGCTTAGGCAGAGCCAACCGTGACAATGCCATTGATGTCTACATGGGCGATGAGTACATGGATGTGCTGGCTGACGGTACCTGGGAAGGTATCTTCAAGGTAAAACCCCCTGTATTTACCAGAGAGGAAAAGAGAGCATGGCTTGACAAAATGCAGGATGTGACTCTGGGAAGCGATGCATTCTTCCCCTTCTCCGATAATATCGAGAGAGCTCATAAAAGTGGTGTAAAATACATCGCACAGCCCGGTGGATCCGTGCGTGATGCAGATGTTATTGCATGCTGCGATAAATATAACATGGTGATGGCGTTTACAGGCATCCGTCTGTTCCACCATTAAGACAGATATTTGCGGGCAGGACTGTAACAGGACCTGCCTGTATTTCATTTTTATGTGAGTAGCGATCCGGAGTTTCGCTGAATAGAATAAGAGAGACGGCCTGGGTAAGGTTACCGGGAGCATTACAACGAGGAAGATGAGGAAAGCGTAGTTATGGACAGACGAGGGGCAGAGAAAAGCAGAGAAATGATGCTGGACGAATTGCTGGGATATGACCGGATCACGATCCAGTGCCATGACAATCCGGATGCGGATGCGATAGCGTCCGGGTTTGGATTGTATTGTTTTTTCCGTGATCAGGGAAAAGATGTGAGACTGCTGTATGCCGGGAAGAATAAAGTGAGAAAGGCAAACCTGACGCTGATGGTGGAAAAGCTTGGAATTCCGCTGAAATATCTGGCGCATCCCGGAGAGGAGCCGGTGGACGGACTTCTGATCACAGTGGACTGTCAATACGGTGCCGGCAATGTGACCGTAATCCCGGCAGAGGAGATCGCAGTGATCGATCATCATCCTCTGGAAGTGATCTGTACGGAGAAAATGCGATTACAACCTAATCTTGGCAGCTGTGCGACTCTGGTATGGACCATGCTTCAGGAGATGCATTATCCGGTGGAGAAAAATAAAGATCTGGGGACCGCTTTGTATTATGGATTGTATCGTGATACCAATCAGTTCTCGGAGCTGTCCAATCCGGTGGATATGGATATGCGCGAAAGCCTGAACTTTGACAAAAATCTGGTATCCCTGTTCCGCAATTCCAATATTTCCCTGAAGGAGCTGGAGATCGCCGGGGTGGCACTGTTACGTTGTAATTACAATGACGATTACCAGTTCGCTGTGATCCATTCCCAGCCCTGTGACCCCAATGTGCTGGGACTGATCAGTGATTTTCTGCTTCAGGTGGCGGGGGTTAACACTTGTGTAGTCTATAACGAGGACAGCGGCGGATATAAATTCTCCGTCAGAAGCTGTATCCGGGAGGTTAATGCCAGTGAATTGTCGGATTATCTCTCGGAGGGGATCGGTTCCGGCGGCGGCCATGTGGAAAAGGCCGGAGGCTACATCAGCATGAAGCTGTATGAGGAAAAATATCCAACCCTGCATTCTGAGGCTTATTTCAATAACCGGATGACGCAGTATTTTGACAATTTTGAGATCGTATATGCGAAAGAACGCAAATTCCCTGTAAAAGAGGGTAAAAAATACCGCAGGCGGAAAGAGCCGATCGCCTGCCTGAGGGCAGCGGACCTGGCAGAACTCGGAAACGTGGTATCCATCCGTACCGTGGACGGTACGATGGATATCGACACCAGACAGGATATGTATTTCACCCTGGAGCGTACCGGGGAGCTGCATCCGGTTCCGACCGGGAGATTTCACCGGATCCTGGAACTGTGTGATCTGCCCCTGCCGGAGGAATATTGCAGCTCTATGGGATATATCCCGAGAGTCAAGGAAGGCGGGGATGGCAGTAATCATCTGCTGACGGAATATGTCCGTATGGGTATGCCTGCGGATGCTTTCTGTATCTATGCCCTCGAGCTGAAGCGGGGAGTAAAGATATTCCCCATCTGGGATGAGGATACTTATATGACGGGCAGAGCCGGAGATTATCTGGTGGCCAGTGAGGATGATCTGCACAATATGTTCATAGAGCCTGCGCAGAATCTTCTGAATAATTTTGAAGAGATGACATAAGAATCGCAAAAAAAGGTTTATAAAATTTTCCTTGTGTGGTAAGATTAAGGTTACGAAAACAGTATTAAGTAAACGAAAGGCAAGGATATTACCATGAGCGAACTGGAAAAAGAAATCGTAGATTCCGCAGAAGTGAAGGAATCTAAGAATTTTATAGAGCAGATCATCGACAAGGATCTGGCGGAGGGTGTATATGATACCGTACATACCCGTTTCCCTCCCGAACCCAACGGATATCTTCACATCGGACATGCCAAGAGTATTCTGCTGAACTATGGTCTGGCTCAGAAATACAACGGCAAATTCAACCTGCGTTTTGATGATACCAACCCCACCAAGGAAAAGTCTGAATTCGTGGAGTCTATCAAGGCAGATGTAAAGTGGCTGGGCGCGGACTGGGAGAATCGCCTCTTCTTCGCATCCAACTATTTTGACCAGATGTATGAGGCAGCAGTAAAGCTGATCAAAAAGGGCAAGGCTTATGTCTCCGATTTAAGTGCAGAGCAGATCCGTGAGTACAGAGGAAGCCTGACCGAACCCGGCAAGGAGGATCCCGGCAGCGTAAGAAGCGTAGAAGAGAATCTGGCACTGTTCGAGGATATGAAGGCAGGCAGATACGAGGACGGCTCCAAGGTACTGCGTGCCCGTATCGATATGGCATCACCGAATATCAATATGCGTGATCCCGTTATCTACCGTGTGGCACATATGTCTCACCAGAATACCGGTGACAAATGGTGCATTTACCCGATGTACGATTTTGCACATCCTATCGAGGATGCCATTGAAGGCGTGACCCACTCTATCTGTACTTTGGAGTTCGAGGATCACAGACCCTTATATGACTGGGTGGTAAGAGAACTGGAATACCCGCATCCTCCCAAGCAGATCGAGTTCGCCAAGCTGTACCTGACTAACGTGGTGACCGGTAAGCGTTATATCAAGAAGCTGGTAGAGCAGGGTATCGTGGACGGCTGGGATGATCCCAGACTGGTATCCATCGCAGCACTGCGCAGAAGAGGCTTCACACCGGAATCTATCAAGAAGTTCGTAGAGCTGTGTGGTATCTCCAAGGCACAGTCTTCCGCAGATTATGCGATGTTAGAGTACTGTATCCGTGAGGATCTGAAGACAAAGGCGCCCCGTATGATGGCGATCCTGGATCCCGTAAAGCTGGTCATTGACAATTATCCCGAAGGACAGACCGAGATGCTGCCTGTAGTCAACAATCCGGAGAATGAAGAACTGGGAAGCCGTGAGGTTCCTTTCGGTAAGGAGTTATATATCGAGAGAGACGATTTCATGGAAGAGCCTCCCAAGAAGTATTTCCGTATGTTTCCAGGCAACGAAGTGCGCCTGATGAACGCATATTTCGTAAAGTGCACCGGTTGTGTCAAGGATGAAAACGGTAAGGTTGTGGAAGTACATGGTACCTACGATCCGGAGAGCCGAGGCGGCAACAGCCCGGACGGCCGTAAGGTTAAGGGAACGATCCACTGGGTAAGTGCAGCTGAATCTGTGAAAGCACAGGTGCGTCTGTATGAGAATATTATTGATGAGGAGAAGGGTGTATACAACGAGGACGGAAGTCTGAATCTGAACCCGAATTCTCTGACTACTCTGACAGAGTGCCGCTTAGAGCCTGCATTTGCAAAGGCACAGGCGTACGACCGCTTCCAGTTCGTGAGACAGGGCTTCTTCTGCGTGGACTGCAAAGACACCAAACCCGGAGAACCGGTATTTAACCGTATCGTATCTCTGAAGAGCTCTTATGTACTGCCTAAGTAAGTTTGGAAAGGAAGAGACAAAAGAATGTCAGACAAATTGTGCGGGTTGGCCGGACTGGGCCTGGATAACCTGGAGGATATGGATATTTTTGGACAGGAGAAAAAGGAAGAACAGGCAGTGGTCGAGGCACCTAAGATAGAAGAAAAGGACCTGATCTACGACAAGAATTTTACCTGCCCGGTATGTGGAGAAGACTTTTCCACCAAGATCATGAAGACCGGCAAGGCGAGACTTTTAGGCACCGATCAGGATCTTCGTGCAAAATACGAAGGAATCGATGCGGTAAAATATGATGTGATCCTGTGTCCCCATTGCGGATATGCAGCATTGAACAGATATTTCAACAACATTACCAAGGTATATGCCAAACTGATCAAAGAGAATATCAGCAGCAAAGTACAGCTGCACACCTATGATGACGATATCTATACCTATGAAGAGGCGATCGAACGCTATAAGCTGTGCCTCGCAAATGCGGTGGTAAAACGTGCCCATGCCAGCGAGAAGGCTTATAT
>OKUO01000566.1_pt1 | contig 12106 bp, 8 predicted proteins | sample 1606481 | NCBI WGS metagenome assembly OKUO01 (sample SAMEA3882503, study PRJEB24775) | human gut metagenome | biome: human-associated habitat; feature: intestine environment; material: feces | place: Netherlands | collected 2009/2010
CAAGTAAGAGCACATCAACAGCATCTGCTGCATCGACCTCATCCAGTTCGGAAGCAGATACGAAGAATACCATCTCGATTCCGGCAGGCGAGTCGGTATCCCAGGATTCAGATGTTACGGCAATGGTAGCTGTAGATTTTACCACCATGGATCCGATGGATACTTCCGATACACTTTCCGGTGGTGTACAGCGAATGATGATGGACGGTCTGTTTGGATTCGATGAGAATATGCAGATCATTCCGATGCTGGCAACCAGCTACGAAGCAAACGATGAAGCAACCGAGTATACGATCCATCTTCGTGAGGGCGTAAGCTTTACCGATGGAACTCCGTGGAATGCAGATGCCCTGATTGCAAACGTAAATAAATGGGCAGACAAGAGCCTTGGACTGAAACGTACTACATTCCTCTGCAATGTTCTGGATCATGCAGAGAAGATAGATGATTATACCGTTAAAATTTATTTATCACAGTCATTCGGTGCTTTCATCAGCAACCTGGCACATCCGGCTACGCTGATCATGAGCCCGAAACAGATTGAAGCAGGAGAAGATGCCTGTGCACAGGCACCGGTAGGAACCGGCCAGTACAAATTTGTTGAGTGGGTTGCCGGTGACCATATGAAGGTAGAGCTGAACAAAGACTGGTGGGGATATGACGCAGACGTCTGCGGCGGAACTGCTCTGGCAGATGCAGATGCAGGATTTAAGAGCATCACATTCAAACCGGTTGCAGAAAGTGCTACCCGTGTATCTGCAATTCAGGCAGGTGACGCACAGATTATGTGGTCTGTACCGACCGAAAGCGTTGATACCTTAAAAGGTGACAGCAACGTATCCGTTGGAATGGGCGACAGCATCGCCGTATGGTACTTCTTCATGAATACACAGAAAGCACCGTTCAACGATGTTAAGGTTCGTGAGGCAATGGCTTATGCAATCAACAAAGAGGCATATATCCAGGTCGTTATGAACGGTTACGGTTCTGTGGCAACTTCTATGGTAGGAGAAGAAGTACAGCACTACAAAGGAAATGATCCGTATTCCTACGATCCGGAAAAAGCAAAAGAGCTGTTAAAGGAAGCAGGATATCCGGATGGATTTACCACAACACTGATGTACAGCAACACGACAGCAAATCAGAAAAAAGCAGAGTTCTACAAACAGCAGCTTTCTGAGGTTGGTATTGATCTGGAATTGAACGGAATGGAAAATGCCGTTCTGAATGAAAAGGTTCAGGGAGCTGACTGCGCAGGAGCAGATGCCGAGGTAGACTGCTACTTAAGCGGATGGTCTACTTCCACCGGTGATGCTGACTGGGGACTTCGCCCGATGCTGGCAACCGAGTCTGAGCCGCCGATGAGCTTCAATATCAGCTACTATGAGAATGAAAAAGTAGATCAGCTTCTCAAAGATGGTCTTGCAACAGCAGATGAAGACAAACGTGGTGAGATCTATGCAGAAGTACAGGATACTGTATGGAAGGATCTTCCGCTGCTCTGCATCGCAAGTGATAAAAACATCTGGGCAACCAGCAACAACATTACCGGAGTATATCTGTTAGGCGATGGAAGCATCGGTATGAGAAATGCCAGAATGGCAGCCGAATAACGGCAGACTGAAATAAGGATATGAAAAAGACCCCGGCGTCCTTCCATCAAAAGAGGGCGCCGGTTTCTTACAAACAGGAAAGCAGGCAGTGATCCGTGGGATTGTACCTGTAGGATAAGCATGAAAGTAGGAGATACAATATGCCAAAATATATACTGAAGCGTATTGTGGGTACGATCCCCACACTGATTATTGTTGTTACATTTGTATTTTTCTTTGTCCGCCTGATTCCGGGAGATCCGGCGAGACTCGTTGCAGGAGAGCAGGCAACACAGGATGACGTAGAGGCAGTAAGAGAAGAGCTTGGCCTCAATAAATCCATTCCGACACAGTATGTTACCTACGTGACAGGACTTTTAAAAGGAAATCTCGGAACCTCCCTTCGCACAAAGCAGCCAGTTACAAAGGAGGTTGCGGGAAGATTCGGAAATACCGTTCGTCTGGCATTTGTCACATTGCTGTGGAGCTCGGTTGTTGGTGTGCTCTTTGGTGTGTGGTCCGGAACACACCGGGGAAAATGGCAGGATTATACCGGAATGACGATTGCGGTCTCAGGTATTTCGCTCCCCTCGTTCTGGATCGGCTTTCTGCTGATTATGCTGTTTGCGGTAAAACTGCGAATTCTGCCGACAACAAGCGGAACAAGCCTGAAAAGTCTGATTATGCCGTCGATCACGCTCGGCGTCGGAATTGCAGCCGTGATCGCACGATTTACAAGATCCTCCATTATTGAGGTTTTAAAAGAAGATTACGTCAGAACAGCAAGAGCAAAAGGAATCAAAGAAAAGGTTGTGATCTGGAAGCATGTTTTCCGCAACTCCATGATCTCCGTCGTGACGGTTGTGGGTCTGCAGTTCGGCTTTCTGCTGGGAGGTTCTGTTGTCACAGAAACGGTATTTGCCTATCCTGGCCTTGGCTCCCTTCTGATTGAATCGGTCAATTACAGAGATTATCCGGCAATCCAGTCCCTGATTCTGATCTTTTCGCTGCAGTTTATCGTCATCAACCTGATTGTCGATATCCTCTATGCGGTTCTGAATCCGGAAATTAAACTTCAGTAGGAGATGAGTGGAATGAAAGAAAAGAAAAAAGTACAGACCGAGAACCAGGAGAGAATTAAAACTCCGTTTTCTGAGATGGTTCGAAAATTTAAAAAACAGAAAAATGCAGTAGTTGCGCTTTGTTTTATCATTTTTCTCATTTTCCTTGCGTTTTTCGGAAGCAAAATTGTGCCGTACGGAATCAATGAGTATGATTACAATGCGATTCTGCAGGGACCAAGTATGAAGCACCTGTTTGGAACAGATGAGTTTGGACGGGATCTGTTTTCCCGTATCGTCTGTGGAACCCGGATTTCACTTGCAGTCGGATTCGGCGCTGTTACGGTCGGTGCAGTCTGTGGTACCATTCTCGGACTTCTGGCCGGATATTACGGCGGATGGATTGATTCTATTATTATGAGAATCTGCGATGTCCTGTTCGCTTTTCCGGGACTGATTCTTGCAATCGCCATCGTGGCAATCCTCGGAAGCGGCATGACAAACGTTGTGATTGCGGTCGCTGTCTTTTCTACACCGACCTTTGCGCGGCTTGTCCGAAGCAAAACGCTGAGCCTGAAAAATTCCGTCTTTGTCCTGGCGGCACGGAACATCGGTGTTTCCGATGCAAGAATTCTGTTTCACCATATTCTGCCGGGAGCCATTCCGGACATCATTGTACAGTATTCCATGTCATTTGGATCTTCCATTCTGACAGCATCAAGCCTTTCCTTCCTGGGAATGGGCGCACAGCCGCCGACACCGGAATGGGGACTGCTTCTTTCCAACGGAAGAAACTATATGGCAAGTGCAATGTATGTGACGATTTTCCCGGGTCTTGCGATTTTCCTTACCGTACTGAGCTTTAACCTGTTAGGCGACGGACTTCGCGATGCACTCGATCCGAAACTTTCCGATTGATAAGGAGGAGCAGAAGTGGCTACTGATAACGTACTTGAGATAAAAAATTTACATACGTATTTCTATACCGATGGCGGCGTGATCAAAGCAGTAGACGGTGTCGATGTGGAGCTTCGACGCGGCGCAACGCTTGGTATCGTAGGCGAGTCGGGAAGTGGAAAGAGCGTGACATCCCTCTCTGTGATGGGATTACTGACCGGAACGAAAGGAAAAATTGCTGATGGCGAAATCCTGCTGGATGGCGATGACATTGTAAAGCTGACGAAGGAACAGCAGAGAAAGCTGCGCGGAAGCAAAATTTCCATGATTTTCCAGGAACCGATGACCAGTCTGAATCCGGTCATGAAGATTGGAGACCAGGTGGCAGAATGCGTTCTGCAGCACGAAAAAATATCAAAAAAAGAGGCACTGAAAAAGGCAGAGGACATGCTCCGGAAAACGGGTGTTCCGCGTGTGGAGCATATGATGAAGGAGTATCCGTTCCAGCTTTCCGGCGGACAGAGACAGAGGGTCATGATTGCCATGGCGCTTGTATGCAAGCCGGAAATCCTGATTGCGGATGAGCCGACGACTGCGCTGGATGTAACGATTCAGGCACAGATTCTGGATCTGATGAATCAGCTGAAAAAAGAGACAGGTACATCGATCCTGTTTATTACACATGATCTTGGTGTTGTCGCAGAGGTCTGCGATGATGTTGCCGTTATGTACTGCGGCCGCGTGGTAGAGCGCGGAGATGTAAAAACAATTTTCGCCAATCCGTCCCACCCGTATACGAAGGGACTGCTGGGATCGATTCCGAGACTGGGAGACGCCGGAAAAGAACTGAAGTCGATTCCGGGTAACGTTCCAAACCCGAAATATATGCCGAAAGGCTGCAAATTTGAGCCGCGATGTCCATACGCTTCGGAAAAATGCCGCGAGGAAGAACCGGGATTTTTCCAGATCGAGGAAGGCCATATCAGCAGATGCTGGCTCTGCGAAAGCGGACAGCTCAAAACAGATCACGTAGAGAAGGCAGGTGACTAGGATGTCAGATACATTACTTAGAGTAGAGGATTTGAAAATTTATTATCCGGTTGCCGGAAGCGGATTTGGAAAAAAGGAATTCGTCAAAGCGGTAGACGGAGTTACCTTTGAGGTAAAAAAAGGCGAGGTGTTCGGAATTGTAGGCGAGTCCGGCTGCGGAAAATCCACACTGGGAAGAGGCGTCTGCAAACTGGAAAATCTGACATCGGGCCATGTGTATCTGGATGGCGAAGATATTACAGAGTACAATGACCGGAGAATGCGTTCCATCCGGAAAAAGGTACAGATGGTTTTTCAGGATCCGTATGCGTCCCTGAATCCACGGATGTCCGTTTTTGACATCATTGCAGAGCCGCTGCTGGTGCATCATCTGTATCAGGATAAAGCGGATCTGGAAAAGAAAGTGCTGGATCTTTTGCACCGGGTAGGACTGGATGACTACCATGCAAACCGTTATCCACATGAATTTTCCGGCGGTCAGCGTCAGAGAATCGGAATTGCCCGTGCGCTTGCGGTAGAACCGTCTCTGATCATCGCAGACGAACCGGTTTCGGCACTGGATGTGTCTATTCAGGCGCAGGTTCTGAATCTTTTAAATGAACTGAAGCATGATCTGGATCTGACCTATATTTTTGTTGCACATGACCTGAGCGTTGTGGAATACATCAGTGACCGTGTCGGCGTTATGTATCTCGGCAATTTCGTGGAGGTCGGAGAAAAAGAGAAAATTTACAGCAATCCGATGCATCCGTATACGCAGGCACTGCTTTCCGCAGTTCCGGTTCCGGATCCGACGGCAAAAAGAGAAAGAATTCTGCTTGAGGGAAGCATCCCATCCGCCCACAAGCCGCCGACAGGCTGCAAATTCCATACCAGATGTCCAAAATGCATGGAATGCTGCAAAACACAGGCGCCGGAGCTGTATGAAGTGGATGACGGACATTACGTATATTGTCATCTTTATGATAAAGAAAGAAGGGAACAGCAGAAATGAAGCTTTTTATCAGTGCAGATATCGAGGGCTGTGCCGGAGTGGCACTGACCGATGAAACACATAAGAAGGAAAGCGTATACCAGAGATTTGCAGAGGAGATGACCGAAGAGGTCGTTGCGGCATGCGAAGCAGCACATGAAGCGGGTGCGGATGAGATTGTCGTAAAGGACGGTCACGGAGATGCATCCAACATTGACCCGCTGAAAATGCCGGAGTATGTCACCCTGATCCGGGGAAAGAGTGGTCATCCGTATAATATGATGTATGGTATCGACGACAGCTATGACGGTGTACTATATCTTGGATACCATGCACCGGCAGGAGATCCCAATTTTTCGATCAGTCACACATCGACAGGAAACAGCCTGTATATTCATCTGAATGGAAAAGTGATGAGTGAGTGCATGCTGAACAGCTATACAGCAGCATCACATCACGTACCGGTGCTGTTTCTTTCCGGAGATGAAGAGATCTGCCGTCAGGCCAAAGAACTGATTCCGGGCATTACGACAGTGGAAACGAAGCATGGTGTCGGTGCGGCAACGTGGTGCAAAGCGAAAGGAAAAGTGATATCCGAAATCCGGGAAGGGGTAAAAAAGGCAGTTGCCGGACAGAAAAAAGAGTGTCAGGTGGCTCTTCCGGAGCACTTTACATATGAGGTAACCTATAAAGACTGGAAAAAAGCGTACACGATGTCGTTTTATCCGGGAATGCAGAAGGTAGATACCTTCACAAATAAGCTGGAGACAGATCGCTGGATGGATATTGTCACAGCACACTGCTTTGTTGTATATTAAGAATATAAATCTGATAGAAACCCAAAGAAAAGAGGATAAAACAATGGATATAGAAATGTTTGGTAAGCTTTCCGATGCATTTGGACCAAGTGGATTCGAGGAGGATGTCATCCGTACCATAGCAGATTACTGCAAAGAATTTGATGTAGAAAATGACGCAATGAATAACCTGTATGTGCGGATGCCGGGAACAAAGCAGGATTCCCGTCCGGTCATCCAGCTGGATGCCCATCTGGACGCATGCGGTTTCATGGTACAGAATATCCAGGACAACGGATGCCTTGGCATTATCATGCTTGGCGGCTTTCATCTGACCAGCCTTCCGGCACATGCGGTATGGATCCGCACCAGATCCGGAAAGATGGTACATGGTATTATCTGTGCGAAACCGGTTCATTTCATGACAACAGCAGAACGCAACAGCCAGACTCTGGAAATTGAAAAAATGTATGTGGATGTCGGAGCAACCAGCCGCGAGGAGGTTGAAAATGTTTTCGGAATCCATATCGGTGATCCGATGATGCCGGATGTAACCTTTGAATACGATGCAGAGCATGAAATCTGCTTCGGAAAAGCATTTGACAACCGGGCCGGCTGCGCATGCATCGTAGATACGATGAAACAGCTGGAAAAGGAGCAGGCTTCTCTTGCGGTTAATGTTGTCGGCGCCTTTGCAGCACAGGAGGAGGTCGGAACCCGCGGTGCTGTGGTAACAAGTCAGATTGTAAAACCGGACCTTGCCATTGTATTTGAGGGATCTCCTTCCGATGACTTTTTCATCAGCGCAGGACAGGCACAGGGCTGCATGAAGAAGGGTGTTCAGATTCGTATCCTGGACAACAGCTATATTTCCAATACGCAGTTTATTTCACTGGCCGAGGAAGTAGCAGAAAAATGCGGAATTAAATACCAGGAGAGCGTAAGAAGAGGCGGAAGCACAAACGCAGCAAAAATCAGCGTGACAGGAAAAGCAGTTCCGTGTCTGGTGCTTGGTGTTCCATCCCGCTATGCGCACAGCCATTACAATTTCTGCGCAAAAGAAGACCTGGAGGCAGCAAGCGCAATGGCAGCCAATGTCATTCGTGCTTTAGATGAGGAAAAGATCCGTCATATCTGCCATCAGGATGTACTGTAAAATATTCGATAACGAAAGAAAAAGCATGCCGGAAGCGGGTTCACAGGAAAGGTGAAGCCGTTTTCGGCATATCTGGTAAAAAAGGAGAGTTTACAAGTGAGAAAACCGATCATTGGAATCTTGGGAAATACGTATAAAACACAGCCGGGACTTTTTTCAAGTGCGGAGAGAATGTATGTCAACAGCGATTATATCGAATCAGTTCTGAACAACGGCGGAATTCCGATGGCAATTCCGGCAGTTGCCATGAAAGCGGATCCGGAAGGCATACTTGCTGTGTGCGACGGAATTCTGGTTCCCGGCGGAGAGGACTTAAATCCGTGGTATTATGGGGAAGAGCCAAAACCGCAGATCCAGACCATCCGCCCGGAGATCGACGAGGCATGGTTCGCACTTGGACGGGCGGCAAAAGAGATGGGAATGCCTATGCTTGGCATCTGCAAAGGAATTCAGTTTTTAAATGTCCTGTGCGGCGGTGATCTGTACCAGGATATCTATACACAGAAGGAAACCACAATTTTGCATCTGCAGTCCCTGGAGCGGTCGTATCTGCATCACCATGTAGAAATTAAAGAGGGAACCCATCTGGCAGAAATCCTTGGGGCGGGAACCCATGCGGTAAACTCCATGCATCATCAGGCAGTGCGTACGCCGGGAGAGGACATCGTGGTTTCAGCAACGGCGCCGGATGGAACCATCGAGGCGATAGAAAGCCGCAACGGACAGATTGTGGCCGTACAGTGGCATCCGGAAGGGCTGATCCACTCAGCGCCGGAGATGAACCGCCTTTTTGCGGATCTGGTAGAAAGAAGCAGCAGATACAGAGAGAAAAAGTAACGATTTGGAACCATGTAAAAGGAAAGAAAAACCGGGATGGGACTTTTGAACCGTTACGAAAAAATAAGAATGGATAAAGATGCGATTCTAAAAGCAGAGAGCAGGAATCGTTCGGGAGGCAAAAAAAGAATGAACAGAACAATAAGAGTATCGGCGGCAGGTGATATTCTGATTATGAAACGGCTTCTGCCGGGGTATCAGGATGTTTTGCCGATTCGCGAATTTCTGATGCAGGGAGAGGTTCGGATGGCGAATCTGGAAACGACGATATCGGACGGCAGCTGTTACGCATCGGCGTATTCCGGCGGAACATGGCTGACGGCAGATGCGAAGTGTCTGGAAGATACCCTGCGTTACGGTTTTAATTTTCTTGGGATTTCGAATAATCATACGATGGATTATTCCTATGAAGGACTTGCATCTACGATCAGCGAACTGAAAAAAAAGGATGTGGCATATGCCGGAGCAGGCAAAAATCTTTACGAAGCATCGCGTCCTGCCATTCTGGACACAACAGCGGGACAGATTGCGGTGATTGATATCTGTTCTACCTTTGAGAATGCAGCCAGGGCGGGAAGCCAGACGGAACGGCAGCCTGGCAGGCCGGGCTTAAATCCGTTGCGCTTTTCGGAAAAATATACCATTACGGAGAAACATGCGCAGGATCTTGCAAAGATTGCAGAGGTGACCGGAATCAACGGACTGCGGGATCTGCACCGGCAGGAGGGATTTATAGCTCCGCTTTCCGAGGGTGTCATGGAATTTGGCGGGAAAATGTTTGAAATCAGCAAGGACGGAACAGAGGGAAGAAGCTCCAGCCCGAATCCGATCGATGTGAAACGCACCGTCGATGCAATCCGGGAAGCGAAGATGACATGTGAGGCAGTCCTGGTTATGGTACATTCCCATGAAATCCGTAAGGACAATGACGAGGAAGCGGATTATTTTCTGGAGGAATTTGCACGCGCCTGTATCGATGCGGGAGCCAGTGCGGTGATCGGGGGCGGAACGCATCAGCTGAAGGGAATCGAACTGTATCATGACTGTCCGATTTTCTACTGCCTCGGAAATTTTATTTTTGAAAATCAGTATGTACGCCTTCTGCCTGCGGACTACATGGAAAAATATGGTCTGAATATTCACACGGCAGCATCCATCGGAATCGCCAGGCGGCAGGAGCAGTCCTCACATTCCCTCTACGAAATTCCGGAGGTCTATCGGAGTGTGCTGCCGTATTTCGAGATCTGTCAGGGAAAATGCACACATCTGGAGCTTCTGCCGGTCGAGCTTGGTATGGACAGGGAAAACGCAGAAAAAAATATTCCGTACGTGGCAGACGAAAAAACAGCAGAAAAAATTGCAGAATATCTCACCCGCGTGAGCAAGAGATATGGAACAGAATGGGAATACAAAGAAGGAAGGATTGTACTTCATGCGTAAAAAATGGGAAATAGAAGAGGAATACCGAAACTTTTGCCGGAACAACAAAGAACTTGCGCTGCAGACGCTGCGGGAGCTGACACTGACCCCGACGGAAACGGGAAAAGAGGATCAGAGAATCGCATATTGCATGGAATGGATGAAACAGCAGGGCATGGAGTCAGTTCATACGGATGAGCTTGGAAATGTAATCTGGGAGTATCGGCCGGAACAGGAAAAGAAGGTTCTGTATACGGCGCATCTGGACACCGTGTTTTCGCTGGAGGAGCCGCTGGAGATCAAAGAAGACGGAATGATCTGGCGTTGTCCCGGCATCACGGACGATACCGTGAATGTCGTGATGCTTCTGATGGCGGCAAAATACGTTCATGAGACAGAACCGGAGCTTCCCTGCGGTCTGATTTTTGCAGCGGATCTGGGAGAAGAAGGGCTTGGCAATCTGTGCGGAGTTCGCGCGCTTGTCGACCATTATGAAAAAAATCTGTGCGGAATGGCAGCCTTTGACCTGTATCGGGATAAAATGTATCCCATCTGCATCGGGTCTGTCCGGTATCGGATTTCGGCAAAAACAAAGGGCGGTCATTCTTTCCTGAATTTCGGAAGAAAAAATGCCATTGCAGAGCTTGCGGGTCTGATCGGAGAGCTTTACCGTTTTCAGACAGATGCAGCATCTCATACAACATACAATGTAGGAAAAATAGAGGGAGGAACCTCCGTCAATACGATTGCGCAGGATGCCTCCATGCTGTTTGAATTCCGTTCGGAGGATTACCGGAGTCTGGAAGCCTGCGAAACATATCTGGAGCAGACCATAGCAGCACGCCAGAGTGAGGAGGTACAGTATTCCTGTGAGCTCGTCGGAAAGCGGCCGTGCGCAAGAGAAACCGATCCTGTCCAGATGGCACGTATGACGCGGTGTGCACAGAAAACGCTGAAGGCAGCCGACGGGGAAGAGCCGGTATGCTCTGAGGCATCCACAGACTGTAATATCCCATTGTCGCGGCATATTCCTGCCATCTGTGTCGGTTTCTGCCGGGGCAGAGGAGCGCATACCAGAGAAGAATGGCTCGATGCCGCCAGCGTAGAAGATGGCATGTGTGCAGCCGTAGCACTCGTATGCCGGCTTCCGTGGATGTGCTGCGAGAGCAGAGTCGTTGTAAGGGATGGGATAGAGGACCCAAAAGAGAAAGAAGAAATCCAGCAGCTGCTGGAGCTGTGTGATCAGGATTTCGTTCCGCCGCTTTCCCACCGCAACAGTACATCCCAGACGAACTGGGCCGAGACAGAAGAAAAGACGGATGGAATTGCAGAATATCTGGAGAATATCTGCAGTCAGCATGTGGTGTTGTGGAAGGAAGAGGGAGTCGTGCGGGCCTTTATGACCTGGAAGGATCATTTTAATTGTGAAAATCTGGAAGCATATCCGGATTCCTGCTATCTGACCACCCTCTGCGTCTGGCCGGATTACCGCGGACAGGGAATTTCGGAGGTAATGTATGCAGAAGCAGAAAAGGACATCGCAGCAAAATTTCCGGGAAGCCGGATTACTCTCCGTACCTGGTCCACGAACGGGGCCCAGGAGCATATCCTGGACAAGCTGGGATATAGTCTTGTCCGGCGGCTGAAGGATGACAGGGGAGAAGGAATTGATACGGTTTATTTTGTAAAAAAGGAAGAAAACGACAGATAACATGGTGCTTGCAAATCGCAGTTTATAGTGTCATAATCGGAAGCATAAGACAGCAAAAGGAGGGCTATAGCTATGCCTTGTACAACCATTTTAGTTGGAAAGAAAGCATCGTATGACGGTTCCACCATGATCGCGCGAAACGACGATTCCGGTGCAGGCCATTATACATCGAAAAAATTTGTAGTGATTCACCCGGAGGAGCAGCCGAGAACCTATAAAACCGAGATTTCTCATCTGACCATTGAGCTTCCGGACAATCCGATGCGGTACACTGCAGTGCCAAACGCAGAAAAAGGCGAGGGTGTCTGGGCGGCAAGCGGCGTGAATGCAGCGCAGGTCGGCATGACTGCGACCGAGACAATCACATCGAATCCGCGTGTGCTGGGTGCTGATCCGCTTGTTGTTTATCAGCCGGCGGAAGACGGAAAAGAAGAGGTTCCGGGCGGAATCGGCGAGGAGGACCTTGTTTATATTGTTCTTCCTTATATTAAAAGCGCCAGAGAGGGTGTCAAAAGACTGGGCAGTCTGCTGGAGCAGTATGGTACATACGAGATGAACGGCATTGCATTTCAGGACCACGATGAGATCTGGTGGCTGGAGACGATCGGCGGCC
>OKUO01000578.1_pt1 | contig 11925 bp, 10 predicted proteins | sample 1606481 | NCBI WGS metagenome assembly OKUO01 (sample SAMEA3882503, study PRJEB24775) | human gut metagenome | biome: human-associated habitat; feature: intestine environment; material: feces | place: Netherlands | collected 2009/2010
CCAATAAAAATAACCTGCCCGCGACCTTTCGCAGGCAGGTTATTTTTTTGTTTTAAATTCTTTTCAGTTCCTTTTCTTCTAAGAAAAGGAACAAATCCCCGTCTCGTAAAAATTACTTCCGGTCAATCGCCACAACCACGCCGGCCAGCGCCAGCAGGGCCAGCAGGTTCGGCACGGCCATCAGGCCGTTGAACAGGTCGGACAGGTTCCAGACCAGATCAACGTGCAGCGCGGAGCCGATGACGATGCAGACAACAACGATCGCGGCGTAAGCCTTGACCGCCTTGTGGCCGAACAGCGCCTTTACGTTCTGCTCACCAAAGAAATACCAGCCGATAATGGTGGAAAACGCGAAGAACAGCATGCAGATCGCAACAAATGCGCCGCCGAGCGTGCCGAGGGAGGCGGAGAAAGCAGCCTGTGCGAGCTCGGTGCCCTGCAGGCCGTCCGGAGCGCCCGGATTGAGCATGCCGGAGGTCAGGATGACCATCGCGGTCAGCGTCAGTACAACAAAGGTGTCGATGAATACGGAAACGATGGCGATCTCGCCCTGATCCTGCGGACGCTTTACCTTGGCCAGCGCGTGTGCGTGCGGCGTGGAGCCCATGCCGGCCTCGTTGGAGAACAGGCCGCGTGCAACGCCGTAGCGCATCGCCTCGCGTACCGTGATGCCGGCTGCGCCGCCGAGGATCGACTGCGGATCAAACGCCGCAACAAAGATGGACTTGAACGCCGGGATGATCGCCGCATGGTTGAAGCACAGAATGACCAGGCAGCCTGCCATGTAGAACAGCGCCATGATCGGGACGACCTTCTCGGTAACGGAAGCGATACGGCCGACGCCGCCGAGGAAGATGAACGCCGCGATGATCGCGCAGACGATGCCGACAACGATCTGCGGTGCGCCGAACGCGGTCTTGAAGGCAACGCTGATCGAGTTTGCCTGTACCATGTTGCCGGTGAAGCCGAGGGCGAAAATGATAGCGACCGAGAAGAAGCCGGCAAGGAACTTGCCGAAGCCGCCCTTGAAGGCGGTGGTGATATAGTAAACAGGGCCGCCGAGGACGTTGCCGTCCTTATCGAGAGCGGGCACGACGGTGGTGCCGTCCTCAAGGGTCTTGACCTCGCCGAAATCGGCCGCATCGGCAAAAACTATCTGTCGTGACTTCTTCTCCGTCTCGGCGGCAAGAGCCGCTATCTTGGGGGCGGTGATATCATTGGTAACGCCGAGGAGCAGGGTCGCTATAAGACCTATAATGAAGAGCACGAGAGCGGGAGCGGCGTATTCCTTGACATTTTTCATTTTGCAGCCGCCTCCTTTTTCTCTTTTTTGGGCGTGCCGAAGGGCTTGGGCACGGTGAGGCGCTCAATATGGGGCACGAGCAGGTTCATCAGCAGTATTGCAAACGAAACGCCCTCGGGCATCTGGGTGAAGAGCCTCATCACCGAGGTGAGCAGGCCGCATCCGACGCCGAAGATGATGCGTCCCTTGGTGTTGAGCGGGCTGGTCGAGTAATCGGTCGCCATAAATATCGCGCCGAGCAGCAGGCCGCCGCCGAGGAGCTGATAAACGAGGAAATCGAGGTCGCCGTGACCCTTTATAAGCATTATGACGGCAACGGTGCCGACGAATGAGAGCGGGATCGCGGGGGAAATAACTTTCCTTATCATCAGATATACGCCGCCGAGCATCAGCGCAACGGCGCAGGTCTCGCCGAGGCAGCCGCCCCTGAGACCGAGGAGCATATCGAGCTTTGAGGGCAGAGTATCCGCGCCGGCTTTAAGCATTGCAAGCGGGGTGGCGGTGGTGACTGCGTCCGTCCTCCACGAGAGCGGAGCCGTCCAGGTGCCCATTGCCTTGCCGAAGGAGAGGAGCAGGACTATTCTTGCGGTAATGGCGGGGTTTGCGAAATTCTGACCGATGCCGCCGAAGAACTGCTTGACCACGACTATGGCAAAAATGCTGCCGACAGCCGCCATCCAGAGGGGGATGCTCACGGGCAGGTTGAAGGCAAGGATGATGCCCGTCACTACGGCGCTCAGGTCGCCTATCGTGACGGAGCGTTTCATTATCTTTCTCGCTGCGAACTCCGAGAGCACGCAGGTGATGACCGTCGTTGCCGTCACTGCGAGCACGCGGGGCCCGAATATGACGGTGGCGGCTATCAATGCGGGGATAAGGGCGATTATCACATCGAGCATTATGCCCCGTGTAGTCTTTGACGAGCGCAGATGCGGCGAGGCACTGACCGTCAGCTTCTTTCCGTTAACCATTATTTATTGCCCTCCTCTCTGAGGATCGCCTTTGCGAGGCGCATATGCTGCACGAGCGGCTTGCCCGCGGGGCAGGCGAAGGCGCAGCTGCCGCACTCCATACAGACCGTTACGCCCGCTCGCTTGAGGGCGTCGACATCCTTTATCTTGGCGGCTTTGACTATATTGGTCGGCATCAGGCTCATCGGGCACGCCGCAACGCAGCGCCCGCAGCGGATGCAGTCCGTCTCGGGCTTGAGCACCGCGTCGTCGGCGGTGAAAGCGAGGATCGCGTTATTCTGCTTGAGCACGGGCAGATCAGTGCCGACTATGGCAAGACCCATCATCGGGCCGCCGGTGAGTATCTTGCAGGGCTCGCCCTTGAAGCCGCCGCAGAAGTCGATTATCTCGCCGATATCGGTGCCTACGGGCACACGCACGTTCTTAGGCTCGGCAATCGCGGAGCCGTCCACGGTGAGGGAGCGGCTGACGAGGGGCTTGCCGGTCTTTAAGTATCTGGATATGAATGCGACCGAGGCGACATTCATCACGACGCAGCCGACGTCGGCGGGCAGCTTGCCGGGGGGCACACGCCTGCCCGTTGCGGACTGCACCATCATCTTCTCGGCGCCCTGAGGGTATTTGGATTCGAGCACCATGAGCTTGACCGAATCGTCGATATCGGCGTCATGGTCGGCAATCTTGCCGAGCACCTTGAACGCCTCGGGCTTATTATCCTCGGCGGCGATGATGACTTGCTTGAAGCCGAGCAGCTCCTTGAGGGCATAAACGCCCGAGAGGATATCCCATGAATTCTCCATGCATTCACGGTAGTCTACGGTTATGTAAGGCTCGCACTCCGCCGCATTGACCACGAGCGTGTCGATATTCTTATCGGGCGGGAAATTCAGCTTGACATGGGTGGGGAAGCCTGCGCCGCCAAGACCCACGAGACCTGAATCCCTGACCGCCTTGATGAGATCTTCTCTCGTCTCGACCTTCGGGGGCTTGATGCCCTCCCAAAGGCGCATTTCGCCGTCGGATTCGATAGTCACAGCCTTTGAGACCGAGCCGTTGGGCATCTTGATATCGCCGATAGCCGTGACCGTGCCCGACACCGAGGCGTGGATGGGCGCGCTGACGAATTTGTCGCTGTCGCCGATGAGCTGACCGACCGCGACCTCGTCGCCGACCTTCACCACAGGCTCGCAGGGCGCGCCGATATGCTGCTGCATCGGGATGACGACCTTTGAGGGAGTGGGGATCCTTACCACCTCAAGCTCGGCGGTGTTCTTATGGTGAGCGACCTTGACGCCGCCCCGAACCTTTTTAACGGCTCTCAGGACGCCGCCTTTAACGGCCTTTGCCATATTTTACTCCTCCTTCTTTTTGAAAAAGTGATTTTTCTGTTTTTCGAGGGCGGGGATGACCGCTTTGAAGATCATGCCCGTCACCGCGCCGGTGGCAACGCCGAAAACGGCGAGCGTCGGAGCGTAATATATAATGTCGGCAGTCCCGGTGAGGAATGCGGCCGCCGCAAGCTGACCCGCATTGTGGCACAGCGAGCTGATGACCGATATCCCTATCAAACCGAGCCTTTTGCCGGCATATTTAAGAAGAAAATACATCGCCGCCGCCGAGAGCAGCCCGCCGCAAAGGCTCATAAGCCCGGCGGTAACGCCCCTGGTGACGAAGGCGAAGCCCGCCTTGACGAGGGCGAGCACGGCAGCCCAGCCGAGGCCGAGATTGCCCGCCGCAAACATGATTATGATGTTTGCAAGCCCCGGCTTTGCCCCGGGCGGGAGCCACGGAACGGCGGGGAGCAGGCTCTCGAGCCAGCCGAGCGCAATCGCCTGAGCGCAAAGCACGGCGGCAAGAGCCGTTTTATAGACTAAATCCTTACTGTTTTTCATATCAATATGTTACGGCGTCAAGCTCCGAGCCGCTGACGGTTATCACCGTGCGGGCGGGCAGGCACACCGCCGTATCCCCCATTCGGGTAAGTTTGCCGCAGGCGGCGCATAATTTGTCGCGGCAGCCTGCCTCGGCCACCCAAATTGCGCCGTCACGGGCGATTATGAGCAGGTCGGGGTCGGTGCCGGTGCGGAATTCCGCAGCCTCGCCCGACGAAAGATCGACCGTGCGGAGGACTTCGCCGTCAACGGTAACAACGGCTTCAAGCTTACCCTGATACTGTGAAAGGGCAAGCCATAGAGCCGCGGCAGCGACAATGACCGCCGCAATTATAAAAATATCCGCTTTTCGCAAGAGTTTCCGATCCATGCTTTACTCCACGACCGTATAGCCGTCGGCGAGGACGGTGACATTCGGCTTTATCCCGTCGGTGCAGATAACTTTTTTATCCTCGGTGATGAATATCGCCTCGCAGCCGTATTTGGCGGCGAGTTTTGCGCCGCCTTCGGCGCCGAGCACGAAGCAGGCGGTCGAGAGAGCGTCGCTGAGCAGCCCGCTGTCGGAGATAACGGTCACGCTGACAAGGCCGTTCTCAACAGGCAGCCCTGTATCGGGGTCGAGAATGTGGTGATAGCGCTTGCCGCCCTGCTCGAAGCAGCGTTCGTAGCTGCCTGAGGTGGAGACACAGCCCGCGCCGAGCTTGACGGTCATCACGGATCTGCCCGCATCGCCCCATGGGTCGCGCACGCCGACATTGAAGCTGCCCTTGCCGTAGAGCAGCACGCTGCCGCCGACCGAAACGACGGCGGAGCTTATTTTTTTATCGGAAAGATATGATTTGACTTTATCGAGGGCGATCCCTTTGCCAGCCGAGCCGAGGTCGATTATGCAGCCGTCGGCGCGGGTGAGGGTATTGCCGCTGAGCGAGAGCTTGTCGGAGCCTGAGCGCGAGAGCGCCTCGGTCAATTCGTCGGTGGAGGGCACGCGGGGGGAGTCGTTAAAGCTCCACAGGTCGCTGACTGCGCCGAGGGCTATGTCGAATTTACCTCCGCTCATTTTGCCGACCTCGAGCAGCTCGGTGATGTAATCTCTCACTTCGTCGCTGAGGACGGTCTCCGCCTCGGAATTTATCCTGCTTATCTCGGAGCCTGACGTGTAGCGGGAGAGCTGCTTTGAATCCAACTCGCGCACGAGGGTGCTTATCCCGCCCGCCGCGTCCTTGGCGGCGAAGCCCTTGACCTTGGCGGAGACAAAGGTATCCATGGCGAAGAATTCGCGCTTGACCTCGTTTGAGGATGCAAAAAAAATCGCCGCAGCCGCAACGGCGGCAACAACAGCGAGGGCAATCAGAATCTTTTTCAATTTGCATGCCCCCTTATATCAAAAATGATATATAGTTATGTATGAAGTGATATAATCTTCCTTACTTTTAATATACACCTTTTAAAAGAGTTTTTCAATAAAATTTTATAATTTTATTGCGATTTATATTGGTTTTCGGTGAAAAATCTGCTAAAATATCATCAGAGAATTCGCATTATATCAAAGAGGAAAATTACGGAGGTAAAGCCATGATAAGCAACATATATATGCCCGCCCGCTGCATAGTCGGCAGGGGCTGCGTTGAGCAGAGCGGCGGGATTTTTGTCTCGGCGGGCAAGCGCTGCCTGATAGTCACGGGCAGGAGCAGCGCAAGGCTCAGCGGCGCTCTCGGCGACGCGGAAAAAGCCTTGCAAGGCGCAGGGATAAGCTATGATATATTTGACGGGATAGGCGCAAATCCGCTCGTCTCCGCCTGCTGCGCCGCGGGCAAAAGGGCGAGGGATATCGGGGCGGAATTCATACTCGGCATAGGCGGCGGCTCGGTGCTCGACGCCTCGAAAGCCATCGCTATTTATGCCGCGGACCCGTCGCTCGCACCTATGGATATTTATAAAAGGGAATACAGCGGAACTCCGCTGCCTGTCCTGCTCATAGGCACTACGGCCGGCACGGGCAGCGAGGTGACGGGCGTCGCCGTGCTGACGAACGATGAAACGGGGGCAAAAAAGAGCATATCCGGGGCGGATTGCTACGCCGCGGTCTCTTTCTGCGACTACGGCTACACCCGCACTATGCCGAGGAAAGAGACGGTTTCGACGGCGCTTGACGCCTTTGCCCATGCGGTCGAGGGCTTTTTCACCCCGAAATGCGGCGGAGTGCTTGACCTTTATGCAAAAAAATGCATACCGCAGATATACGACGGGCTTCGCGAGCTTGCCGAGGGCGGCGAGATCGACGATTCGCTGCGGGAGAGGCTCTATGAAGGCTCGATATATGCGGGCCTTGTGATAAACACCTGCGGCACGGCGTTCCCGCACCCGCTCGGCTATGTGCTCACGGAGAATTACGGAATTCCGCACGGCATGGCCTGCGCTGCGTTCTTCGGCGCGTTCATTGACCGCTGCGAGCGTTTTGCGCCCGAGAAAGCGGCGGAATTCGCCGCAATGACGGACGATATCGCCGCCGTCAGGGGCACGATAGAGTCGCTGCTTGACCTCGGCGGAGTTAAAATCAGCCGTGACGAGGCGGAGAGATACGCTCTGCGCTGGCAGAGCGGCACGCCCAAAAATTTTGCCGCCTCCCCCGGCGGTCTAACGCAGGAGGAAGCGGCAGGGATATTAGCTTCGCTTTAATAAGCGTGCTCAGCAGCCGCAGCCACAGCCGCAGTCACTGCCTCTTGAGGAGTTGAGCGAAGTGCCGTTGCAACCGCAACCGCAGCCCAAGCCGCAACCGCAGTCGGTGAGGCAAAGGAGCAAGAGGATGATGAAGAGCCAATTGTTATTGCATCCGCAACCCATGATCTGACCTCCTTAACTTGAGTCAGCCGATCTCTCGACTGCTTACATCCTCATGTTATGTCGCGGCGGCGAAAGGGTTACAGCTCGGCGGCAAAAATTTTCCTTATGAAATCTGACGGTTTTTGACCCGCAAGCTCGGGGCTTGGCTGTGTATTTATGCGAATTTTGATTTTGACTATTGACAACGCTCTTATCTTGCGTTAAAATGGCGACAACAACTGATATGGATAAATGCCGTGAAGATATTATGCGGAATTGACCCGTGCTTTCAGAGAGCCGTTGACAGGTGCGAAACGGTAAGCCGGCTATTCGGCAGCCTCGTATCGGAGCAGGTCCCCGGAACGCAAAGTAAGGGGGCACGGGTGATCCCGTTACAGGTCAGGGGCTTGATTGAGCCTGACGAGCGGTCTGTTTTTAACAGGCAATACGGGTGGTACCGTGGTTAATTTTTTAATTAGTCATCCCGCAGAGAGAGGATCTCTGCGGGGTGTTTTGTTTTAGCCGAAAAGGCGAAATCCTAAGCATATCAAAGGAAGGCGAATGCGAAATGAAAAATGTATATGTCAGTGATATTACCCTCGCCGCCGCGGCAAAGGGCGGCAGGAAGGCTATGAGCTTCCGTGAGAAGCTCGCTCTCGCTCAAAACCTGCGCTCGGCGGGCGTTGACTCGGTGGAGCTGCCCGCCTGCTCCGGCAGCAAGGAGGACGAGGTGGTGCTCCGCACTATAGCGACCTCGCTCGGCGGCTGCAAAGTGAGCATACCCGTCGGCGACGGCGACGAGAGCTTTGCCGCCGCATGGAGCTGCATTCGATCCGCTGCAAAGCCCTGCCTGAGGGTGCAGCTGCCCGTATCCACGGTGCAGATGGAGTATTCCTACCACATGAAAGCGCCTAAAATGCTTGAAAAAATTGCATATTTATGCAAGAAAGCCGCCGAAATTTGCCCCGAGGTGGAATTTGTCGCACTTGACGCCACCAGAGCCGAGCCGGGCTTCGTCAGCGAATGCTGCCGCACAGCCCGTGAGAGCGGAGCGACCGCAGTGACCGTGTGCGACGACGCCGGCTGCTGCTTCCCCGACGAATTTGCCGCCCTTATCGAAGAGGTAAAGGGCTGCTGCGGGGCTAAGGTGTTCGCTCAGCCCTCGGACGCATTGAGCATGGCCGCCGCCTGCGCCGTTGAGGCGATAAAAGCGGGGGCTGACGGCGTAAAGACCGCCGTTAGCAATAAATCCTATCTCAGCGCCGAGGTTTTCGCCGATATCTGCCGCGCAAAGGGCGACTCGCTCGGCTTCGCCTGCAAGCTCGACGTGACGGGCATTCATCGTCTGCTTTCGGAGGCGCTGCCCGAGGAAGCGGCGGAACAGGCAGCCGCCGAGGAGGTCAAGGCGAATTCCGCTTTTCTCGGCGCTCAGAGCACCCTGACCGAGGTCATCGCGGCCGTCAGGGAGCTTGGATATGAGCTCTCCGCCGAGGATAACGGCAAGGTCTATGAGGAATTCCGCAGAGTCGCGGCGAAAAAAGGCTCGATAGGCTCAAGGGAGCTTGAGGCGATAGTCGCGGGGGCGGCGATGCAGGTGCCCTCGACCTATCATGTGATAAGCTATGTTGTAAACAGCGGCAACGTGATGACCGCAACGGCGAACCTGACCCTTGAGAGGAACGGCGAGAAGCTCAGCGGAGTCAGCACGGGCGACGGCCCGATAGACGCGGCGTTCCACGCGATAGAGCAGATAATCGGCCACCACTATGAGCTGGATGATTTCAGAATTCAGGCCATTACCAAGGGCAGAGAGGCGCTCGGCTCCTCGCTCATCCGCCTGCGCGACGGCGGCAGGCTCTATTCGGGCAACGGCGTATCGACCGATATCGTCGGCGCCTGCATCAGGGCATATATCAACGCTTTGAATAAGATAGTTTACGAGGAAAAATGATATGAAATTAGCATTTTCTACCGAAAATATAAGCTGCCCGTCATTCCTTGAGCTGTGCGACACGGCGGCGGAATACGGCTTCTCGGGCATTGAGATATTCGACGCAGGGGCGGAGATAGCCGCCCACCGCGACAGCCTGCTCGACCCCGCGTCGACCGCCGATTCGCGGCGCAAGCTGGTCAACCGCCACCTTGAGGCGGCGGCGCTGACCTACCCCGACCCGATATGCTCCGCCACCGCGCCCGAGCCGATAGCCGACTGCGTGGAGCTGGCGGCGAATGCGGGGATACAGAATGTGATAATCCGCTTCGGCGCGGAGCTTCCCGACGGGCTTGAGAGCATACTGACCCCAGCCGTTAAGAGAGCGGAGGAATACGGCGTCGCGATATTGCTCGAGACCTGCGGGGCGCTCGCGCACACGGAGAGGGCGCTTGAGGTCATCAATCGCTTTGCGACGGCGGCGCTCGGCACGGCGTGGAATATCCGCGAGACGTTCTTTGGCGGCGGCGAGACTGCCGACGAGACGATACGAACCCTCGGCGCATATATCAATTATGTCCGCATAGGCGACCGCAGGGGCGGCACGGATGTCATAATCGGCGACGGCGAGCTGCCTGTCAGGGATTTTATGAATGCGCTGCGTTCGCTGAACTACGACGGCTTCATCTGCACCGACCGCAACAGCGAGATAACCGAGCCTGATGTGGTGCTGACCCATTTCGTCAACTATATGAACGGCGCAGAGGAGCGCAAGCCGACGGAGAATATCTATTATAACCGCTCCCGCACGGGCACATTCCCGTGGAAGAAATTCGACACGGTGGATCTGACCTTTTCGCAGGTGCTCGACGAGATGGCGGAGAGATACCCCGACCAATACGCCTTCAAATACACGACCCTCGACTATACGAGAACATATTCGGAATTCCGCGACGATGTGGACAGAGTTGCGGCGGCGCTCATTTCGCTGGGCGTTAAGCCCGGCTACCATGTGGCGGTCTGGGCGACGAATATACCTCAGTGGTTCCTGACGTTTTGGGCGACGGTCAAGATAGGCGCCGTGCTCGTGACGGTCAACACCGCCTACAAGGTGCATGAGGCGGAGTATCTGCTGCGGCAGTCCGATACGCATACGCTGGTGATGATAAGGGACTGCAAGGATTCAAACTATGAGGAGATAATCTCGGAGCTTTGCCCCGAGCTTGCCTCGCTGAAGCCGGGTAAGCCGCTCTATTCAAAGAATCTGCCGTTCCTTCGCAATGTCGTGACCGTCGGATTTCACATGGACGGCTGCCTCGAGTGGGACGAAATGCTCGAGAGGGCGGATTCCGTGCCCGTTGAGGAGGTGCGCCGCAGAGCCGCGGGCGTGAAGCCCGACGACGTGTGCAATATGCAGTACACCTCGGGCACCACGGGCTTCCCCAAGGGGGTCATGCTGACCCACCGCAACATTATTAATAACGGCAAGCTGATAGGCGACAGGATGGATATATCCTCCGCCGACAGGATGATGATACAGGTGCCGATGTTCCACTGCTTCGGCATGGTGCTCTCGATGACCAATCTGATGACACACGCAGGCACGGTATGCCCGCTGCCGTATTTCTCGCCGAAATCCTCGCTCGCGTGCATCAACGCCGAGCGCATAACCTGCTTCAACGGCGTGCCGACGATGTTCATAGCGATGTTTAACCACGAGGATTTTGCCTCGACCGACTTTTCATATATGAGGACGGGCATCATGGCCGGCGCGAACTGCCCGCCTGAGCTTATGCGCCGAGCCTCCGCAGAGATGAATATGACCGAGATACTCAGCGTTTACGGTCAGACGGAGTCCTCGCCCGGCTGCACGATGGGCGAGGTCAACGAATCGCTCGACCTGAGGGTCGAGACGGTCGGCAGCGCATTCCCGAATGTTGAATGCAAGATAATCGACCCCGAGACAGGCGAGGATCTGCCCGACGGCGAGAACGGCGAATTCGTCGCAAGGGGCTTCAACATAATGAAGGGCTACTATAAGATGCCGAAGGCGACCGAGCAGACGATTGACGCCGACGGATGGCTCCACACAGGCGATATCTGCTGCCGCACGCCGCAGGGCTACTATAAGGTCACGGGCAGGCTAAAGGATATGATAATCAGGGGCGGCGAAAACCTCTATCCACGCGAGATAGAGGAATTCTACCTCACTCACCCCAAGGTCAGGGACGTGCAGGTCGTCGGCGTGCCCGACAGCCGCTACGGCGAGGAGGCATGCGCCTGGATAATCCTCAAGAGCGGCGAAAAATCGAACGAAAGCGAGATGCGGGAATACGGCAATTCCCACATGGCGAAGCACAAGGTGCCGAGATATTTTATTTTCACTGAAAGCTTTCCGATGAACGCCGCAGGCAAGATATTAAAATATAAAATGAGAGACGATTCGATAGCACGGCTGGGAATAAATAAAAGCTGAAAAAATTTTCGAAAACCTCTTGACAGACGGTCAAAGGTGTGCTAAAATGCAGAAAAACTTGAATATAAAAGCTGTGACGAAGACGGATACGGTTGTCTGTTTCCAAGAGAGTCGGGGGCGGTGCGATCCCGATAAACTAATTCCGATATCCCATCACTTCCGAGCCGAGGGTCCGAAAGCCGAGCGCAAGTAGGCGCCTTCCGTGATTGCTGCGTTAACGCATAAGGCTTGTTGGAGCCTGAGGGGCATGACCTTCATGCAATTTGAGTGGTACCGCGGGTACGATGATTAAAATCGACTCGTCTCAAAGAAATTCTTTGAGACGAGTCTTTCTGCTTTTAAACAGAATTTTACACACCAAGGAGGTTTTTATGATGAATACGACAAACACGATGATGCAGCTCTCCGAGATAGCCGAGAGAATTCGGGAGCTCAGGGAGATCATGGGCTGGTCGGCCGCCGAGATGGCGGACAAGACCGAGGTAACGCCCGAGGCATACGCTCTTTATGAGAGCGGCAGCGCCGATATCCCG
>OKUO01000580.1_pt1 | contig 11910 bp, 9 predicted proteins | sample 1606481 | NCBI WGS metagenome assembly OKUO01 (sample SAMEA3882503, study PRJEB24775) | human gut metagenome | biome: human-associated habitat; feature: intestine environment; material: feces | place: Netherlands | collected 2009/2010
ACCTTAGCCTTGGAAGCGTTGTAAACAACGAAATCAGGCTCGAAGTTCTCCAGCTCCTCAGCGGTGGGCTTGATGAACATATTGGTGACGAAGTGTGCCTGCCAAGCAACCTCAACGATGAAACGGATAGCCATACGTGTGTCTTTGTTAGCTCCGCAGAATGCATCTACTACGAAAAGCTTCTTGTTGGAAAGCTCCTTCTTGGCAAGATCTTTAACTGCATTCCATGCTTCCTGAGTTGCCGGATGGTTATCGTTCTTGTACTCATCGGATGTCCACCAAACTGTGTCCTTGGAGTTCTCATCCATAACGATGTATTTGTCTTTAGGGGAACGTCCTGTGTAGATACCTGTCATTACATTGACAGCACCAAGCTCACTGACCTGACCCTTCTCAAATCCTTCAAGCTCCGGTTTGGTCTCTTCCTCAAATAATGTCTCGTAGGAAGGATTGTACACGATCTCAGTTGTTCCGGTAATACCATACTTTGTTAAATCGATTTTTGCCATCTTAACATTTACCTCTCTTCTTTAATAGTAATTATGATAGCCACCTACTGCTGCAGGTTTTTGTCATCCTGCCATAGGAATTGGTCATTCCAACATCCCTATCCACAATTATACATAAATTGTACGTAAAAGCAACCAAAAAAATTCATTTTCCGCAAAAAAATGATAAATCTTTAACAGTGACGTTTTGGTACTGTCAGATTTTACTCCATCTATACTTGACTTTTTCAGAATAATGGCTACAATATATCTGATTATAGTTATTATATATATTTATAATAGTAACTATATGATTTTAATATATAGAAAGAAGTGATTTCTATGTCAGATATTCTGATCAAACGTAATCATATGGAAATCCCTTGGCACAACTACGTAAGTACCAGGAACAGCCAGCCCATTACCGAAGCTTCTCTTTCCGAAAAAGCTTCCCTGATCGGCCGTACAGGCATGATGCTTCTCTCCTGTGGGACCGGTGCCTGGCGGGTACGGAGTTCCATGAATACATTGTCAGAAGCACTTGGCATCACCTGCTCCGCAGATATCGGACTGATGTCCATAAGCTACACCTGCTTTGACGGTGAGAGCAGTTTTTCCCATGCACTTAGTCTGACTACCACCGGCGTAAATACTTCCAGACTGAACAGGCTGGAACATTTTGTCAGTGATTTTCCTGCGGAGGGTATCCATATGAGCGGTGAAGCACTGCACAGTCAGTTAGATGAGATCGAGCGGATCCACGGGCTTTATTCCCCTGCCGCCCTGGGACTGGCTTCTGCACTGGCCTGTGGTGCATTTACTTTTCTTCTGGGCGGTGGCCCGCTGGAAATGATCCTGGCTTTTGCAGGCGCAGGCATCGGAAACGCCATCCGCTGCAAGCTTGGCAAGCATCATTTTACTCTGTTTATGTGCATTGCAGTTTCTGTTTCCTCAGCCTGTCTTGTATATGCAGGCTTCCTGAAGCTGGCAGAGCTTCTGTTCCACATTTCCGTCCAGCATGAGGCCGGATACATCTGTTCCATGCTGTTTATCATTCCGGGCTTTCCGTTTATCACAAGCGGGATCGACCTTGCCAAGCTGGATATGCGTTCCGGTCTGGAACGACTGGCCTACGCCATTATTGTTGTAATGGTGGCTGCTGTCTCTGCCTGGCTGATGGCACTGCTTCTTCATCTGAAGCCTGTAGATTTCCTGCCTCTGGAGCTTTCGGCAGCTCAGAGGATCCTGTTCCGGCTTCTGGCAAGCTTCTGCGGGGTATTCGGCTTTTCGGTCATGTTCAACAGCCCTGTCCGTCTAGCCGCAGCTGCCGCCTTCATCGGCGCACTGTCCAACACTTTACGTCTGGAGCTTGTTGATCTTGCCGGTTTCCCACCTGCTGCCGCGGCTTTTTTCGGAGCACTGACAGCCGGACTTCTGGCCTCCCTCATTAAAACAAAAGTGGGATATCCCAGGATTTCCATTACCGTGCCATCCATTGTGATCATGGTTCCCGGACTTTATCTCTACCGGGCGATCTACAATCTGGGGATCATGTCCCTGAATGTTTCCGCCTCCTGGTTTGCAGCTGCGATCCTGATCATCGTTGCTCTTCCCCTGGGCCTTATTTTCGCCAGGATCCTTACGGACAAAATGTTCCGCTACTGCACCTGATGGGCATACAAAAAGGACTGCTTTCTGTAGCTTCCGGTCATCAGCTATTCTTCTGATAACCGGAGCAATACAAAAGCAGTCCTTTTTTGTACACTCTATTTCATTACGATCTCATCAGCGATCCCGATCATTTTTTCCAGGCGGTCCGCAAATTTATGGATGGGTAGAAAAACTCCCAGTCCGTCATAACGTTTGCCACCATCCTCCACAGAATCCTGCCCATAATACACAAAAGCTCTTGGAAGCTTCTTCTGAATTGCCATCATGATATCCCATACAGCCGCATAGGCCTGTGCCTCCGTTTCCTTTTCCCTTACGCTGTCCGGAAGCTCATACACCAGCAGCACACCGATATGTTCGCCCATTTTGTACTCTTCTACTTCCATGGTATCTTCATCATAGGCATGTCGCTTCCGGTAGCCATACGCCAGATACATCTTTACGCCCTGCTTCTCCCTGTATATCCTGCGGAACCGGTCGTAATCCCTGTCACTTACATGAATTCCCTTTTCCCGCAGAAAATTTCCTTTTTCATCTGTGAGAAACACCGGATTCTCCTGTCCATCTGCATTGAACCTGAACGGTGCCAGAAAAGAATTTCGCAGAAGATCAAACATACTGTTCTGGCAGATTGCCATAAGGAGAGCTGTCAGATCACGGTTTTTATATGCGTCCAGCAATGCATAGGCGAATTTTTCCGGAGGAAGATATCCGCATTCTATGTCTGTATCCGCATCCATGGATTCATAGAAGGTCTCCGTCAGCCGTCTGCACGCCTCCGGATCCTTCAGGATCTTTTCAAATAAAAGCTCCGCCTTTTCCTCTCTTGGGAATAATGTGCTGTTTTCCACAATTCCTCACCCTTTCTAATCTCTATGTTTACTGGAAAACATCAGAATAAAGCTGATCAGAAGCAAAACATCCGATACCCAGATTGCCGGGATCCCCAGCCTCATGGACAGATTTCCTCCGCCACCGGCTCCAATGGCAAAAAAGAAAATTATTCCGAAATAATAAAGAGCCTGCTTCAGCTGTTCCGGACGTTTTTCACGACAATACACGGACAACGCCGCCGTGCCGCTTCGTAAATTTCCGATGCACATAGTGCTTGCATAGGAATAACCGCCCACCTTCCGGAAGGTCTGTACCTGCATGGCGCAGGAAAAGGATACCAGTACGGTTGCCAGCATATCCAATTCTCCCGGCATAAATCCCACCGCAAAAAGGATCAGGATCTCGATCAGCAGGATCATCTGCCTCCAGTGAAGTTTTTTTGCATATTTAAAGGTATTCTGGATTCGCTCCGCCGCTACAACACCAATGGCAAAGGCTAAAACAGGGAACAGGTACCTTAAACCGTCTCCCCACTGTCCTGTCATAAAATTCTGGCTCATCAGAACCACGTTGCCTGTCTGGGCGTTGGAAAACACCTCATCTCTTGTAAAGTATGTGTAGGCATCCTGAAATCCGCCGGACATTGCCAGAAATACACTTGTGATAAAAGCTTCTGACATCTGCCTGTCTGCGCTCTGCAGCTTTCTGCCTCCTGAAACCACTCCAAATCACTCCCGTCATTGATTTTTTTCCTCGGGTGTATTATAGTTTGCTCAGAAGCAAATGTAAAAAGTATTATTAATATCGTAAACATATTAAAATCATATTACAGGATGGAGACAATACATGATCACTTACGACTACTACCGGATCTTTTATTATGTAGCCCAGTATAAGAGCTTTACCAAGGCAGCAAGAGCTCTTCACAACAACCAGCCAAATATCACCCGTTGTATGAACAACCTGGAGCAGGAGCTGAAATGTACGCTCTTTCTCCGCTCCAACAAAGGAATCGCTCTTACACCGGAAGGCCGCCAGCTTTATGAACACGTTGCCCTGGCTTTTGAGCAGCTGTCCATCGGCGAGGAGGAAATCCGCCAGAACGGAGAGCTGGAGCATGGTCTGGTTTCCATCGGCGCCAGCGAAAATGCCCTGCGTCTGATCCTTCTGGAAAAGCTGGAGCTGTTCCGCGAGCAATATCCCCATGTTCGCCTGCGCCTCTTTAACCATTCTACTCCTCAGGCAGTACAGGCACTGAAAAATTATGCGGTGGATTTCGCTATTGTCACCACTCCGATCTCCATCCGCAAGCCTTTACAGAAAAAAAGTCTCCTGCGTTACCGGGAGATCCTTGTATGCGGAAGCAAATATAAGGATCTGACCACTGCCCCTATCAGCATCCATGAGCTTCAGGATCTGCCCTTTGTCGGTCTTGCGGAAGGGACCAGCACCAGAGAAATGTATATGAATTACTTTATGGAAAACCGTGTTTCTTTTCATCCTGACATCGAGGCAGCAACTACAGACCAGGTCCTTCCCATGATCGTCCACAATCTGGGAATCGGCTTTTACCCCGAGCCCCTTGCCCGGGAAGTGATCAATGACGGGAAGATTTTTGCCCTTCAGCTTAAAGAGCCGCTCCCCCAGAGGGAAGTCTGCTTAGTCACAAACAGCAGTACTACCATGAGTACTGCTGTCAAAAAAGCCATTGAATTTATTGTGTAAATCCCTGAGGCGGATCAGCCATTTACATTTATTGTTCCACTGTCCGCTCAATATGCATGGCAAGATAACCAATTTCAATAGGATCCAGCTCTTTACCCAGGCTTTTGCCCAGGCTCTCACAGACATCCTCCGCGATCCTGTAGGATTCCGGATATTTTTCTTCTATATATTCATTCATATCCAGCTTCAGTGTCTCCCCTGTGGAGACACGGGCTACCATATATTTGATATGGTTCATCATACGGTTGTAGGACAGGGAGATCACATCGATCTTTCTTCCTGTGGCCATCTCGATCATGGCGATGCATTCCCGTACCGTTCTTGCTGTCTGCATGGCAACAGACACCTTTTCATCTCCAAGTGCTGAGTGAATATGAAGTGCCACATATCCCACCTCATGCTCGTCGATCTCAATATCCATCCGCTCCTTCAGGATCTTCTTCAATACCTCCGCCACCTTGAATTCGCTGTAAAAAAGCACCTTGATATCCTCAGTCAGAGGATTGCTGATCTGCTCATGATTCCGGATACGTCCCACTGCAAAGGAAATATGATCAGCAAGGGGAAACAGGATCCTTCTGTCTATGGTATCCCCAAAGGTCTTCTCAGCTTCTCTCAATATCTCATCTGCGATCTCCAGAAATTCCGGTGCTACGCTCTTTGCCAGTTCTTTTGCTGAGCCACGTTCTGTCTCCTGAGCCAGCCTGTAAAGGGTACAGTCTGCCGGAGCCTCAAAACGCTGGCTGACCTTCTTTCCAAATCCCACACCTTTTCCCAGAAGTACATATTCCTGGTTTTCTTCCATATTTATGGCAATGATGCCGTTATTGTTTAATACCTTGCTCACTCTGTACATCTTTTTCCCCACCATTTTTATATATCCTGCTGCTTTTCCACATTCCACCACTGTCTGCCCCGGATTTTCAGTCGACATTTTTGTCTGCAGCTGTTGATTTTCTTTATCGTAACAGAATCTTTCTTTTGTGTAAAGCCCTTCTGACAGACAGTTATTTTCTTTGCCACAGGAAAAGCGCGCCCGGGCATTAGGCGCGCTTTTCACAAAACCAATCTTCTATATTATTGCTGAAAAATTTCCTATTCTTCCACAGTCTCTACTGCGAACAACGGCTCTCCTGCCTTGATCTCTCCATTGGCAAGAAGGCGTACTCTCTGATCATCCTCGATCTCTGTGCAAAGGATCGGAGAACATAAGGACGGAGCGTTTTCTGTAAGATACGGGATGTCAATCTTCATCAACGGCTCGCCTTTTTTTACATGCTGTCCCTGCTCTACCAGAATCTCGAAGCCTTTTCCTTCCAGCTTTACAGTGTCAATGCCGATATGGAGGAGCATAGGAAGATCTGTATCTGTCTGGAATCCGATGGCATGCTTTGTGTCAAAAATAAACTCTACCTCGCCGTCTTCCGGAGCACAGATCACCGGGTCCTTCGGTGTGACTACAGCACCCTCTCCCATCATTCCTTCCGCAAAGCCTTCATCCGGCGCTGTGGAAAGGTCTGCAGCGATACCGGTTACCGGGCTGTAGACAATCGCTGTTCTGAGAACCTTTTTCTCTGGCTGCGTGCTGGCTTCGGATGTCGGAGCTGTGTTCTGAGCAGCCTCACCTGTACTTTCTGCTGTACGCTCTGTATCAGACTGATCCTGATTTTCCGCATTGTCTGTTTCTTTCTCATTTGCACCTTCAAAATATTCATTCGGCGCTGTCTCCAGATAATCCTCCAGCTTGGATTTAATCACAGTTACCTGCGGACCGTAGATGATCTGCACGCCCTGGCCTTTTTTCACGATTCCTCTGGAGCCTGTTGTTTTCAGAATGTCGTCGTTAACTCTTGCTGCATCATGGACAGTGATACGGAGTCTTGTTGCACAGCAGTCCACATCACTGATGTTTTTCTTTCCGCCAAGACCGGCTGTGATGGCTTCACTTACCGGGTCTGCGGATGTACTTCCTGCTGCTTCACCGGCTTTTCCGGCTTCTTTTCTTGCGTTTACATCTGCTTTTGTATAAAGCTTTGTTTCTGTGTCGTCATCCTCACGTCCCGGAGTCTTGAAGTTGAACTTTTTGATCAGGAAGGTGAAAATCACATAATAGAGAATAAAGTAAATGATACCTACCGGGATAATCCTGAGCCAGCTTGTCTTTGCATTTCCCTGAAGGATCCCGAACAGGAACAGATCAAGGAAACCGCCGGAAAAGGTAAGTCCTACTGCAATGTTCAGCATATGTGCGATCATATAAGCCGCGCCTGCAAGAACAACCTGTACCGCAAACAATGCAGGAGCTACAAACAGGAAAGAGAACTCCAGTGGCTCTGTGATTCCTGTAAGCATACATGCAAGGGCTGCGGAAAGAAGAAGTCCGCCTGCTGCTTTTTTCTTCTCAGGCTTTGCACAGCGGTACATGGCAAGAGCTGCTCCCGGAAGACCGAAGATCATGAAAATGAACTCTCCGGAAAAATATCTTGTTGCATCTGCGCTGAAATGCGCTACATTTGCGGAATCTGCAAGCTGGGCGAAAAAGATGTTCTGTCCGCCCTGTACCATCTGGCCTGCAACCTCCATAGTCCCGCCAACGGCTGTCTGCCAGAATGGCATATAAAATACGTGATGAAGTCCGAAGGGGATCAGCGCACGTTTGATAATACCGAAGATCAGAGTTCCGATATAGCCGCTGCCTGTTACAAGACCGCCCAGAGCATAAATACCGTTCTGGACTGCCGGCCATACGAAATACATCAGGATTCCCACAAACATATATACAATGGTGGAAATGATGGGCACAAATCTAGAACCGCCGAAGAAGGAAAGTGCGTTTGGAAGCACGATCTTATGAAAACGGTTGTGCAAAGCTGCAACACCAAGGCCGACGATGATACCGCCAAACACACCCATCTGTAAGGACTGGATGCCGCAGACAGAGGTTACAGTACCTTCCAGAACGCTTTTTGCGATCTGTCCGTCTGCTGTGATCTTACCATTTACTACCAGCATACCATTGATGGCTACATTCATAACGAAGTAAGCGATCAGTGCAGAAAGAGCTGCTACCTCTTTCTCTTTTTTTGCCATACCGATGGCCACACCTACTGCAAAGATCAAAGGCAGGTTATCAAATACCGCACTTCCGACTTTGTTCATGATGACTAGGAGTGCATTTAAGATGGTTCCGTCTCCCAGAATCTTCTGAAGTCCATAGGTTGCAATGGTCGTTTCATTTGTGAAGGAACTGCCGAATCCAAGAAGCAGGCCTGCCACAGGAAGGATTGCGATGGGGAGCATAAAGGAACGTCCCACACGCTGCAAAACTCCGAAAATCTTGTCTTTCATGTTTTCTCTCCTTTTCTTTCGACGTTTTGGAGCGGGAATCTTTTAAGTGGGCAACAAAAAAAGACACCAACCCCCATAAACGTCAAATAATAACATTTATGACTGGTTAATGCCTGCTTATCAGTTACACACCAAATCTGAAATACACTATACGGGTTTTGTTCTTCTGTGTCAAGGAGTAATTTGATTTTTTCCCAAAAAGATATCTCCTCATATCACGATCCGCTCCGTTGCCAGCAATCCCTCGCGGAATATTCCCTGTGAACAGCAGCCATATAGCTTCTATTCTCAGAAAGTATGCAAAAACGAAACAGACCTGAAATTCACTTATCTTGACTTTATTCTTACTTATGATAAGATGAACATAGAATGTCCGGCAGCAATGTTTTTTGCCCAGACAACACTATACATTTCATAAAAACGGAGGTACTTTTCCGATGAATACCATCAAGAAATTCATCCACTACTACGGCCCGTACAAAGCGGTCTTTTTTATTGACCTGATCTGTGCAGCCGTTATCAGTCTGGTAGATCTTGCTTATCCCCAGATTCTTCGTACTATGACAAAAACTCTCTTTACACAGGATAAGGATATTATTCTTCATGCCCTCCCTGTGATCGCAGTTTCTCTTTTTGTTATGTACATTGTGCAGAGTCTCTGCAAATATTATGTAACCTATCAGGGACATATGATGGGTGCAAAGATGGAACGTGATATGCGCCGGGAGCTTTTTGACCATTACCAGGAGCTGTCTTTTTCCTATTACAGCAGGAATAATTCCGGTCAGATGATGAGCAAGCTGGTCAGTGACCTTTTTGACATTTCCGAGTTTGCACATCACGGACCTGAGAATCTTTTTATCTCTCTGGTAAAGATCGTCGGTGCTTTTATCTTCTTGGTCTTTATCAACAAGAAGCTTGCACTGCCGCTGATCCTCCTGGTGATCGTAATGTTTGTGTTTTCCTTCCGCCAGAATGCAAAAATGCAGGAAACCTTCATGGAAAACCGTCGTAAGATCGGAGATGTAAATGCCAGTCTTCAGGATACGCTTTCCGGAATCCGCGTGGTGCAGTCCTTCGCAAACGAGGACATCGAACGTGCCAAATTTAAGAAAAGCAATGAAGCGTTCCTTGTTTCCAAAAGAGATAATTATCACTGCATGGGAAGCTTCATGAGTTCCAATCTTTTCTTCCAGGGCATGATGTACCTGGTAACTCTTGTTTACGGCGGCTATCTGATCGCTCAGGGTGAAATGCAGACTGCAGATCTTGCCATGTATGCCCTGTATATCGGAATCTTTATCAGCCCCATCCAGATCCTGGTGGAACTTGTGGAAATGATGCAGAAGGGTCTTTCCGGTTTCCGCCGTTTCCTGGATGTGATGGAAACAGAATCCGAGATCAGGGATGCAGACAACGCTGCGGAGCTTACGGACGTGAAAGGACATGTGCGTTACGACCATGTTTCTTTTCATTACAGCGATGATGAAACTCCTGTGCTTTCCGATATCTCTATTGATATCCCGGCTGGAAAATCCATTGCCCTGGTGGGACCTTCCGGAAGCGGAAAAACCACGATCTGCTCTCTCCTGCCCAGATTTTATGATGTGACCGGCGGTTCCATTACTGTAGACGGAAAGGATATCCGCGGGCTGACTCTTAAGAGCCTTCGAAGCCAGATCGGTATGGTACAGCAGGATGTCTATCTTTTTGATGGAACCATCAAGGATAATATTGCCTACGGAAAGCCCGGAGCTTCCGATGAAGAGATCATCAAAGCCGCCAAATGTGCGAGTATCCATGACTTTATCATGGAGCTTCCGGATAAATACGACACTTATGTCGGAGAACGTGGCACACGCCTTTCCGGTGGACAGAAGCAGCGGATCTCCATTGCACGTGTATTCCTTAAGAATCCTCCGATCCTGATCCTGGATGAGGCCACCAGCGCTCTGGATAACGAAAGCGAACGTTGGATCCAGAAGAGTCTGGAGGAGCTTTCAAAAAATCGTACTACCATTACGATCGCGCACCGGCTTTCTACGATCCGTGATGCGGATGAGATCATTGTGATCACGGAGGAGGGTATCGCCGAAAGAGGCACTCATGCTGAACTGCTTGAGAAGAATGGATTGTATGCTGCATATTACAATATGTAGAAAGATACGAGGGAGGCGCTTCGCTGTCCCACTGAGATTTTTATAGGGCAAAATAAAAGGCTGCTGTATACCTTATCAATAGTGATATAGATATATAGCAGTCTTTTTATTTGTCAATTACTATCTTTTCAAAAAATTCAATCAAAGATTACAGCAGATAAACCGGAAGCTCGTCTTTAATTCCTACTGGCTGGTTGTTGTCCGGCTCATCTTTCTTTGGGGTGAGGAATTTGGCCTGGAGTTCGTCGGCGTTTCCTCCGCTGATCACGTTCTGGGCTACAGTTCCTGTTGTTTCTGCTGCAGCTGTTTTCTTTGCTGCGGTTTTACGTGCTGTTGTTTTTCTGGTAGTGGTTTTCTTTGCTGTTGTTTTTGTTGCGGCTGCTTTCTTTGCTGTGGTCTTCTTTGCAGGAGCTTTGGCTGCTGTTTTCTTTGCTGTAGTTTTTTCTGCCGCTTTTTCAGCTGTTTCAGCTTTTACCTCTGACGGCTTCTCTGCTGCTTTAACCTCAGCCTCTTTTACCTCTGCTTTTGTTTCTGTTTTGGATGCTTTTTCTGCATTTACTGCTCTTGCGATGCTTGCTTTACCTACTGACACGATTCATTACCTCCTCTGCCAATGCTATGTACTCTTTTGCGCTGCGGCTGCTTTTTTTGAACTCCACAACTGGTTCACTGCTGTCCTGGGACCATTCGATGGAGCTGTCTACACGGATAAAAGATTCGAAAAGATAGATTCCTTCCATTTCTTTCAGTGTTTCCATAGTCTGTTTGAAATAATTCTTTCTGGCATCTGCCTTGGTTACTACGATTCCCAAAACCTTTAAATACGGAGCGATCTCCCTGACTTCATTGAGGAAATCAAACATATTTGCAAGACCAAACATACCCCACGGACTTGCCTCTACCGGAACAAGAACATAATCGGATGCACATAAAATATTCATCACCCAGCCGCCAAGAGTAGGCGGTGCATCAATGAGAATGTAATCGTACACTCCGGAATCTTTAACCTTCTGCAGACATTTCCGCAGGATAAACTCTCTCTGCCATTTTGTAAAAAGCTCATATTCCACGGAGCTCATCAGCGTAGACGACGGAACCAGATCCAGATTCTCATACTTCGTATGCACGATAAAATCGCTGAGATCCGACTGATGACCGATAGCATAGTAGAGATTCTTTTCCCCTGCTGCCATCTCAAGCACTTCTTCCTCCGAAAAAAAAGAAAGGGAAAGATTCAGCTGCATATCACCGTCTACCATCAGTACCTTCTTACCCATGCCGGCCAGTGCCGCTCCCACATTGGAACAGCTGGTGGACTTTCCGCTGCCGCCCTTATTATTTGCAAAACAGATCGTTACTGTATTTCCCATTACAGCCTCCCGACAACATAATTTCGTATTTTCTGTCACTTGCCCTTATTATAATATAACGTTCTCCTAAAAACAAGCACATCCCCCATAAAACCACGAAAACCGACAAAATAACCTCACATAAAACAACAGTATATACACCCAAAAACAGCAGGTTCCGGATCACTCCGAAAACCTGCTGTCCTGATTCGCTGACTATTATTATTTTACGATAAAAGATTTTCTCTTGCTGACAACATCGAAGATAACCGCTGCCAGAAGAACCATACCTTTAACAACCTTCTGGATATTCTGGTCAATACCCATGATACTCAT
>OKUO01000584.1_pt1 | contig 11778 bp, 6 predicted proteins | sample 1606481 | NCBI WGS metagenome assembly OKUO01 (sample SAMEA3882503, study PRJEB24775) | human gut metagenome | biome: human-associated habitat; feature: intestine environment; material: feces | place: Netherlands | collected 2009/2010
ACTGCGAGGACAACTCCCTGCTCTTCGGCGGATATATCCACGACGGCGAATACGCAAGAATGCACGGGCACAGGGGCATTTCGAGCGCGAGCGAATACAAGCAAATCGAGCGCGACCTGCGCCTTGCGGAGGAAACGGGCTGCGCATATCACGTCTGCCACATCTCGACAAAGGAGAGCGTTGAGCTGATAAGGCAGGCGAAGGCGCACGGAGTCAATGTGACCTGCGAGACCGCGCCGCACTATCTCGTGCTCTGCGACGAGGACATGCAGGAGGACGGGCGATTCAAGATGAACCCGCCGCTGAGAAGCCGCGAAGATAAAAAGGCTCTCATAGAGGGCATAAAAGACGGCACGATAGACATGATAGCGACCGACCATGCGCCGCACAGCGAGGAGGAGAAGTCAAGGGGGCTTGAGAGGAGCCTGATGGGCGTCGTGGGGCTTGAAACGGCGTTCCCCGTGCTCTATACAAGGCTCGTGAAGCCCGGCTTGATAACGCTTGAGCGGCTGACGGAGCTTATGGCGATAAACCCGAGGCGGCGGTTCGGCCTGCCGCCGACAGAGGATATCTGCGTTTACGATTTAGGCGAGGAATTTACGATAGACCCGAATGATTTCATGAGCATGGGCAGGAGCACTCCTTTCGAGGGAATGAAAGTGTTCGGCAAAAATCTTATTACGGTATGCGGAGGTAAAGCAGTATGGAATTCACAAGAAAATTAGTGCTTGAGGACGGCGCCGAGTATTACGGCACGGGCTTCGGCTACGGCGGGGACGCGGTGTGCGAGATAGTGTTCAACACCTCGATGGTGGGCTATCAGGAGATTATCTCCGACCCGTCATACACCTATCAGGCGGTGGTCATGACCTACCCGCTCATCGGCAATTACGGCATCGCCGACGAGGATTACGAGACCAAGATACCGACCATCGGCGGCCTTATAGTCAGGGAATACAACGACCTGCCGTCAAACTTCCGCTACACCAAGACCCTTTCGGAGGTCATGGAGGAATACAAAATTCCCGGCCTTGCGGGCGTTGATACCCGCAAGCTCACACGCAGTATCCGCGATATCGGCTCACGCTGCGGAGTGATAACGGACGCCGACACTCCGACGGATAAAGCAATCGAAATGATAAAGAATTCGCCCGTGCCGCACGACGCCGTGGCAAAGGTGAGCTGCAAAAAGCGCTGGTATTCGAGGACGGCGAACGCAAAATATAACGTGGTGGCGATAGACTGCGGGATCAAGCTCAATATTATCCGCTCGCTGAATGCGAGGGGCTGCAATGTGACCGTGATGCCGTATAACACCTCCGCCGCCGAGGTCGAGAAGATGAAGCCTGACGGCATATTCCTCTCAAACGGCCCGGGCGACCCCGAGGACGTCATACCCGTTATCGACCTTGTGAAAAAGCTCAGGGGCAAATACCCGCTCTTCGGCATATGCCTCGGTCACCAGATGATATCGCTTGCCTACAGCGCAAAGACATACAAGCTGAAATTCGGTCACAGGGGCGGCAACCACCCCGTACTGAATAAACTCACGGGCAAGATAGAGATAACCTCGCAAAATCACAGCTACGCCGTTGACAATGACAGCCTTGAGGGGACGGGGCTGACCGTTACGCACGTCAACCTGCTCGACGGCACGGTGGAGGGGCTGCAATGCGCCGAGGACGGCGTTTTCAGCGTGCAATACCACCCCGAAAGCTCCCCCGGCCCGCAGGACAGCGGCTATTTATTCGACATTTTTGTCAGCAGTATGAAGGAGGCGAAGACCCGTGCCCAAAAGAAATGATATACACAAGGTGCTCGTCATAGGCTCGGGCCCTATCGTCATAGGTCAGGCTGCCGAATTTGACTATGCGGGCACGCAGGCGTGCCTTGCGCTCAAAGAGGAGGGCTACGAGGTCATCCTTGCAAACTCCAACCCCGCCACGATAATGACCGACACCTCGGTCGCGGATAAGGTATATATGGAGCCGCTCACGCTCGAATACCTCGCCCGCATCTGCCGCTATGAGCGCCCGGACGCGATAGTCCCCGGCATCGGCGGTCAGACCGGACTCAACCTTGCAATGCAGCTCGCGAAGAAAGGCGTTCTCAAGGAGTGCGAGATAGAGCTGCTCGGCACGGATGCCGAGAGCATTGAGCGCGCCGAGGACAGAGAGCTTTTCAAAGAGCTCTGCGAGAGCATCGGCGAGCCGATAGTCCCCTCGCAGATAACCTACAGCGCCGAAGAGGCGCTTGAAGCGGCGGAAAAGATAGGCTACCCCGTTATCCTTCGCCCCGCGTTCACGCTCGGCGGAACGGGCGGCGGCTTCGCCTATGACCCCGATGAGATGCGCGATATGATGAAGAACGCGCTTGCGCTCTCGCCCGTGCATCAGGTGCTCGTCGAAAAGAGCATAAAGGGCTACAAAGAGATAGAATACGAAGTGATACGCGACGCGAACGACACCGCTATCACCGTCTGTAATATGGAAAACCTCGACCCCGTCGGCATTCATACCGGCGACTCGATAGTCGTCGCGCCCAGCCAGACGCTGACGAATAAAGAATATCAGATGCTCAGGGATTCCGCGCTCAAAATTATCCGCGCCCTGGGAGTAAAGGGCGGCTGCAACGTTCAGTTTGCGCTCGATCCCCATTCGTTCCGCTACTATGTCATTGAGGTCAACCCCAGAGTTTCGCGCTCGTCCGCCCTCGCTTCAAAGGCGAGCGGATATCCGATAGCGCGTGTCTCGGCGAAAATAGCGGTCGGCATGGATCTGCATGAAATACAGCTTGCAAATACCCCTGCCTGCTTCGAGCCCACCATCGACTACTGCGTCGTTAAGGTTCCCCGCTTCGCATTCGAGAAGTTCAAGGGTACCGACCCCACGCTCACCACGCGCATGAAGGCCGTGGGCGAGATTATGGCGATCGGCCGCACCTTTGAGGAGGCCTTTGGCAAGGCTATGCGCTCGCTGGAGGATGGCCACCAGGGCATTTGCGCCGGTGGCAAAGAGGGTGCCGATAAGCTGAGCGACGACGAGCTTGCTCAGGCCGTGGCAACCCCGACCGAGCATCGCATCTTCTTTGTGGTCGAGGCCCTGCGCCGTGGCTGGGACATCGCCCATATCCATGCCATCTGCGGTATCGATCCGTGGTACCTCAACCGTATCAACGATATGGTGCAGGTCCAGGAGAGCATCCGCGACCTGCGTGTGGAGGATATCGACGCCGACGCGATGCGCCTGCTCAAGCAGTACGGCACGAGCGATGCCGAGATCGCTGCGCTGACCGGCTCGGACGAGCGCTTTGTGCGCGCCTATCGCAAGGGTCTGGGCGTGGTTCCCAGCATGAAGACGGTCGATACCTGCGCTGCGGAGTTCTCGAGCGCCACGGAGTACCACTACAAGACGTACGAGAACATCTACCGCACGAGCCCGGATGCCAAGAAGTGCGTGGCTCCCGACGAGACCACGCCGGCGGACAAGCCCAAGGCGATGATCCTGGGCGCCGGCCCCAACCGCATTGGCCAGGGTATCGAGTTCGATTACTGCTGCGTGCACGCGAGCTATGCGCTGGCGGCCCGCGGCTTCGAGACCATCATGGTCAACTGCAATCCCGAGACCGTCTCGACCGACTACGACACGTCCGACCGCCTGTACTTTGAGCCGCTCACCTACGAGGACGTCATGGACGTTATCGATGTTGAGCGACCCGACGGCGTCGTGGTGACGCTCGGCGGCCAGACTCCGCTTAAGCTGGCGCGCATGCTCGAGGAGAGTGGCGTCAACATCATGGGCACCAAGCCCGATGCCATCGACTTTGCCGAGGACCGCGAGCGCTTCGCCGCTCTGCTCGACAAGCTGGGCATCATGTACCCGCCGGCGGGCCAGGCAACCTCGTTTGAGGAGGCCGAGGCCGTGGCCGCGCATATCGGCTACCCGCTGCTGGTGCGTCCGAGCTACGTGCTGGGCGGCCGCGGCATGATGATCGCCTACGATGCCGAGCATCTGCGCGATTACATGGCCGAGGCCGCGCGCATTAGCCCCGACTACCCGGTGTATCTGGACCGCTTCTTGGAGGGTGCGATTGAGTCCGATGTCGACGCCCTGTGCGATGGCGAAGAGGTCTACATCGGCGGCATTCTGGAGCATATCGAGGAGGCCGGTATTCACTCCGGCGACTCTGCGACCTGCATCCCGCCGTTCAGTTTTAGCGAGAGCCTGCAGACAAAGCTTCGCGAGACCACCCGTCGCATCGCGATGGCGCTGGGCGTACGCGGCCTGGTCAACGTGCAGTACGCCATTAAGGGCGAGACCGTCTATGTGATCGAGGCCAACCCGCGTGCCAGCCGTACCGTGCCGTTTATCTCCAAGGCCACCGGCGTGCCGCTGGCCAAGTGCGCGGCGCGTATCATGGCAGGCGATTCCATCGCGAGCCTGGGCCTGCCGAGCGACGAGCGTCAGCTGGACTGGTTCTGCATGAAGGAAGCCGTTATGCCCTGGGGCCGTTTCCCGGGCGCCGACGTTATCCTGGGGCCCGAGATGAAGTCTACGGGCGAGGTCATGGGTATCGCCAAGAGCTATCCCGAGGCATATGCCAAGACGCAGCTGGCGATTGACTACAAGCTGCCCGACCCGAGCGCCGGCAAGGTGTTCATTAGCGTGTGCGACCGCGACAAGCGTCATATCCTTTCGGTCGCGCGTATCCTGCGTTACCTGGGCTTTGACATCTGCTCCACCGAGGGCACGGCGCGCGTGCTGCGCGGCGGCAACGTGACCTGCGAGGTTGTGGAGAAGATCAGCGGCCCGCACGACGGCGAGCGTCCCAACATCGGCGACCTCATCGCCGATGGCAAGATTGCGGTGATCATTAATACGCCATACGGCCCGGGCTCGCGTGGCGACGGTTATCTGCTGCGCACCGAGGCCGTGCGCCGCGGCGTGACCTGCGTGACCGCGATGTCTGCCGCCAACACGTACGTGAGTGCCATCGAGGCCGTGCGCGAGGACCAGCAGGGTCACGGCAGCGCCAACGACATGGGCATGGACGTCATCGCCCTGCAGGACCTGCCGCAGCACACGGTGTAGTTGACCTGGCCGGCCGGGGCGGCAGCCGGACACTTTCTCTCGGAAACTGGGCTTCGCGAAGTTTTCCGAGAGAAAGGATCGCCTCCCGCCCCGGCCTGCGGTGATTCAATAGCACCGTGTGCTGCCGAAGGGGCTTTGCGCGATGACTAGGGCTGAATAGAAAATGAGTGCGGGCGCCGTCGTTCGTTCGAACGACGGCGCCCACGTTATATAGGAGGGACTTTCAGCCTCGTCAACCTCCCATTCCAAACCAAATCAGCCAACGTACGTCATGGCAATATCCGGTAGGTCGCAGGGTGGCGGCTGAGCCTCTCTCTCGGGAAACTTCGCGAAGCCCAGTTCCCGAGGGAAAGGCTCAGCCGCCACCACAAAGACCGCAGGGACGGGAGCGGCTATACTACTCTCAGTAGTTAAGGGTCGCGGATCCGCCGCGTCACCGCTCTCAACAGGAGGTCTTTGTTTATGGCAGATCAAAAGCCGGTTGTCGGGATCATCATGGGTTCCAAGTCCGATCTGGGCGTTATGGAAGGCTGCACCGCCGAGCTCGAGGCGCTGGGCGTGCCCTATGAGCTTGTCATTGCGAGCGCACACCGCACACCGGCGAAGGTCCACGAGTGGGCTTCGACTGCCGCCGATCGCGGTATCAAAGTGATTATCGCCGCCGCCGGCAAGGCCGCTCACCTGGGTGGTGTCGTGGCTGCCTTTACGCCGCTGCCGGTCATCGGCGTGCCTATGAAGACGAGTGACCTGGGCGGCATGGATTCGCTGCTGTCGATGGTGCAGATGCCTTCGGGCGTGCCCGTGGCCTGCGTTGCCATCAACGGCGCCAAGAACGCCGCCATCTATGCCACGCAGATTCTGGGTGCTTGCGACCCCGAGTACCGCAAGGTTATCGAGAAGATGAAGCAGGAGATGGCTGACGCCTAGGCGTTCCGCCGTTTCGCCGCAGTATAAGGAGAGCCATGTCCGACTATCAGGGAAAACGATTCAAGGCTTCTCAGATTCCCGATCCGTCGAAGCCGGGTGCTGCCAGTGCGGCGCAGCAGGGTCGGACATCCTCTCCTCAGCAGCCGCGCGCGCCGCGTCCTGTGACGCCGGCGACGCATCGTCGACAGGACGCGCCGGCTGCGTATCGCCCTTCGTCATATGGCACGGCAAAGAAGCAGGCCCGGACGCCGAGGCAAACGAGCGGCGCGGCGTCCAGCTACACTGAGCCGCCGCGCAAAAAGCGCCGCTCCATTATTCCCATTCTGCTCATCATCATCGGCATCGGTCTGATTGTTGCCGCCGCTGCCATCTTTATCAATGCACAGATTGGCTACAAGCAGGCGAGCGAGTCGTATCAGAAAATCGAGAAGCAATATGTAAGCGATAAGGACGCCAGCGGCGTGCCGACTATCGACTTCGATGCGCTTGCTCAGACAAACCCCGAGATTGTGGGTTGGATTTATGTGCCGGGAACCAACATCAACTATCCCGTGGTGCAGACCAACAACAACTCCAAATACCTCAACACGCTGTTCGACGGTACGGCCAATGCATCTGGGGCCATTTTCCTGGATAGCGATGACACCGCGCCGGGAATGGTCGACCAGCAGACCACGATCTACGGCCACCATATGAACGATGGGTCGATGTTCAACGTGATTTCGGATACGACTGACCAGGCAACGTTCGATAGCATTGAATATGTGTACTACATCACACGGGATGCTACGTATAAGCTGCGTCCGCTGGCGACCAAGGTCGTTGAGGATACGTACTCCAAGGCGCGCACGCCCAATTTTGAGGGCGATGACGGGCTCAAGAACTACCTGTCCGAGATGCTCGACGGTGCCTCTGCCGTGGCGAGCGATGCCACCGATCGTGCCGCTTCGGCAACCAAGGTCGTGACGCTTGTGACCTGTCGTTCGTTATCGCTGAGCAACACGCGTGCTGTCATGGTGCTCACGCCGGTCGAGGAATAAGTTGTTCGAAAGTAGCTAAAAAAGCCCCGTTCCAAATTGGCTACTCGACGACGGTAAGGGAGAAATGATGCTCGAGAATGGCAAAATGATGCCTTCGGTTGATGCTTGGCTGCGCGAGGCCAAGGCCGATTCGTCGGCACCTGCGTGCGGTATGTATCTGACACATAACGGTGTGGTGCGCGCGACGCCCAAGGCCGAGGCGCGCGGTGTCGAGACCGATGGCGTGGCGCCGGGCCACAAGGTGGGCGGCATGGTGTTTGGCTACGACGCCAGCAAGGTACAGGCCGCCATCGAGGCGACGCGCGCGATGCCGGGTGTCGGCTATGTGCGCGTGTGGCTGGCAAGCGGCGAGCTTGCCGTAGGTGACGACATCATGCTCGTGCTCATCGGCGGGGACATTCGCCCGCACGTGGTCGATGCGCTGCAGGCGCTCGTTGGCACCATCAAGAATGAATGCGTGAGTGAGGTCGAGCGCGAGGCGTAGAGGCTTGCGTCGATAGAAGGCTCGTTTATAAAAATGCCCGCCGGTACGTGTGATACCGGCGGGCATTTTGCGTTTTGGGCGCGGTTGGCGCTACACGCGCGTCGCATCCTTGGGGCTCATGGTCATGCTCTGGAAGCGGTTCTCCATGTAGTCGTTATCGAAATACTTGCCGTAGAACTGCGCGACGGGAATATCCGGCTCCGTGCCGTTGACGCGCTGGTACCAGTAGTCGAGCGACTGCAGCGTCATGACGCCGTCGACCAGCATAATGACGGTAAAGATGACGGTAGCCGAGTAGCGACTCTTCCACGGAATCATGTTGATGAGCTTGAGCAGCCTCGGCAGCAGCAGCTTGATCCAGATAAGGCCACCCAGGCCCCACAGGCAGGCAAAGCCCGTGCAGGTGCGTCCGCCCGTAAGGACGGCGAGTGGGTCGGGCATGCCGAACAGTTTCATGTGCGAGTAGCTCCACGACACCACGCCAAATGAGGTCTGCATAAACCAGCCTACAAACACCTCGAAAGCGCCGCCGATCAGGGCACTTACCAGGAAAATGATCAGAGGATTCTTTTTATAGAAGCGGTTGAGCGCCATGGTCATGAGCACCGCGCCAAATCCGTAGATGGGGCTAAAGGGGCCAAATAGCATACCGGCCCGGTCCTGATAGACGCCGGGATCGACGACGACCATATGCCAGACTTCCTCGAGAATGAGACCTAACACGCTGCAGACGAAGAATACCCAGAACAGGTTGAAGTAGTTGAGCTTGATGTAGCCCTCGCCGGTTTCGTCGCGGCCGAGCATCCCCTCGGCGGCGGCATCGCGGTCGAGCATCTCTTGCAGACGGCGCTGCAGTTCGCGCTCCTGGCGTAGCGTGGGGTCGACGGTGGCCGACAGCGCAATGAGGATACCGAGCTGAATGGCGGGGCGCAGCAGGAAGGGTCCGATACCCTGGAGCATCACGTCAACTAAAAGCTCCACGACGGTCAATGCGATGAGGACGTAAGACAGGCGGGCGGCATTGCGCCGCTGGTCCTTGATGAGGTCCAGGCCAAAGACGATTAAGATGATCGCGCTTGCCGCCGAGAGCATAATGCCGGCGACGATAAGGCCAACCGCGACCAGGGTGTTATCACCGAGCTTAGTGGCGGCGTTGCCGTTAATGAGTGCGGTGATGACCTGCCACATAAAGACGGCGACCGACGGGAGTGTGCCCACGCCGGACAGGATGCACAGGACGGCGTACACTTTAATGATGAGGGGAATCTTCTTGACCTCCGTGGCGCTGGGGACGCTGGGGTCGAGTTCGTTTCGATCCATACAGAACCTTTCTCGCTTTGTCCTAGGTTACTAGGATACGCCGCCGACCTGCTAAAAGACAGGACGAACGTCCCAATTGCAACTTTGCAATCCCCAACGGTGGACGCGGCGGCCATATGGGGGCGCGGGCGCTTGCACTGGGCAGACCAATAAAATGTTTGGCCGCAAAACGGATTATTAGCTCGGTGGGCTTTTAAAAAGCGCTGCTCATGCGCTGGGGAGCGCGTCGCGCCGTGCGTATAATAAGGCGGGTAACGCCAAAATACGAGGCTCTGAGGGGATGCCATGTCTCAAGAAACCATCCGCGCGGCCGAGCGCGCCGCGGGACAGGTGAACGCCATGTCGACGTATGATCCGGACTCCGACCAGCTGCATGAGGAATGCGGCGTTTTTGGTGTGTGGGCGCCCGATCGTGACGTGGCTCGACTGACGTACTTTGGCCTGCGTGCACTGCAGCACCGTGGCCAAGAATCGGCGGGAATCGCCGTTGGTGACGGCGGTACGGTTATGGTCCGCAAGGACCTGGGCCTGCTCGACCGCGTGTTCTCCAATGCCGACTTATCGACGCTCTCCGGTCAGCTGGCCGTGGGTCATGTGCGCTATGGCACCGCCGGCGCCAAGAGCTGGGAAGCCTCTCAGCCGCACCTCTCTACCATCAATAGCGTCATTATCGCGCTCGCGCACAACGGCACCCTCGTCAACACCGACGAGCTGCGCCGCCAGCTGATCGAGCTGGGCGTGCCGTTCCTCTCCAACTCGGATTCCGAGGTCGCGACCAAACTCATCGGCTACTTTACTCAGCGTACAGGCCATCTGCGCGAGGGCATTCGCAAGACCATGGAGCTCGTGCGTGGCGGCTACGCCATGACGCTCATCAACGAGCAGGCGCTCTATGCATTCCGCGATCCGCACGGCATTCGCCCACTCGTGCTGGGCAAGCTGGTGGACGAGGGCCTGGACCAGGCCGATGCCGCATCCGTTTCGAAGCTGCCGTCGCAGGACGGCGCCGCGACGGTCGACTCCGCCGTCCATGTCACGCGCGCCGGCGGCTGGGTCGTTGCTTCCGAGACCTGCGCACTCGACATCGTGGGCGCCGAGTACGTCCGTGACGTCCGTCCCGGCGAGATCTTGCGCATCAGCGCCGAGGGCCTTGTGTCCGAGCAGGGTGTGCCCGCTGCCGAAGAGCCTGCTAACTGCATCTTTGAGCAGGTCTACTTCGCCCGCCCCGATTCCATCATGAACGGCAAGAGCGTCTACGCCTGCCGTTACGACATGGGTCGTCAGCTGGCACATGAGGAGCCCGTCGAGGCCGACCTGGTCATCGGCGTGCCTGACTCCGGCCTGCCGCCCGCGGAGGGCTATTCGCACGAGAGCGGCATTCCCTTTGGCGAGGGCCTTATCAAGAACCGTTACGTGGGCCGCACGTTTATCGAGCCTACGCAGGAGTTGCGCGCCATGGGCGTGCGTATGAAACTCAACCCGCTGCGCGACAACATCGAGGGCAAGCGCCTGGTCGTCATCGACGACTCCATCGTCCGCGGCACCACCATGGTGCAGCTCGTCAAGATGCTGCGCAACGCCGGCGCCAAGGAGATTCATATCCGCATCAACTCGCCCGAGGTCATCTGGCCGTGCTTCTACGGTATCGATACCGACGTGCAGTCGCAGCTTATCAGCGCCAACAAGACGGTCGATGAGATCTGCGAGTACATTGGCGCCGATTCGCTGGCCTTCCTTTCGGTTGAGGGCCTGCTTAAGGTCATGCCCAAGGGCGGTTACTGCGATGCGTGCTTTACCGGACGCTACCCCGTAGCGATTCCCGAGAGCTTTGGCCGCGACAAGTTCATGGAGGGCTTTAAGCCCCGCAACCTGGACAAGCCGTTGCACTTTGACGACGACGCCGTGGTCGAGAAATACGACGACCGCAGCTGGGAAGAGGAGCACGGCGAGGCCTAAAATCTGCCATGTAGGGACAGGTTTATTCTGGTAGGTTTTACCTGCTGTTTTGTTGATATGACGGCGCGTGCTGTTATGGCGCGCGCCGAAATGAACGCAACTATGAGCACCGTTTGGCGCCCGCGCGGCGCCACGGTAGTGGGAGAGGAAGGCTCAGATGAGCGACAGCAAGCATGTGACGTATGAGGACGCCGGCGTCGATACCGCCGAGGGTGGCCGCGCCGTCGACGCTATTAAGCAGATGGTCAAGGACACCAACCGTCCCGAGGTCATCGGCGGCATCGGTGGCTTTGGTGGCTTGTTCTCGGCTGCCGCGCTTAAGGATATGGAAGACCCGATTCTGATTAGCGGTACCGACGGCGTGGGCACCAAGCTCGTGCTCGCCCAGATCATGGACCGTCACGAGACGGTGGGCCAGGACCTGGTTGCTATGTGCGTCAACGACATTTTGGCTTCGGGCTCCGAGCCGCTGTTCTTCCTGGACTACGTTGCCATCGGCCACATCGAGGCCGAGCACATGGCAAAGATCATCAAGGGTGTAGCCGACGGCTGTAAGCTCGCGGGCTGCGCGCTCGTGGGCGGTGAGATGGCCGAGCACCCGGGCGTCATGGCTCCCGCCGATTACGACCTCGCCGGCTTTACCGTGGGCGTCGTCGACCGTCCCAAGATGCTCGACCCCGCAAACGTCCGCCCGGGCGATGTGATCCTGGGCCTGCCTTCCACCGGCGTGCACTCCAACGGCTACTCGCTCGTGCGCAAGGTCATCGGCGTCGACGGCATTAAGCCGGGCACGCCCGAGGCCGCAGCCAAGCGCGGTCAGAAGCGCTTCGCCGTAGTTCATGCCGTCGGAAATGACGTTCATCGTCACGCCCAGAACGCCGCAGTTTGTCGTAATGAGCGGCAGATAGACGCCGAGGGACTTATGCAGCGCGGGCACATAGCGCTTGAGGACAATCTCAAC
>OKUO01000585.1_pt1 | contig 11774 bp, 6 predicted proteins | sample 1606481 | NCBI WGS metagenome assembly OKUO01 (sample SAMEA3882503, study PRJEB24775) | human gut metagenome | biome: human-associated habitat; feature: intestine environment; material: feces | place: Netherlands | collected 2009/2010
TTGAGAAAGTAGAGAAACCGAAAGGCATTCCACCCTCAATACCGACGTACCAGCCTTGCGAAATAGTCTTTCCATCTTCTTTTACTTCTGCTCTCGCAAAAGAAAATGGAAGAATAAATGCAAGTATTGCAACCAGCAACCGATTTTTTGTTGTCAAATAATTTGTCATATCATTCCTTTTTTTTTACCGTAAAAATAAAGATCTATCTCCAATTACAGGACAAGTATCCACCATAAAGCTAATTCATCCATTCTATCCGAAACTCACTCCAGAAAATACAAGAGGTTTGTTAGGAAGATAAATATGGATGCAAAGAACAAATATATATAAAAGCGTTCCCTCTTGATGAAGTCACGAAAGCTATAGCGAGCCTTATAGTGATCATCAAGATATATCCTGTACTCATGTATCATGGCATATCCCAAGATAATACCTAATATGAGTACAAACACCCCGATGATGATCAGGGCTAATTCTATTCTTGGCATAGTTTCTATTATTTCTTTCATGGCACAAAGATAGTGTTTTTCTTGTAAAAAAGGTGGCGCATTCCCCTGTCAATGTGTCTACTTCCTATGTTTTAGGTGTCTACTTCCTACGAAGTAGACACCCATTTTAACGATTTATTCCCTTTTATTATGCGTTTTTCTGATATTTATTGAAAAATGGTTAATCCTGTTTTTTTTCATCTGGTGCTGCATTTGCAACTTGTTCTTCTCGCCATTCGGTAGGCGTACAACCTTCCTTTGACTTGAATATCCGGTACAGATAGGTACGGGCAGAGAAGCCACATTCGGCAGAAATAATGTCATTACTATAGTCTGGAAATTCAAACATCATCTTCTTTGCCGCATTGAAACGTATATCACCAAGCCATATTCTGAATGTAGTTTTCAGATACTGGTCGAAGAATACAGATAACTCATCCTTGGAGATACAAAGTGTGCGAGAGAGGGTAAGCATATTCACAGTACTGTCCTTATATCCTAAATTCGCACACCATGCATCAAGACTTTTCTGGATGAAATCTCTGCGCTCATCGGAAAGTGGTTGTAAAGATTCTGTTCTGCTATCAGCAGAGGTCTGCTGTTTAGCAGAAAGTGCCCCCCCCATACCTATATTTTGTTTCCACCAAGGCTTCGTTTTCCACTTCTTTATCCAAGAGTTCTTCGGTAGGGATATAACTGCTGCCGAGAGCGATAAACGTAAGATTGAAGAACAGCAAGGCAAGCAATACGGCTGGACCTACTATATATAATAAGGTAGTAGAAAAGATGGCAACTGGCATAGCGAGAACTGCGAGCCATAGAATGATTACACTGGCACGCGAATATCTTACGTAAGGCAACAAATCCGTTGCAGCCATTGTCTCCAACATATTTTTACGCCTAATCATCTCCTGAATAATCATGTATATGCAATAGAAAACACTTACGCAAAACAGAGTCAGCATCAGATAAAGCCCCTCTCTGATATACAGGCTATGATGGAGATTGATACCCACGCAAAAGACCACAATGATGGCAGCATAAATACCACTGCACATCAGTATCATCTTTCTGAGGTTAGCACGGGTGGTTTCTATGTTGTAGATTCCTATAGAGATGAGCGAGAAGCAGGGGGTATAGAGGAGGATGTTGATGACCGCCCCCAGATTATCGTGCATAGCACGGAACCCGAAAGTCATCTGCAGCACATATTGTATCGCCAGTCCTATCAGGGCAGCAACGATCATCCATCGAGAACGCTCATACCGCTTGTTCTCCCATCTGACATGCAGATGAGAGAGTGCTACGATGAAGGCATTGATGAGCATGAATATAAAACATGCAAACTGAAGTAGAAATAATGAATCCATACGCTTCTTATCTTTTGTTTACTTTCTTGTATTTTTGATTACTTGCTGTAGGATTATCTGGATTAGTCATCTGCAAATATCCTGCTGCAACAAGGGATGTAATGTAACGCTCTCGGTTCTTGGTTTGATTGGATAAACCAAGGCGTTCCATGATCTCTGCGGTAGTTCGAGGAACTGAACAGAAATTGACTATATCCCTTTGCTTATTAGACAATGACACTTTTTTAGTGTCAGAGTCTTGGACTTGGTTACTTTTCCCTTCGACTTGGTTACTTTTCCCCTCGACTTCGTTACTTTTTTGTTCGACTTGGTTACTTTTTCCCTCGACTTCGTTACTTTTTTCCTCAACTTGGTTACTTTCTCCTCTCCAAACTGTGATGACAAATTCCTGTGCCTTGTTATTATTCATAAATGTGACATTGATGTCTTCATCCAGAGCACGAGTGATGCCGCTACCTACACCAGTGTATGGCAGCAAGTATATAGCATTGTTAAAAAGGAACATATTGCGAGGCATGGAAGTTCCTGCCTTGATGTCATCAATAGTGAGTCCGTTAGGCAATGCACCAGGACTGTGAATCTCAACACGATTGTCGAAAATGAAAATGCGAACAGGGGCTTTCATGTTCAACGAGCGATGTACAAGGCTGTTTACAGTGAACTCAACCAAGCTTGTATAAGGTATTTCCAACTTTCCCATGCTGTTGAATTCATCTCCCACCTGCACATTATGCAGATTACGAGTGAAGAAATCCATGATAGTGTCATATTGATGAAGCAGATTCCCCTCCATATCTGCATCATTCACCTTGTCACGGAACACCTTGCTGCCAACACTGTTGCCAGCAAAACAGATACACTTGGCTGTCATCATTGGCATCCAGCGTTGGGTATATTTGCCAAACAGAAGCATGGCAGCAACGGTTAGTGTACCATCAGGACGGATAAATCGCAGGTTGCGAAGTATCTTCTCACAGTCATGTCCCTTAGCTATGGCAGAGCATATCATATCAAGTGATGCTTCATTAAAAGCGTCACCTGTCAAGCCTTTCTTCTCCAAAACTCTTTCAAAACGGTTGCCAAGAAACTGCTTGATGGTCGTTGCATCAAGGTCGTTGACAGTTGCATCCCTAACACCAGCCTCGTCTGGTGCAAAACTACCGCAGTCGGTCATCATTTCTGCAAGTTCAGCATTATCGAACACTTTACGCTTGTCGGCACCATTCTTCACCCATACGATTCCCTTGTTGTCATGATAAGGCTTGTTGAGTCCTTCCTTCACAGTAGCAACAACCAAGTTGCCATCCTCGACCTCAACAGTATCTATCTTTATCAGAATGGATGGCACTACGTTTTCTGAAGCAATGTCACTCAACAAGTTGGTTGTTTCTTGTACCTCAGAATACGACAAGGCATTGGTTTCTCCGGTCTTATCCTTTATACCAACTACCAACTTGCCACCATGTGAATTACTGAACGCCACTAACTCGCAGGCAATATCATATTTGTCGAGAATGCGTTCCTTGAACTGCACCCCCGACACCTCGCCAGCCTTTATCTGTTTCAATATATCGTTCATCATTCTTTGATACATTCTTTGTTCAACAAATCGTTTACATCCACTTTCAGCAAATCAGAAATCCGTATTAAGGTTTCCAAGTCTGGTTGGCAAGTGTTGGTGCACCATTTAGAAATGGTTGCTTGGTCTTTACCCAACATTTCTGCCAACCACTTGTTTGAGTGCTTGGTTACTGCTAACATTATCTTCAATCTGTTTACATCTTTCTTTGCCATACTTTTATAGATATATAATTCGTATGCAAAAATACAATAATTATTCTAAATATCGCTGTGATATTTTCAAAAAGTTTATTTTAAAGGCTATTTATTGAAGATTTCGCCATTTTTAGATAAAAACAGGGGTATCTTATTATGATAAAAACATCAAGATACCCCTATATATAATAAGGTGTCATAACCGACAGACGGAGCGTGCTTGTTTTCCAACTATGCTTTGTTCTGTTTCTATATTCTTTGCTTCGTGTTTTTCAGCAGTATCTTGCTCCTGTGGTGGTGCCAATTCTAACTGTATTTTCCTGTCCAATGCTGCCAGTTCCGCTTTAAGACCTTTCAGTTCTTCCTCTTTCTTCCAAGTCTTGCCAGCTATCTCTTCCAGTTGCGGTATTTCCTTTTCCAAAGCCTTGCATCTTGAATCATACTGCTCAATGTAGCTTGGTATCTTCTGTAAGGCATTCAGAAAGTTGTTTGCCGCTGCTATCGGGTCCGACTTGGCAATGTGACCGTAGTTGTACTGGTACTTGTAATTGCCCTCGACAAGAAAGCGGTTGTCAACAAATGGAAGACCATTCTCGAAACTTGTCTCGCTGACAATCTTGACAGGGAATCCGTAGATTTCTCCAATCCGCTTGTATTGTCCGCCAGTTGTCTCTTTCTCCGCCAACATTTGCAGATGCTTTCCTATAACCTCTAAGTTCGTGGACTCCACACCATCAAGAGTGATGAGGTTGAGGATGTTGCCGTCCTTGTCTTTCTTGGCTTTGCCCATAAACTTGCCGTAGTCCTCGGTCATTCCCTTGAGAGAGGCTTTGTTGTTGCCCAGCTCTGCCGTCTTTGACTGCAATTTTGTTTCTGAGTCACGCTTGCCCTTGTTAAACGATTTGCGCTCACCCTCCAGAGAAGCAACCTTCTTCTCCAACTTCGCCTTGTCAAGCAAGTCGGTATTTCCGGAGAGAATAGCCATATACTCTGAAAAATTCATGCCCGATTTCTCGTCCATCGCTCCCTCGTCAATGGTTCTCGCTCCCAAGGCTCCGCTTTTCAACTGCGAGATAAAAGTCTGCTTGCAGTGCAGGAGGTTGAACTTGTACGAGTCAAGCGACTTTTCCACCGCATAGATGATGACATCCACCTTGTTGTCGGCATACAGCTTGGCAATCTCGTTGCCGGCACGCACACCTCGACCGTCACGCTGTGCCAAGTCTGACGGTCGCCACGGTGTGTCCAAATGATGAATAGCCACACACCGTTTTTGTGCATTTACGCCTGTACCTAACATGGATGTGGAGCCGAACAATACTCGTACCGAACCCTCGTTCATGGCTGCTATCACCGCCTTTCTTGCCCTCTCGTTCTTGCACTCCTGAATGAAGCGAATCTCTGACGAGGGTATTCCATAATCCTCTATCAGCTTACGCTTGATTTCAGAATACACGTTGAATTCCCCAGGTCTGTATGTGCCAAGATCTGAGAATACGAACTGCGTGCCCTTGTGATTGTCATAGCGTTTGTAATAGTCCGCTATCATCTTGGCACAATGGCTCGCCTTGTTGTCGGGATGGTCCTCACAAGTCGGGTCTATCATGCGCATGTCGAGTGCCATCTTTCGGGCATAGTCTGTGGCTATGAGCATCTTCGCCTTTTCCTCTGTTTCCGACAATGGCAGTCTGCCGAGGATGGTGGCATCACCTGTCTTGGCAAACTCCATCAGCTTTTGGATGAAGTCCTCTTGCTCGGGTGTCGGTGGTATATTATGAAGGATCTCGTTCTTCTCCGGTCTGTCCACGCCAACCGCCTCCGCTGTGCGATAGTCGGTTATCTCGTTGTAGAAAGCAGCAAGCTCCGGTACCTTGATGAAGTATCTGAACCGTTCCTTCTGTACGATGTTGTTGGTGACGTTAAACTCGAAGTCGGTAGTTTTCTTGGCGAAGATTGCCGCCCACGCATCGAAACAGCGGATGTCCTGACGCTCCAGTTCCTTGGGGCGCAGGTACTTGAAAAGCAGATACAACTCAGTCAGTGAGTTACTGATGGTTGTTCCCGACAGGAATGTCGCTCCCAAGTCTCTGCCTGTCCGCTCCTGTATGGTTCGGATAGCAAAGAGCATGTTGAGTGCCTTCTGGCTTCCCTCGCTGTTGCCAAGTCCTGCCACACGGTCGTGTCTGGTGTTGAACATGAGGTTCTTGAATTGGTGGCTCTCATCCACAAACAAGTGGTCGATGCCCATCATGCGGAAATCCACCACATCATCGGTACGTTGCTCGATGCTGTAGGCTATCTTCTGCAACTTCACCTCCAGGTTCTGCTTCCGCTTTTCCAAGCCTTTGAGCATTCCCCTCGACACGTCTTTGCCCTGCGTGCGTATCACTTCCAGATTCTCCTCCACAGTATCAAGCTCAGCCTGCAATATCTGCCGTTGGAGTTCTGGCGATTGCGGTATCTTCCCGAACTGGTCATGCGACATGATTACACAGTCATAGTCGTTGTTCTTGATGTTGTTGAAGAAACTGATACGGTTCTTGGTGGCAAAATCCTTCTCCGAGGCATAGAGTATCCTCGCATGGGGATAAGCTGTCTGATAGGTGGCAGCTATCTCCGCGACATTGGCTTTCAGTCCGATAATCATCGGCTTGTGAGCCATACCGAGGCGTTTCATCTCATGCGCAGCCATGCACATGATGAGGGTCTTGCCAGTTCCAATGGCTAAGCACAATGCGCCTTGCTTCCCTTTATGGAAGCAGGTTTCAATGTACTCGCCGCCGAACCGTACGTACTCGTCTCCAAGTATACGGCTCTCCGTGGTTATTGTCAGTCTATTTATTTCCATGAATTTTGTTATAACATTTCTCGCAAACTGCGATTGTTTTTCTTTGTCGGGCAATCATGAGTTTCTCCCATGCTTCTTTGCCTTTCAAATCTTTGAGCTTGCGGACGTGTATCATTTTCAGATTGTCCTCAGCTCCACAATATTCACATTTATGGGCTTTCAAGCGAGCCATAAGGCTTGTACTCTCCATTCCATAGTAATTGGGCATAATGTGTGCATTGTCAATGCGCGCTTCCTTGTTCAACCTAAATCCACCATGATATAAGGTACGTTCCAACCATTCACCTTTTTTGTTTTGGTATCTTACCGTGAAAATCTTGTCCTTACAATACTTGTTGGCAATCTTTCTTACGGTAGATTCGTACTTTGACGAGAATGTCTTGTACATACTCTCTTTCATGATTCCATAGAAACTGTTGAGAATGTTGACATTATTAGCAATACAATAGTAGTTGTAGATACCTCTGATTTCTGAATTGTAACGGTTCAGAATTTCAAGGTCGTCATTACTACGAAGATAGGGACGAGAAGTTGACTCCCATACTTCCTTGCCGTCCTTGATTACAATGCGCATGGCATCGTAGTCCAGCAGTTTCTTTCTCATTGCCTCAAATGGCAACAATAAGACAACCTTATGGTCAAGGGAGCGAATCGGAATCCCTCTGTAATCCTTTTTCGTTTTGTTTGTACTGCGGACAGTGACTTCAAATCCAAGAAATTTTGCTGTATCATGAGCATTTGTGATAAGTGTCTTCTCGTCTGAAAGTTGAAGTTTCAGCTGTTCCTGCAAGAAGTTTTTAATATCTTCTTTTGCATTTTGGCAATCAGCCTTGCTTCCAATAACACAAATCAGAAAATCGTCTGCATACCGTACGTATTTCATCCTCTTGAAGTTTTCATCCATGTCAAGAGTTGCAGGAAGTCGTTGCATTTCACGATGCAGGGATGCTATCTCTGAACGTAAAACACCTTTCTTCTGCTCGTCCTGTTCATTCTTCAGTTTCTTTACTCGTTTGTCTTTACGACTGGCAACCCTCTTGTATTCAGGGTTGCGTTGCCGTGCTTTACCCTTGTTAAATGTCTCGATATATCTCAACATGAATTTGTCGAGCTTGTCCAAATAGACATTCGCCAAGATAGGACTGATGATACCGCCTTGTGGAGTGCCGATATAGGAGTTTTTGTATTCCCACTGTTCCAAGTAACCCGCTTTCAAGAATTTTCGTATCAGTCGCAAAAACCTCTCATCGTGGATGCGTTCACTAAGAATGCTTATGAGAACATCATGGTTGATGTTGTCAAAGAATCCCTTGATGTCACCCTCTATGAACCATCTTGTTCCCGAACCTCCCTTTTGCAAGGAAGCCATAGCAGTATGACACCCTCTGTGTGGTCTAAAACCATGCGAGCAGTCCTCAAAGTGTCCCTCGTAAATTGCTTCGAGTATCATTCTTACTACTTCTTGAACGAGCTTGTCCTTGAAAGAAGGGATACCCAACGGACGAAGTTTTCCATTCTTTTTGGGTATGTATATTCTTCTTGCAGGACAAGGACGATAGCTTTCATCCTTTAGTTGTTCTATGAGGTCACGGATGCGCTTTATGCTTGTTCCGTCTATTGTCTGTCCGTCAGTTCCTTTTGTGCAGTTGCCTGGATTTCTGGACAACCGCTGATAGGCTTCTGCAAACAGATTCTCATTGAACAACAGTCTGTAAAGTCTTTCAAACTTGTAGCTTAGGTCTTGACTATGCCCAGCCAGACTGTTTAATACATTTTCAGAATTTCTCATAATGTCTCACACATCATTCATTTAACATATTAAAAATAACACACTGTCTCCCTTCGCCATGTACAAGGCTTTCCCTTGCTCGGACTACTACGGAGACTCTGTTACCTTGCCGAATTTTCAAAGAACCCACTTCCTATAGCCATTTGTTGGCACTTCGGTTTAGGTAATCCCCATTTAAGCAATACTGTAACTATTGGCTTGATGAATTGTCGGATGCGATTTTCGTCCTTTTCCGCTTATTGCGGCTGACCTGCAATCGGTTTTCTGCTCTCGCACTCGAAGTAGGAAAGTGGAAGTATTGCAGACAGACCTTTATAACTATCTTAGGTCTGTGTTTACCAACTAACGTCTTGGACTGTCGTTCAAACAGTATAGTCTTCATCCTCGTATTCATCGTTTCATCTTGACATTCAGTAGCGGTATGATAGTTAGCCGACTTATGCCGTTTCCAACATGCTACACTCCCCACCGCTTTTCAGCTAAGTGGATAAGTTGGCTGATGACCAGCGTAGAAAACCCTTGCTGGGTAGGTTGCCAAACCTACATTTACAGTATGCCCTTATGGGCGCAGCACCTCGTGGTCACATATCCCGCCGCCGTTCTGCAAAAGCATCCATACACAGTCCTTCTGACTTGGGTACACACTCTTGACACCATACTTTCCGCCAAGGGCTTTCAGATCCAAACCGGGGAAGGTCTGGTGAGAACCGTCATACTTCGGACGCACGAAGCAGTTGAACTTCCGGTTGTACATTGTGGTCAGCCGATCCTTGAAAGAGTCAGACTGCTCTTCCAACCATTCAGTGAACCCGTTGCGGATTTCGTCAATCTTGGCATTGGCAAGCTGTATGCCCTCGCTGTCACGCACCTTGATGTCGTTGCCGTGTTCATCCTCACCGATGCTCTTCATCATGTCGGGACAAGTGTTGTGCAGGGCATGTTTCAGAAGACTCATGCCGTCATAGTGGCGGTAATATCCCTTCACCATATACTCATCCGTGATGGCCATGGTCTTCATACTGCATTTTGCCGAATATTCGTCCATGCTGTCCGAATAGACGATGCTGACCTGTGTATTGAAGAGGTGGCTCATGTAAGCGGAATACACACCTGTAGGTATCCAACGCTCACCGAAGTTGAAGTCCAGGTCCTCAAAGGCTATCGGTTCGGGAATGCTTGCCTTCAAGGCTTCCAACGACTCCCTCACGATTGCATGGTCGGGATTTTCCTTCAGCCATTCTTCTATACGCTCCGCTTTCTCTATGACATTGCCAGCAATGAAGCGGTCGGCTATCTCGTAGCCGTCTATGAGCGGATTGTAATAGATGCGCCCTTTAAGCGCTTCCGTCAGTTCCGGTTCCGGCATATCTGATAATTCAGTCATATACGGCAAGTCGATACGGCCGAACTTGTTGAGCGAGGCGGTGAGCGCTTCCTCTGGAGAATCGACATGACTGACCTCGTCAAGCGAAAAAGAGACCGGGTGGTCGAAGATGTCTGACTTTGTGAACTGTCCGTTTTCTACCCGTTCCAACGACAGCATGTCGCGCCCTGAGGCATCCATAAGGATGAACTTCACGTTCTGCTTGGCATTGAGGTTGCCGAAGCGAATGAAGAAAGCGTCATAATAGACATTCAGACTCTCACGCATCTGCTTGTTTTCCGTCTGTTCTTCCGCTTCATAGGTGTAAAGTTTCTGATAGGCATCACGGAGGGCGATATACAAGACAGCCTTTTCTTTCTGCTCCATATTCAGATCCAACGGCATGAAGGTAGCACCATACTTGGTAAGGTCTTTCAATACACCGATGTTTCTGGCAGAGTCGAGCACCATAGAACCCTCACGATGAAAACTTTCCAGTTTCTCATCAAATGGACGGGGCTTCATAGCATCCTCTTTCTTCTTTGCCAGCTCTTCCCGCTTTCTTTCTTGCTCTTTTTGCTGTTCCCGCTCATGATTTGTTTCTTTCAAGGTGTTCTGAGTCTTGGAATCTTCTTTTGGCTCATTCCCTTTCGACTGTCCATGCCCGATTTGAACTTTGAGAACTTCTATCGGTTCCATCGGCGGCTTGAACTTCGGATCAAGCGTATCTTCAACGCCCAAAGCCTTGAGTTGTTCCTGACGGTGCAGTTCCGCCTTTTGGCGCAGCAGCACCCTGTCTTCGGGAGCCATGGTCATCATCATCTCGTAAAAGCCGTTGATTGGCGGATTCTCTTCCCAAGAGATGCTTGCGTATGGCTCATCACCAGGCAGGATTGTTTTTGTCTCCTGTGCAGTTTCCGGCTCTTTTGCATCTGTCAACGAAGGCTTTTCTTCTTTTTCCACAGGCTTTGTCACAACTTCAAAAGTCGGATTGACGCTTTTTACCAACGGACTTGCTCTCTTCCTTGACACTTTCTTGGCGGCAGTACCCACTGTTACCTCTGCTTTCTTTTTCGTTGAATGGACAGCCTGACGGTTTTCTTCTTCCATTCCCCAAAGGTCAAACAGAGTCATTTGGACTGGTGGCCGCTGATGATTGGACTTTTGGGATAGCTCAGCATCATCAGTAGGCTTTTCCTGCTTTTGCAAGGATACTACCGTATCGTTCTGCTTTTCCTCAATGGAAGGCTTCATCTTCTCTGTTTTTTCTATCTTTTCTGTTTCTTCAACCTCCTTAACTTCCTCAGACATTGTTTCCTCTATCCCCAAGTATCGGTTCAAATTGAGGTTCTTCTTAAAGTCTTCATGGAGCATCTTTCGCAAATCCTCTGCAATGCCTTCCACACCATCCTCATGCGTGTATATCATTGCAGGTTTGCCGAACGGGTCAGTATCCAACTTTGCTGTTGTATGGATAATGCGTTCCGGATGCTCCAGAAAGTAGTTGTTTGTCGGAATGCGGTTCTCGTCATTATAGACAGTGTCAAGCAGGTTGTCGTCTCCTCGCAGCGACTCCTTTTGGCTGTTTTTCTGGAGGATGATGAGGTCACTGCCCACTTCCGTATTGGCATTTTCCGTGAACAGGTTGTTGGGAAGACGAATCGCTGACACGAGATCTGCATGATAGAGCATCATAAAACGCGCGGCACTGTTGTTTTTGGCATTCAATACGCCTTGTGAGGTGATGAAGGCAACCAACCCACCATCCCTTACCGTATCAAGAGCCTTGACAAAGAAGTAGTTGTGTATGCGTCTGGTGACAAGTGCCCTCATGCCTTTCATGGCTGTATAGGACGGATCAAATACGGCAACATCGCCAAAGGGAATATTTGAGATGGCGAGGTCGAAGTAGTCATTGAAAGGCTTTTCTATCTTCTCGAATCCCTCTATGCGCACTTTCTGCTCCGGGTGCAGATGGCGGAGTATCTTTCCCGTAAGCAGGTCTTTTTCAAATGCCATAATGTCTGCCTTGGGATTGTTATCCAAGACGGAATCGACAAAGGCACCGATGCCTGCCGAGGGTTCAAGCACCTTTTCGGGGATAATCTGATGCTCTTTCAACACATCCGTCAGAGCCTC
>OKUO01000590.1_pt1 | contig 11696 bp, 6 predicted proteins | sample 1606481 | NCBI WGS metagenome assembly OKUO01 (sample SAMEA3882503, study PRJEB24775) | human gut metagenome | biome: human-associated habitat; feature: intestine environment; material: feces | place: Netherlands | collected 2009/2010
TTCGACGATTGATGAATCAATGGCATGAGGCGTCTCATTTTTGCTCATTCTCAAGGATGAGATGATAATTCAGACCAACGCATGATATTTGAATCAGCTGTTTTTCTGTAATTTTGGAGGTAATCCAAAGAAAGGAATGACGGCATGGATATCAGGGACACCATCAAAGCTACCAATACGGCCATTGCAACCGTGGATCTTGTGAAGGACTACGGTTCCGGGAATAACACGGTGCATGCGTTGCGTGGCGTCAACGTCGCTTTTGAACAAGGAAAATTCACGGCGATTATGGGACCTTCTGGTTCCGGCAAATCCACGTTGCTGAAGATCATTTCGCAGATTTACGTGCCGGAACAAGGTTCCGTGATGGTGAAGGGCAAGCTGGTGCCGTTCATCGAATTGGGCGTCGGATTCAACCCGGAGTTGACCGGACGTGAGAACGTATACCTCAACGGCGCTCTCCTGGGATTCACACACGAGGAAATCGACGCGATGTACGACGACATCGTGGAGTTCGCCGAGCTTGAGGACTTCATGGACCAGAAGCTCAAGAACTATTCCTCCGGCATGCAGGTGCGTCTCGCCTTCTCCGTGGCTATCAAGGCCCAAGGAGACATTCTGGTGCTCGACGAGGTGCTCGCCGTAGGCGACGAGGCGTTCCAGCGCAAGTGCGACAACTTCTTCGCCGAGATCAAGAAGGATCCGACCAAGACGGTCATCCTAGTCACCCATTCCATGGATGCCGTGAAGAAATACTGCAACAAGGCCATTCTTATCAAGGATGGCGAGATTATCGCATCTGGCGACAAGAACGATGTCGCGGATCGCTACACGCTTGAGAATCTCAAACAAACAGATTCTCAAGACACTAAAGAAGTCGTAGAGGAAAGCAACAAGCCTTGGCTCAAGGTTCTCACAGCTTCTAAGCCTGTTTGCGGCAAAGATGATGTTTTTGAATTCGATATCGAATATTTCTTCGATCAGGACGTTGATTTCTACTTCACTATGACCTTGATTGATATGAAACGAGGGGGACTGACTTTTGATCCAGGCCCTAGTTCATATAAGTTCCACAGGCCAGGACACCACAAAATACGTTTTGCTTTGCCTGTCAGTATTTTCAACAATGGCGATTTTCAGATTGTGGCATCATTGCGCGTTGATGATCCTGATAATCCCAAAAAACCCAAGGCTATCGCTTTCGCGAACGGAGAAGACGCCTGCGTCTTCGCTATTCGCGATTCACGAAACGGAGATTATGCGCTACTCAACAATGACATCCTTTCGATTAAATGCAAAGGATTAGTTGACTAGCTCTTCATTGTTGTGCTGAGCGACCTATTCTTGGTAACTCAGCACAACAGTGGAATACTCCCTCTTCCTGCCCGTCATTAAGCACAGTACGGAGAAGAAAAAGATGAACGATCGATTGTCAAAGGACTCTTCGGCCCCTTTTTTCTCAATCATCATCCCTTCCTACAACAATGGTAGCTATCTTCAAAAGTGCATTCAGTCGCTTCAAAAGCAATCCTTTGAAGCTTGGGAAGCAATCATTGTCATTGATGCAAGTCCCGATGACGCATTTCACATTGCTAAACAGCTGTCCGACAAAGATGGCAGAATTCAAATTATCAATAAAACTCAGAACGAAGGGACCCATCTCGCGCGGAAAAGTGGCGTAAAACGCGCACAAGGGGAATACGCCCTTTTTCTAGATGCAGATGATGAACTCGCAGATAATGCACTGTCGTCTCTAGCAGCACTCACTTCGCAGCAAACATTTGATGTGCTTCATTTTGGGACTGAGCTTTTTGGAGAAAACATGCCTGAAACGGTATGTTCCGACATTCTCCAACTTAGCAATCGGAATTTGCCCACATTACATGGTCAGGAAATCGCTTTCTCCTCTTTCACTGATTCCGAAAAGAATCGTCAAGACTGGCGTATCTTGCAACGTTTGTATCGTACCGAACTTTTGAAGAATGCCTTTAGCTGTATGTCCGACTCCCGCCTTGGCAGAGGTCAAGATAGCTATGAATGGCTTGTCATCGCGAGTCTTGCGGATACAGAAGTCTTCCATAATGAAATCATTGGATACCGTTATTACTTAGGGCGGGGCATCACTACTTTTGAACCGATGTCAGATCAAAAGTTCGTTTCGCTCTCTTCAAATTATGGGACTCTGATACGTACAGCTTCTGAGTATGCAAGTACTTTTTCTAATTTTGATTTGTCCCCGTGCATTGCAGAGCTTCGCCGAAGATTATTGGAAATGCTGTTCGGCGATTGGTACGTGAGATTATCCGATAAAGACAAGCTATCCGTCCTTGCTGAGATGCAAAAAGATTTTACCCGGATAGAAATCGCCACAGAATTAATGCGTCTTACACGCGACGACGCGTACTCCCGTTGGGTTGCGGGGGATTCTTTTAATAAGAACGCTCGCTATGTCCATTGGAAAGAAATAGCAGAAACAATTGCAGGGGACGATTTGACTCCCCAATACGAAGAATACCGAAACCAAGCACTCAGACACTTCTCTGACTTGCGAACACGGCTTCCCAAGCCAGAGCAGGCGCCAGACCCTTCTTCTCGGAATCTCGCCCATCTCTTCTCACGAATTAAAACCCTTTTCCCCTCTACCCGAAGGAATAAATAACAGATGTCTAGTAATAATCCTTTCTTTAGCGTTATCATTCCTTGTTACAACTGCGCAAAATATCTGCCAGAATGTCTGAACAGCCTGATTACCCAAGATTACACTCAATGGGAAGCTATCGTAGTCAACGATGCGAGCACCGACAATTCCTATGACGTTGCTTCCCGCTTTGCTACTCAAGATAATAGAATTCGTCTTCTCAACAAAGAGAAAAACGAGGGCCTCCATCTTGCAAGAAAAAGCGGAACAGCCCTGAGCGCCGGCAAATATGTTCTTTTCTTGGACTCAGATGACGCCTTTGCAAAGGGAACTCTTAACAAAATTCATTCGACAATTCAAAAAGAATTACCTGACATTCTGCGTTTTGGCTTAATTTGCAGAGAACAAAAAGGTATGAGCAGCCGGGCCGCCCGTGATTTCGAAGCTTGGGCAAATGTAGATTCTCCCGTTTCGGATCAAGAGCAACTACTTTCAGACGTTTTTATTTCAGCAAATGAATATGGAAGAGACTGGCATGTGACCCATAAAGCTTTCCAAGGCGATATTTGTCGCAAGGCTTTTAATGTCATGACAGATTCACGTCTCGAGCGTGCTGAAGATAGCTACGAATTTCTTGTACTCGCAAGCATGTCGGATCTGGAATTAACCGATACCAGCATTCATGGATATATATACAATATTGGGCGTGGTGTAACTACGAATAGTGCGCTTCCCCTTAATCAATTTCTTATCTCGGCAAAACAAATGAAATCCTGTTGGATGGAAGCTGAGCATTTTGCGAGTTCCACAGATTCAATGCTCGTGAAGAAATCGGCAGTTCGATTAAAAGAGCGACTTACGTTCGCATTGATGAATGAATGGAAAGATCGCGTATCCGAAAATGAAAAAGTTGAAGCCGCGAAATCCATTGCTTCAATTATCGGAAAGACAGAAGCAGCAACCGCGTTAATGAGATTTGCACGAGATGACGCGTATGCTTCACTCGAATATCTCAATCCGAAGACATCATCTTTCTTAGCTTGGGCCGATTTGGCAGAAGAACTAACCAGCGGAATCGATACATTACCGGTTTCTTACACTCAGATGAGAGATGCCGCACTTCGGCATATTCAAGAATTCAAGGGAACACAGACTTTGCATAAGCAACAAGAAGAACAACGCATTAAAATTTTTGTCTCCACACATAAGAGGACTTCCACTTTCTCAAGCGACATTCTGCAACCAGTTCATGTTGGATCAGCAAAAAGTTCCACGCGCTTCCCTTACTGCTGGAGTGATGATGAAGGCGAAAACATTTCCAACCGCAATCCACGCTACTGCGAATTAACCACGCAGTATTGGGCGTGGAAGAACGTTGACGCAGACTACTATGGATTCTGTCATTACCGTCGTTACTTCGATTTCTCTGAGACCCCACACGAAGAAAACGCATTCGGTGAAGTCATTGATGATTACATTGATGCCGATGCGGCAAAGAAGTATAGACTGGATGACGAGAGCATTGCCAAAGTGGTGAAGCAGTATGACGTCATCACCACGCCATTCGGTAATCTCGAAAAAATCATCGATAAGCACGGCACTCCACGCGCGCTGTGGGAAGCCGCTCCCCTGCTGCATGACGATGATCTGAAGCGTTGCTACCAGATCCTGTGCAGCATGTATCCCGACTACAAGCAGGACGCACAGGCGTTCTTCAACGGCGACAAAGCCTGCTTCTGCAACATGTTCATTATGAAGAAGGAGATCTTCTTCGACTATTGCAAATGGATGTTCCCCATTCTTGAGGAGTTCGATAAAAACACCGACTACAGCACGTACAGCAAGGAGGCCCTGCGTACGCCGGGTCATCTGTCCGAACGTCTGCTCAACATCTACCTGCTGCATCACAAGCGTATCGGTTCCAACTGGAAGTTCAAGGAACTACAGTGCGTCCACTTCACCAATCCGGAGCCAGCGGAGCAGCTCAAGCCGCTTGACATTACCGACAAGCCAATCGTTCCTGTGGTGTTCGCAGCGGATGACAATTATGTTCCTCAATTGACCACCACCGTGTATTCAGCCATGAAGAACGCCGATCCGCATTACTTCTACGATGTGACGGTGCTGCAGCGCAACATCGCATGGGACAAGCAGGAACGTCTGCGTGGCTTCTTCAAGCAGTTCCCGAATATGAATCTGAGGTTCACCAACGTGGACCGCGAACTTGCTGGCTACGATCTTTCCACCAATAACGCCCATATCAGTGTGGAGACGTATTACCGCTTTCTGATTCAGAAGGTTCTGCCGTTCTACGACAAGGTGCTGTATCTCGATTCCGACATCATCATCAACGGCGATATCGCGAAGCTTTACAACATCGATTTGCAGGGCAAGATGCTCGGCGCGATTCGAGACATCGACTTCCTCGCCAATCTCAACGTGAAGCACGGCAAACGCATGGGCTACGCGCAAACCGTGCTGAAGATGAAGAATCCATACGATTACTTCCAAGCTGGCGTGCTGGTGCTCAACACCAAGGCGATGCGTGAGCATTACACCATCAAACAATGGCTTACCTACGCCTCGAATCCCGATTTCATCTACAACGACCAAGACGTGCTCAACGCACACTGCGAAGGGAACGTGCTATATCTGCCATGGGAATGGAATGTGGTGCATGACTGCGGCGGTCGTGTCGGCAACCTCTTCGTGCAGGCGCCGAACGACATTTACGACGCGTATATGAAGTCGCGCAACGATCCACAGATTGTCCACTATGCCGGCTTCCAGAAGCCATGGACCGACCCGGATTGCGATTTCGCTTCCATGTACTGGAAGTACGCACGCGAGACCCCGTTCTATGAGCGTCTGCTTAAACGTGTAGTAAAGGCAAACGAATCAGAGATTCCAGCCGGCGTGCTCCGTCCGAAGCACGAGCGCGCAGTCGGGGAGGACAACCCGATTCGCAAGATTGTCGATCCGCTAATGCCAATCGGTTCCCGTCGCCGTGATGCGGTGAAGGCGATCGGCCGAGCAGTTCGCGGTCGTCACTGACAGAAATGGGTGTTGTATTTTACGACACCCATTTCTGTATTATTTATGCCATCGTTTTAATCAGAGGTTCTTTCGTTTTACCAATCGATTCACTCATGAACGCTAAGAACAATGGCGCGATGCAAATCAGTTGCAACACATATCGGGTTGGCTCTCCACCCATGCCGGACACTGGTACCAGCAACAGATACACAAACGACATATCCACCGGAAGCATCGAAGCCACGCGGCTCCATTTGCCTTTGCCGGGACGCAAAGCCAAGTACAGCATGAAGCAGGGCAGGATGGATGACCACAATGCCCTTGAAAACAGTGCATTCAATACGGGCACGCTCTGTTCCATGTCATATACAGAACGTGCAGTATCACTTCTGCTTGCCTTCAACGGCCACTGCGGAACATATTCTAAAATCGGATCGTAATACCATGCAGATTCAGTGCAAACCACCATATCGCTTGGAGAACCATCGTTGTTAGAAAAGCTGAACCAGCCGCGAACCAATCCCATCCACGATTCCAAATGACCGATCGGGTGCTCCACTGTCTTCTTGAGCCACAGCTTCATAAAATCGCTGAACAGATCAGGGTCTTTCAAACTGGTCCCTTTTACCGGATCTGCGATCTGCGGGTCGTAAGCTTTGGGAATCTTTTTATAGTCAATGGTCAGGAAGTCAGAAATCAGTTTCTTCTCCTGCTGAGTCATGTCCTCACTGTTGTATTTGACGTCATGGGCAACCTGCTGAATGGCAAACGGGATGCTTTCCTGCTTACCACCAGGGGCAACGCCAAGCGCCGGCATAACGGCTTTCGGAATGATGACCATCATGACAATGGCAATTACTGCGCCGATGGCAAACGCGGTAGCTTTCGCTTTTTTCGACAATCCGACAATCAGAAACATCAGCAGCAATGAGGGCACCACCGCATACACGCCCGCTTTCTTCGTCAGGCACGTCAGTAAGCCACACAGCAATAATGTAATAATGATTCCTGGTTTAGACAGTGATGAACCTTTGGTGCGAATACCGTCAACGAACAATATGCAGAAAGGGATGAAAAACAGAACGGAAATCGTATCCTTCGCTAACGAAGAAAACATCACCGGAAAAAGCGGGAACAATGCCAAAAATGCCAATTCCACATGACACAACCATTGCGGAACGCCCATCTTCCTCGTGTACAAAAGCATCCAAGAGAAAAGCAGCGGCGCTGCAATAAGTTGCACGACAATCAGCAGATACAAACCATAAATGGAATTATGGAAAGCCCATTGTCCAAAATCAGCGAACCAACCAAACAAATACGTTAAAGCAAAAGGATGATGGTCCGTGAATCGTTCCACACCATAATGAATGAGCAACTGTTTGGAGGTATCCGACCAATACACGCCAGGGAACAACCAAAATTCATACGGAAGCCAGCACACGGCAATCACCGCCGCGTTCTTCAACCACGGTTTTATCGCATACCCATATTCGAAAAAGCCATAATGCTCTACTTGGTCTTCCCTCTTCGCTCCCTGCACTTCGGCAATCAGCCAATCAGCGAAGCGAAAAAATACACAGAAAAGCACACAGAAAAGCAGCACCTTCACGCATAACGCGCTTTTAATTTGCATGATATGACCTTCAGGATTGGAAGCCTCATCTCCCAAAGCGAACATCATGCCAAGAACCAGCGGAACCACAATTCGTGGTTCAATTTTCTTTAGCATATTCAATCCGTTCATTTTCATTTCTTCTTTATCGGTTCGACTAATTCATAATGCTTACAACGCGAACAAACGATTAATATACGGGATCTTTCGGAACAGCACGGATACTGCAAGACATATGGCGAACACGCAACCGCACAACACCACATTCAGCAAAGTCACTGCAACGGAATTCAAGTTTCCCATGAACTGGAGCCATGGTAGAGCCTGTAATCTGCTCAACAGCACCAATCCGACCAAATGCAGCATGTACACGCCGAACGTGTTCATGCCGATCACCTGGAATACTTTGGCCCAAATGCCTTGGATATTCACCCGCCCCAATACCAACAGAATCAGTATCGTTGCAACGAATGACGGTAGCAGCCAATAGCCGTTCTCCACAGTCAAATTAGTGCCGTGGGTGGCATGCTGGTATCGCTGGATCAGTAACGTCAACGCATAGCAGACAACGATGCCAGCGCTGGCTTCACCCCAAGAGATATCGAACAGGGGATGATGGACGTCGGCATCGAGTTCCCCGGTCTGCTTCTGCTTTAGATAGCGCCCAATCATCCCTCCAATCAGGAAATACAACAAAACGTATCCGTACGAGCCGAAAATGTAGAATTCATCAAGTGCATTCAGAATCGAGGCGAAATCATGGTTCGTTGCGGTTCCCAGCATCTGCAGAACAAGTTTCAGGGAATCCTTGCCCACAGTAAAACCAGCCAAAACAGCCAGCAGCGCGTTGAATGCAAGCTTTCGTTCCGAATCGAACGCCATTTTCATCACAGGCAAAACAAGGTACACTGCGATCAAGGCGTTCATGAACCAAAAATAACCGGTCGGATAATCTCCAAAGCCACCGCCAAGCAGGAACAGCACAAGATCCTTCAACGTCACCGGATGGGAACCGTCCACGAAAACGAAGAACGCCGCGGCAAGCAGCCTCCAGATGGTGACCACAATGACGATGTTCAGCGTCTTCCGATAATGCTTCGCCTCATCCATCTTCCGAGGAAGAAGCAGCGCGCCGTTCACAGCGAAGAACAATGGCACGCACACCACGCACAATACGGTGACCGCCGTTCCAGCAAGCCCGCTGGAATAGAATCTCGTGTAAAATGAGTAGTGGAGCATCACTACAAAGAACATCGCCATCGATTTGATAATGTCATACCCAACCACGCGTTTTTTCATTCGCTTATATCGTTTCCCTAGCAATTATATTTATAAAACATCCGCACAATCCCATTCCTCGTGCTGTATCCCACGCAGAAACCTGTAGCATGATGAACTCGTGCAAAATCGAAAAACGGCCAGTACAAAAGCTATAGTAGAACGTATGCCTGAGAATTCAAACGTTTCCGTTGCGGTGCTGCTTCCTTGCTATAACGAGGAAGTCACCATCGGCAAGGTGGTACGCGACTTCAAAGCAGCACTGCCGCATGCCGACATCTATGTGTATGACAACAACTCCACTGATCGCACTGCCGAAATCGCTATGGCCGAAGGTGCGATTGTACGAAAGGAACCGCGCCAAGGCAAAGGCAACGTGATTCGCGCCATGTTCGAAGACATTGACGCCGACGTATATGTCATGGCAGACGGCGATGATACTTACCCTGCTGATGCGGCGCCAGCCATGGTTGATAAAGTGCTTGAAGGCTATGACATGGTAATCGGTGACCGCCTGAGCTCCACATATTTCCAAGAGAACAAGAGACCATTCCACAACTTTGGCAACCGCTTGGTACGCGGTTCCATCAACGGCCTGTTCCATGCGGACGTCACCGACATCATGACCGGTTACCGAGCGTTTTCGTTCACATTCGTCAAGACTTACCCAGTGCTTTCGCGTGGCTTCGAAGTTGAGACCGAAATGACCATCCATTCGTTGAACAACAATCTACGCCTGTTCGAGATGCCGATTCAATACCGTGACCGCCCGGAAGGCTCCGTCAGCAAACTTGACACCGTGGGTGACGGCATCAAGGTGATGAGCACCATCTTCCGCATGATCCGCGAATACAAGCCGCTGCCGTTCTTTGGAGGGCTCGGAGCCATTATCGGCATCATCGGCATCATACTGTGCGGTAGCGTAACAGTAGACTTCTGGCATACCGGCATGGTGGCGCGCTTCCCCACACTCATCGGAGCAGTTATGCTCGTTATCGCGGGAATCCTGCTGTTCATAGCGGGAATAATCCTCGACGTCATGGCCAAGAACGATCGTAAGGCGTTCATCATCGACGCCAACCAATTTGCCATGATGAGACGCAAAAAATAACGCAACTTTCAAATGTGGCCTGAGAACAAGCAGTTTTGTTCTCAGGCCACATTTGAAATATCTACTGCTTGACTACTTCACCCACTTTTGAGCGTTCGTGCCATTCGCACTATACAACTGTACGTTAGCGCCATTGGCAGTAGAAGCACCCGAAACATCCAGAACCTTGTTCTCCGCGAGCGCGGACTGGAAGGTATACGATCCGTCTGAGTTCTTGATGGCGATCCACTTTTGGGCATACGTGTTGTTTGATACATACTGCTGAACATTGGCTCCATTTGCAGTGCTTGCACCGTAAACGTCTAATACTTTGCCGGAATTCACGCTAATCAACGTCACATAGCCATTGCCGTCATGCGTTACTTTCCATTTCTGTGCGTTTGTACCATTACCGCCCCACAATCGCACATTGGCGCTATCGCTCTTGGAAGCACCGGCAACATCGACTTTCATGGAAGTCTTCAGCTTTGATCCGAACGCATAGGTGCCGTCAGGAAGATCCTTCCTATGTGAATCAGCTGTGGCATCCATACGTTCTCTTGGAGTAGATACCTTGCTTATTGTCCACTGCTGGGCTGCCGTTCCATTAGGCGTGTACATCTGCAGTTTGGTCTGCTGCGTGGCGTTGCCGCCAGGAATATCCACGGCTTTGTTCGCGTTCACTGATATTAATGTCACCTTGCCGCTACCGTAGTTACGTACGGTCCATTGTTGGGCGCTGGTACCGTTGCTGTCATATTGTTGAAACGCTGCACCATTGGCCGTCGAGCCTCCATACACATCCAATGCTTTACCGGAATTCACATTGGTAATGCGGTAGGTCGCATTTCCTACCGATGTAAAACGATACTTTTGCGCGTTGGAACCGTTGCTTGTATACAACTGGATTTGCGTGCTATTGGCAGTTGATGCACCAGGAACGTCGAATACCAATCCAGTGTTTTTCGTTGATCGAATCGTTGCTGGCGCATCTGTCGGAATATTGACTTCGCTAGAGGAAAGAGTGAAGAGTTGCGCGACCGTTCCGTTAGGCGTATACAGATGAATCGCGGTACCGTTGGCCGTGCTGCCACCACTTAGATCCAGAACCCAATTGCCTAATGCGGATTGCAAGTAATAACCGGCTCCCGAATCACGGATGAACCAACGCTGGGCGTTCGTACCATTCGCCGAATACTGCTGCACCACCGCATTATTACCCGCAGCGCCATTACGAACGTCCAAGGCCTTACCGGAATTCACATTAACAATCACATAGCTGCCATCAGACTGTTTAGTGAAAGTAAACTGCTGAGCTTTGGACCCATTGCCGGAGTACAGCTGAATAGCTGTGGAATCCGCTCCACTGGCTCCAGGGATATCAACACTAGAAGCCACTTTGGAACGTACATTGATGTAATAATTCCCATTAGGAATGCTCACAGCACTCATCTTGCGCACATCAAGGGAAGGCTGAGAATCGTCATTCCCTCCATTCTGCACAGAAGTCTTATTGCCAAAGGCACTCATATCCACGGAGCCACTGATACCGTTGATATGACCGCTTTCGGTGTACTGCCAGCCACGATCGTTGGTCCCGAACGCCGTGAATTCCATCTGCGGACCATATTGCGCCACCCAGCGTGTCTTCGCATAGATGTTCGCATTGTTCAACGGCCCCTGCAAGTAGCTCGTGTAGGAGTACACGCCGAGATTCTGGTAACCGCCGGACTGCAACGCGCCATACCAAGCATTGACGATGCCGTTATACACGTTCGGATCGTTCGGCGGCGTGTGCCCGGTCCACGTCCAACTCTCAAGGTCGTAGTACACGGGGTATTTCAAGTCGTTCGGTCTCACGCCAAACTGGCGGAGCTTGGACACCACATCGTTGCCCTCCTGCCTGGAACCGCTCGCATCCTCCGCATACGAGTACCAGTAGATGCCGAACGGAATACCCAGCCGCTTGCATTCATTAATGTTGCGTTGCGCTTTGGCATCGGCGTCATTGCCCCATCCAAAGCCAAGACGGATGATCG
>OKUO01000593.1_pt1 | contig 11615 bp, 9 predicted proteins | sample 1606481 | NCBI WGS metagenome assembly OKUO01 (sample SAMEA3882503, study PRJEB24775) | human gut metagenome | biome: human-associated habitat; feature: intestine environment; material: feces | place: Netherlands | collected 2009/2010
TACACCAGCCTCCGTATATTCGCAATCCGCACTTGCGTGCTACTTGCTCATATCCGGACATTCGTCAAATAAAAAATCAGAGGCAAGCAAGCTTGCCTCTGATTTTTTATTTTCCTCATTGTCTACGATTACATCATGCCCATTCCGGCGCCGGCTCCGGCTGGCATTGCTGGAGTGTCCTCTTTGATTGTAGCTACTGCTGACTCTGTTGTGAGGAGTGTTGAAGCTACTGATGTTGCATTCTGTAATGCACTTCTTGTAACCTTTACAGGATCAAGGATTCCGTTATCAACCATATCTACATACTCTTCTGTAGCTGCGTTGAAGCCTGTTCCCGGAGCTGACTCCTTTACCTTGTTGATGATTACTGCGCCTTCAAGTCCTGCGTTTGCAGAGATGTAGTAAAGTGGAGCCTCGAGTGCTTTAAGGATAACCTTTGCACCTGTCTTCTCATCTCCCTCAAGTGTTGCTGCAAGCTTTGCAACCTCTTTGGAAGCATGGATGTAAGCAGATCCGCCACCTGCGATGATACCTTCCTCAACAGCTGCTCTTGTTGCTGCAAGAGCATCCTCAAGACGAAGTTTTGCTTCTTTCATCTCTGTCTCAGTAGCAGCACCTACACGGATAACAGCTACGCCGCCAGCCAGTTTTGCAAGTCTCTCCTGAAGTTTCTCTTTATCAAACTCGGATTTTGTCTCCTCGATCTGCGCACGGATCTGTGCAACACGTTTTGCAATGGCATCTTTGTCACCGAGACCATCAACGATAACTGTGTTCTCTTTTGCAACTTTAACAGATTTTGCACGTCCAAGCTGCTCCATCTTAGCTTCTTTCAGGTCAAGACCAAGCTCATCGGAGATCACCTGTCCGCCTGTCAGGATCGCGATATCCTGAAGCATCTCTTTTCTTCTGTCACCATAGCCAGGAGCTTTTACAGCTACTACCTGGAAGGTTCCTCTCAGTTTGTTGACGATCAGAGTTGTAAGGGCCTCACCCTCAACATCCTCAGCGATGATGAGAAGTTTCGCACCGGCCTGAACAACCTGCTCAAGAAGTGGAAGGATCTCCTGGATATTGCTGATCTTCTTGTCTGTGATCAGGATGTACGGATCATCAAGAGTTGCCTCCATTTTCTCCATATCTGTGGACATGTATGCGGAAATATATCCACGGTCAAACTGCATACCTTCTACAAGGTCAAGCTCTGTATGCATGGTCTTGGACTCCTCAACAGTGATAACACCGTCTTTGGAAACTTTCTCCATAGCATCAGCAACAAGCTGTCCAACCTGCTCATCACTTGCAGAGATTGCTGCTACGTTAGCGATCTGCTCTTTGCCGTTGATTGCCTGGCTCATGTTCTTGATTGCTTCTACTGCAACATCTGTTGCTTTTTTCATACCTTTTCTGAGGATGATCGGGTTGGCACCTGCTGCCAGGTTCTTCATTCCCTCATGAACCATTGCCTGAGCAAGTACAGTCGCTGTTGTAGTACCATCACCTGCTACATCGTTTGTCTTGGATGCAACCTCTTTGATGATCTGAGCACCCATATTCTCGAATCCGTCCTCAAGCTCGATCTCTTTTGCAATGGAAACACCATCGTTTGTGATAAGCGGAGCACCGAAAGATTTGTCAAGTACTACGTTTCTTCCTTTCGGTCCAAGTGTTACTCTTACTGTATCTGCAAGTTTATTTACACCAGCTTCAAGTGCTGCTCTTGCTTCTGCGCCATATTTAATTTCTTTTGCCATGATAAAATGACCTCCTATTTATATTGATATACGATAAGATGTTTATATTATTTAATAACTGCCAGGATATCTTCCTGTTTTACAATGATGTAATCCGTACCATCCATCTTAACTTCTGTTCCTGCATATTTGGAGTAAATAACAGTGTTTCCGACTTCTACTTCCATCTTTACTTCTTTGCCATTTACAACTCCGCCAGGACCAACTGCGATAACTTCTGCCTGCTGTGGTTTCTCCTGTGCCTGTCCCGGAAGTACGATTCCGGATGCTGTTGTCTCTTCTGCTTCAACCTGTTTTAATACTACTCTGTCGCCTAAAGGTACTAACTTCATGATCTATGTTCCTCCTTTATAAGTTTCATCTTCGTCTGCTAGCACTCACTTTATACGAGTGCTAATCACTATGGCTATATTAGTGAATTTCACATATTTTCGCAACCCTTTTAAGATATGGTTTTTCTATATTATTCTGGTTTTATCTCTTTTATGCTCTTGTTTTCTCTTGTTTTCTTAATTTCATTATTTATTTTAATTTTATGAAACAGACAAAAAAGAGACTCCCACGCTAGCGGGAAGTCTCTTTTGTCACGTTCTTTATCTTATATCAAGCATCTGACAGTGCTGATCACATTATGCCTTCTTGCTTCTCTGTGCTTTTATCTCCTCAAGCTCATCAAAGATCACTTCATTAAGAACTTTAATGTAAGTTCCCTTCATACCGGATGAACGGGATTCGATCACACCTGCACTCTCGAATTTACGCAGTGCATTTACGATCACGGATCTGGTGATACCTACACGGTCAGCGATCTTGCTGGCAACCAGGATACCCTCATCCCCATCCAGCTCATCAAAAATATGGATGATCGCCTCAAGTTCTGAGAAGGACAGTGTACTGAATGCCGATTTAACGATCTGCTGTTTTCTGTCTTCTTCTGCGTTCTCGTCATGAACCGCACGCATCATTTCCAGGCCAACAACTGTTGTACCATACTCGCTGACGATAATATCCTCAATATCATAGGGATGATCATTGCGGTACATGAATAACGTTCCCAGTCTCTCACCTGCAATATCGATCGGATTCACGATTCCCTGATAATTTCCGGGTACATGCTCAAAGCCAAGTGTCTGGAGATTGACATTCTCCTTTGTGGAAAGAACACCAAGAAATCTCTCATTCAATAACGGGTCGATATGTCCGCCGATCTTGTCATCGATCAGCTCTGTGATCTCATCCACACCCGGGCAGATACTGACTCCCAGAACCTTACCTTTCTTACTGAGTACCAGGATATTGGAACTTAAGGTTTCCATGAGCACCTGGCAAATGTCGTTAAACACTACCTTGCTTGAGCTGCTGTTATGCAGAAGCTTATTGATTTTTCTAGTTTTATCTAGCAACTGAACGCTCATTTTTCCTCCTTTCACTTTCGTACCTTGAAAGAAATCGTTTTTCTAGTCTAATATTACACGTTATTCTGGAAATTTACAAGACATTTTTATATTTTTTTTATTTTTAACGGGATTTTCTGAAAATTAATAGAAAAGCATTTATTCAATCAATCTTCATCTTTTGGTTTTTGTTCCACATATCCGCAGGTTTCCTGGCTGCAAACCAGCTTATTTCCCTTTTCGAGCATATAATTACCACATTTCGGACATTTCTTTGCAGAAGGTTTCTGCCAGGACATAAAATCACATTCCGGATTATTCTCACATCCGTAATATTTTCTGCCTTTTTTCGTTTTTTTCATGACAATTTCGCCGCCGCACTTCGGACATGCAACACCGATCTTCTCATAATATGGTTTTGTATTACGGCAGTCCGGAAATCCGGGGCATGCAAGAAATCTTCCATGAGGACCGTACTTGATCACAATGTTGCGGCCACAGTTGTCACAGATCACATCCGTAACCTCATCCTGTATATCAACTTTCTCAAGCTCTTTCTCAGCCTCATCCACATCATGCTTCAGATCCGGATAGAAGTTACGTACAACCGTTTTCCACTGTACGGTACCTGCTTCCACGCAGTCCAAAAGCCCCTCCATAGTTGCTGTAAAGTTTACATCCACAATACTCGGGAATGCCTGTTTCATAATATTGTTAACAACTTCACCAAGCTCTGTAACGTAAAGATTTTTCTGTTCCTTTGATACGTAGCGTCGGCTGATGATCGTTGTGATCGTCGGCGCATAGGTACTCGGGCGTCCAATTCCCAGTTCTTCCATGGTTTTTACAAGTGATGCCTCTGTATAATGTGCCGGTGGCTGTGTAAAATGCTGTTTTTCATCAAATGATTCCCATACAAGGGTCGTATCTTTGTCAATGGATCTTAAGAGTACGTTTTCTTTTCCCTTTTCATCGTCATCACTCATGTATACCGTCATAAATCCGTCAAAGACCACTTTAGAAGCAGATACGTTAAAACGATAAGTACCTGCTCCGATCTTAACGGATGTGGTTTCGTATTTTGCACTGTTCATTCTGCTCGCGGTAAAGCGGTTCCAGATGAGCTGATACAGACGGAACTGATCACGGCTTAAGGAATCTTTGACCTTCGCCGGTGTTCTTGTGATATCGGAGGGACGGATCGCCTCATGCGCATCCTGGATCTTATTGCTGTTTGTCTTTTTTGCCTCACTGACGGCTTTGTATTCTTCTCCGAAGGTCGCACTGATATATTCGGCTGCCGCACTCTGTGCCTCTTCGGAAATTCTCGTGGAATCCGTTCTTAAGTAGGTGATCAGACCTACGGTTCCGCTGCCCTTGACATCCACTCCTTCATAGAGCTGCTGTGCTAACCGCATCGTCTTTTGTGTGGAAAAATTCAATACTTTGGATGCTTCCTGCTGTAAGGTACTTGTCGTAAAAGGAAGTGGTGCTTTTTTGGTACGCTCTCCTTTTTTTACCTCTAATACCTGATAATCGGCATCTTTCAATTCTGCTAAGATACCATCCATTTCTTCTTTGGATCGGATGGTACGTTTCCCGTTTTCATCGCCATAAAATTTTGCAACTAACGGCTTTTTCTCTCCAGGGATCTGTAAATCTACATCCAGTGTCCAGTATTCTTCCGGAATGAATGCATTGATCTCATCTTCTCTGTCACAGATGATACGCAGTGCCACAGACTGTACACGGCCTGCACTTAAACCTCTTTTTACCTTGGCCCAGAGCAGCGGACTGATGGTATAACCTACCATACGGTCCAGCATACGTCTGGCCTGCTGTGCATCCACAAGATTCATATCCAGCTCTCTGGCCTGTTTGATGGACGCCTTGACTGCTGTTTTTGTTACTTCATTAAATGTGATCCTGTGCATCTTTGCAGTATCTGTCTTCAAAGCCTGCATCAGATGCCAGGAAATTGCTTCTCCCTCACGGTCAGGGTCAGTTGCAAGATAGATCTTATCTGCTTTTTTTGCTTCTTTACGAAGTTTTGCAAGAAGCTCACCTTTTCCTCGTATTGTGATATACTTCGGTTCAAAATCATTGTCCACGTCAATACCAAACTGGCTCTTGGGAAAATCCCTCACATGACCGTTGGACGCTTCTACTGTATAATTTGCCCCCAGAAATTTCTTTACTGTCTTCATTTTAGCAGGTGACTCTACTATCACCAGATTTTTGGCCATTTTACCTCTCCTAATCTCATTCTGCCTTCCTGTCCGGCTTAAAAACTCCTGCTAAATCTCCGGGCAAAAAAGCATTTATTCAAGTCTGATATAATACTGTCTCCCGGTTTCCTTCACAAGCCCCATCAAAATAAGCTGTCCCAGGATCCCGGCTGTTTTTCCCGGTGAAAAACCGGTTTTTCTGATAATATGATCCAGATTTTTTGGTCGTAAATCGAGACAACTATACACCAAATCCAAATCCGTTGCAAGTCCCAACTTGCTTTTTTCAGACAAATTTGTCTTTTTTTTCACAGATAATCCCCACTCATCCAGAAGTATTTCCGGAGAGTATGCAATTCCTGCTCCGTCGTAGATCAGCTTGTGACAGCCTCTGCTCAGCGCATCATTTACCGCTCCTGGAATGGCGTATACCATCTTCCCCTGTTCCAGTGCACAGGCAGCTGTGATCAGTGATCCGCTCTTTTCTTTTGCTTCCACCACAAGCACCAGATCTGCCAGTCCGCTGATGATCCGGTTCCTTGCCGGAAAATAATATGCCCTGCCTTTGGTACCTGGTTCATATTCGCTGATAATCCCTCCGTTTTTTTCGGGGATCCTCCGGTAAATACCTCTGCTGGATGAAGGATAACAGATGTCCACACCATTTCCCAGCACGGCAAAGGTCGGGGTACCACCTTCCAGAGCACCCTTGTGGCCCTCAGCATCAATGCCGGCCGCCATACCGCTGATCACCTGTACACCATGTTCGCTTAAGAATTTTCCGTAATTAAAGGCCTGTATCCGTCCGTAAGGACTGCACAGCCTTGCTCCCACGATCGCCGCTGTAGGTTTGGCATCATCCGGAAAGCTTCCAATGTAATATAATTGTTTTGGCATACCGGGAAGTTCCTTAAGTCTTGCCGGATAAACACTACTGTCCTTCCGGGCACACCGGATCCTTGTTTGCTGTATTTCTTCCATATAAAATACCTTCCTTTTTTCTGTTTTATGACCAGTATTTCTTATCATATGCCCGGTAAGCCAACGCCTCGCAGATATGTTCTTCCTTTATCTTTTCGGAAGATTCCATATCCGCGATGGTCCTGGCCGTTTTCAGGATCTTATGATATGCTCTGGTACTGAATTGAAACTGCTCATATGCCTGCTCCAGAAGTTTGTCTGCCCCTCCCGTCATTACACAGTATTTTTCCAGTTTTCTTCCGTCAAGCTCCCCATTGAAGCAAAATTTTTCCTTTTTGTAACGTTCTCTCTGGATCTCCTGTACTGCTTCCACCCTCTTTCTTATTTGAGCAGAGGATTCCCCTGCAATTTTCTTTTTCATTTTTGAAAAACTCACTGCCGGAACTTCCGTGCAGATATCAATACGCTCCAGGAGAGGCTGGCTGATCTTTCCAAGATAATGCGTGATCTCCCCTGATGTACAGCGACATCTGTTCATATCCGGGTAAAATCCGCAGGGACAGGGATTCATCGCTGCCGCCAGCATAAAACTGGCCGGAAAAACATAGGTTCCGGCAGCTCTGGACAGATGGATCTCCTTATCTTCCAGCGGCTGACGCAGGATCTCCAGGCTTTTTCTGGAAAATTCCGGCATCTCATCCAGAAAAAGAACACCTCTGTGTGCAAGAGTGATCTCCCCCGGCCCCGGTATCCTGCCGCCACCTGCCAAAGCCTGAGGGGAACTGGTATGATGCGGACTTCGAAAAGGCCTCTGCCGGATCAGCGGATCTTTTTCCGTGAGAAGTCCTGCCACACTGTATACCTTGGTGATCTCCAGGCTTTCCTCAAATGTCATCTCCGGCATAATGGTAGGCAGACGTCTTGCCAGCATGGTCTTTCCGGATCCTGGCGGTCCGATAAAAAGAATATTATGAAAACCGCTCACTGCGATCTCTGCCGCCCGCCTGGCTCCTTCCTGCCCGCAGATGTCCGCAAAATCAACCTTTGGTATTTCCGGTTTGTTTTCTATTTTTTCTTTTTCCTGATACGCAGCTGTATAAGTGATTGGGTCTCTCAGACACCGGATCATGTCATTCAGACTTTTTACTCCAAACACCGGCATATCCTTCACCAGATTCCCCTCCCGGATATTTTCCTCCGGAATAACGCAAAAGCGTAAGCCCAGCTCTCTTGCGCGGATCACCCGAGGCAAAACTCCGGCAACCCCATGGATCTCTCCATTCAGACTGATCTCTCCTACGATCATAACTCCTTCCAGAAGATCCGGTTCCAGAATTCCGGCAGCCGCAAGTACTGCAGCCGCCACAGGCAGATCAAAACCGGCTCCTTCCTTTTTCATATCGGCAGGTGCAAAATTTACAGTTACTTTTTTTGGTGGCAGACAAAGCCGGTTGTTCTTAAATGCAGTCCGGACTCTTTCCTGGGCCTCTCTCACCTGGGCAGAGGGAAATCCTACCATAGCAAAAGAAGGCAGACCATCACTGACATCTGCCTCAACCTGGATCTCACGTACTTCCATTCCGTAGATCGCTGCTGATAAAACACTCGCAAACAAATACATTCCTTTCTGCGAAAAAAACGGATCCCGATCTTCCATCTTTTCGTCTTTTCAGGTCAGTCGGATATTCGAAATCCGCATTGGTTAAAAACAAGGGAATTTTCAGATAGACATTTTCTGAATTTTAGAAGATAATAAATTTAGTATAGTCCATTTTGCTCTCTTTTGCAAGGGTGCATTTCGTTCTGTTTTATACTTTCAATAGAAAGAAGAGGTGAGCACAATGAAATTTCAGCGTATTCAGGATTTACGTACAGACGCAGATCTCTCTCAGAGAGAATTAAGTGAGATTCTTCATATCAGTCAGCGTTCTTATTCCCATTATGAAACGGGATCCCGTAATATTCCTATCGAAATGCTTATCCGGCTGGCAAATTATTACGACACCAGCATCGATTATCTCGTCGGCCGCACAGACCGCAAAAAAATGATCAAATAAAGAGATCCCCGGAAATGTGGAACAGTTTCGGGAATTCCTGTATCGGGATTCCCTGATTGCCAAAATCCGGGGATTCTTTATTTTACCGTGTTTTATTTTTTTTTGATCATTCCGTATAATAGGTTTCTTCTTCTCCGTAGGGAATCTCATATTCTTCTGTATTCTCATCAGAAGAATCTTCACTGCTCTCGCTGTAGGATTCCTGTTCATAGGAATTTTCGTTGCTTTCATTATAGGAAGCATCTTCTTCGGAATTTTCGGATACTTCCAGGGATGACTCCTGCCGGGTCATGATAGACTCTGTTTTCGGATAGGTCAGAGATCCATCTCCCCGTTCATATGTTTTTACCTTCACATAAAGCTCACCACTTTTATCGAAAACAAACTCTCCTTTTGCCTTATTCCCTTCGGAATCCTTAAAACGGAACTGTGTGGCATTTCCTGCTACCTCTGCAGTCACATCTGCTTCTGCGGTCATGGAAGGATCTTTTCCATTCACTCTCTTATAGGTAAAGGAAACAGATTTCAGACTGATATCATAAATATCGATCGTTGTCAGCCCGTCTTCGCTGTACCAGATCCCCTGATAATTTTCCGGTTCAAATGCCGGAAGGATTGTCGGGACCGGTGTCAATGACGGTGTCGGTGTCGCTGTCGGAACCGGTGTTGCTGTTGCTGCCGGAGTTGCTGTCACCTCCGGAATACTGTCCAATGCAGCCAATGCGGCCTCTCTTCGTTGTTCTTTTTCCACCTTATCCCTGTGGGAAACATACAGCATCCCTCCAAGTCCTGCCAGAATAAACAGGATGATCAACAGGACCAGAACCGCTCTCAGCCGTTTTTTTCTTTTTTTGTTTTTTCTCATCTGCATCACCTCTGTTTACTATAGCATACAGGAAACTCTTCTTGTATTTCTCAATTCTGCTTATTTTTTCTCTTTGATGATACCTTTTCTGTAAGCTTCCAGAAGCTGGATCAGCTCACTGATCCTTTCCTTCAGAGCAGTTCCGGTATCGGTATCACCGACCAGAGTACGTTTGTTATTGTAGTGAACTGCCACCCTGTTGGAAACAATATCCTGCTCCTTGGCTACCGCTTCTTCCGCAGAAGTAAAAGGCTCATGAGCAGACAGGATCAGCCCGTAGGAGTTATAAACCAGTGTATAGCCGGCAATCCCCGTAACCTTCTGATATGGTCTGGAAAAGCCGCCGTCGATCACAAGAACTTTGCCATTGCATTTTACAGGACTCTCTCCCTCACTCTGGTGAACCGGCACATGCCCGTTGATGATGTGACCCTTTTCCGGATCCAGTCCGAATTCACGGAGCAGTTCATCTACAACCTCCTCATTTTCCAGAAGATGATAGTAGGCATTTTTAGTTTCTTTATGTGTTTCCTTATCTTTAATAAAATAACGTTCAAAGGTGGTCATCTTGTCTTTTCCGAACAGCGGTGAATTCGGAGCTGCCCAGATATACCACATAATATCCCTGCCTTTACGCTTTTCATCCTCATTTACAGAGAAAAACGCCCGGCGCACATAAGTCTCAAGAACATCGTACAATTCTTTTCCTTTGTAGGTTTTTCCATAAATCTGGACTTCTTTCAGACTTCCATCCTCATTAAGTGGAATACTTCCATGGAACAGAAGATTTCCATTATAAGTTTTATAAAGGCCTCCCTTGTCCAGAAGAAGCCGGACATGATTCTGCAGTTTCTCGCAGTTTCGGAACGCGGAATCCAAGCGTTCCATTACATCCTTTTCCTCTGTAGTAAGTTCATATGGCTTTTTCCAGTCAATAGTAGGAAAATATGTATCGGTCAGCGGATATTCTTTTCCGTCCGGAAGTGTGATCATTCCCTTTTTCGGATCGATCCTATGAAGCAAACAACGCTTTTCCATATGGAATTCTTTGTGCCGGCGGATCAGCTGCCCCTCCAGCTTAAACTGGATAATGGCAATAGCCTTGTGCATTTTCCGTCCAAGCTCTTCTTCCAGAATACTGTAGTTATTGGCATCTCCCTTCATCTCAAAAGCAGTACATGGATCATCCTTATAAGCCTCCATTGCAAAGGTTGCCAGAGGCATGAGATTGATCCCATATCCATCCTCAAGAATATCCATATTTCGGTAACGGATGCTGTTCCGGATCACCGTTGCAATGCAGGCTTTCTGTCCTGTAGCAGCTCCCATCCAGACCACATCATGATTTCCCCACTGGATATCCAGCGAATGATATTTCATCAAACGATCCATGATGAAATGCGGGCCCGGACCTCTGTCATAAATATCTCCCAGCACATGAAGATGATCCACAACAAGACGCTGGATCAGTTCTGCCAGGGCAATGATAAAATTCTCTGCCCGGCCGATCTCAATGATCGTATTGACGATGGCATCGTAATATGCTTCTTTGTCCAGAACTTCCGCTTTCTCTGTGATCAACTCCTCGATCACATATGCATAGTCTGCAGGAAGTGCCTTACGGACCTTGGAACGGGTATATTTGGATGCCGTTGTCTTGCATACTTCGATCAGACGATAAAGTGTGATCTTGTACCAGTTCTCCATGTCTTCTTCCTGTTTTTTTACAACCTCCATCTTTTCCTTCGGATAATAGATCAGTGTGGCAAGAGAACGTTTGTCGCTGTTGCTTAAGGTATGTCCGAATACATCATCGATCTTTTTTCGTACAGCCCCTGATCCATTCCGAAGAACATGGGAAAACGCATCGTATTCTCCATGAATGTCCGACATGAAATGCTCGGTACCTTTCGGAAGGTTTAATATAGACTGCAGATTGATGATCTCTGTTGAAGCCTTTGCTATAGTAGGATATAGCTCCGCAAGTCGCTGCAGGTATCTTAATTCTTCTTTTTTCATAGTATCTGGTATCCTCCTGGGAGTTCTCACTGCCAGATCAGCCTTCAGGATAAACGGCAGTATTTTTTATTTATTGTAAGCCCTTCCGGTATCATATATCAACCCGTAAAATCAAACAGTGACATCTGATTGGACTGCGGGATATCTCCAAAAAGATCCATATCATCCATCAGATCGATAACGGTCTTGCTGACCTTGGTACGATCACGGAAATCATCCTTGGAAAGGAATCTGCCTTTTGCGGCAGCATCCACAACTGCCTCTGCTGCCTTATCTCCAAGACCCTCTATGGTATCCAGAGCAGGCATCAGTTTATCTCCGATGATCTGGAACCGGTGGGCCTTTGCCTTATAAAGGTCAATGGGCACAAAATCAAA
>OKUO01000597.1_pt1 | contig 11587 bp, 9 predicted proteins | sample 1606481 | NCBI WGS metagenome assembly OKUO01 (sample SAMEA3882503, study PRJEB24775) | human gut metagenome | biome: human-associated habitat; feature: intestine environment; material: feces | place: Netherlands | collected 2009/2010
TATGCCGGCAGGCGCAGACGGCGGAATGGGAATGATGTAATTTCCGGGATAAAAATGTCTGGTAAAACAAAATAAGAAAACCGGCTGGCAAAGACCGTAGCGGAACATGGGTTCCGAAGTCCTGTCTTTGCCGGCCGGTTTTTTAGTGGAAAGTTTTTCTTCCATTTCGCATGGCTCTGAATCGTTACAAAAAATTTCAGAAAGTTTTCATGCTTTCGCCGGGCGGCGTATATGGACGCTTCCGGCGTTTTATGCTATACTGATTTGTAGGATGTTGGGGGAAATACAACAAAGGAGAAGAAACACACATGGCAAGTCGTTATGAATCCGACATGACAAGGAAGGAGAAGATGCAGCTCGAAAAAGAGAAGCTGTCGAAAATGAATTTTAAAGAGAAACTGGCCTATATCTGGGAATACTACAAGGCTGTCATTTTCGGCGTCATCGCTGTTATCTTCATCATCGGCACGATTGTGAATATCCATGAAAATGCGAAGTATTATGACCTCGTGAGCATTGCCGTAGTGGATTACGCAGGACTGCAGGATGTAAGTCCGGTCGAGGAGGACCTAAAAGAAGCGCTCGGAACCGGAGATAAGTACGAAAAGGTAAGCATCGATACGAGCTACAGCTTCGGTGAAAACCTGGAAAACGCGGATTACAACACGCTGATGAAATTCACAGCCGTGATTGCCGCACAGAGCATGGATGTTCTGATCTGTTCACAGGCCGTGTACGACAACTACAGCAAAGACGATTATTTTCTGGATCTGTCCACACTGTTTGACGAAGCGACGTGTGAGAAGTACGGGATAAAGGCGGGAGATACCTGCCTCGATATTTCCAAGCTGAAGAAATACCAGGATATGGGCCTTACGTACTATGAGCCGTGTTACCTGACCGTTGTGGTCAACTCCAAGAACACGGACAATGCAGCAAAACTGATCGAATATCTTGAGGAGGATGGAGTAAATGAGTGATCTGTACACAGAAGTGCTGGTGAAAAAACAGCAGACAGGAAAAGACAAGGTGATCAAAGGAGTTCTGATCTTCTTTACCGTTCTTTTTGCAGCCGCAGGAATTATGATGAATCCGCTGATTCTGCTTCTTGCGCTGGTACTTGGAATCGTAGACTATATTTTTATCCCGAAGCTTTCGGTAGAGTTTGAGTATCTGTACGTCAACGGCGAGCTCGACATCGACCGTATCTACTCACAGTCGAGAAGAAAAAGAGCCGCAAGCTATGAACTTTCCAACATGGAAATCCTGGCTCCGTACCAGTCCCATCAGCTCGATTCCTACAAAAACAATCAGAGCATCAAACGTTACAACTATTCCTCCGGAATCGAAGGACAGGGCCACAAACCGTATGCATTTGTGATCTCCAAGGACAACACAATGCAGATGGTCATCTTCGAGCCGGATGAGGTGATGTTAAAGGATATCCGCAACCGCGCACCAAGAAAAGTATTTATGGATTGACAGCGTTTTCGTTTTTTGTTAAACTAGGTGATAAATCAAAAAACTTAAGAAGAAAGGAAGAAATGAAAATGGGTACAATTATTGGTGATGGTATTACCTTCGATGATGTGCTTCTGGTTCCGCAGTATTCTGAAGTAACCCCAAACATGGTAGATCTGACTACGCATCTGACCAAGAAGATCAAGCTGAACATCCCGATGATGAGCGCCGGCATGGATACGGTTACAGAACACCGTATGGCAATTGCCATGGCACGTCAGGGAGGAATCGGTATTATTCACAAGAATATGTCGATTGAGCAGCAGGCAGAAGAAGTAGACAAAGTAAAACGTTCTGAGAACGGTGTTATCACCGATCCGTTCTATCTGTCTCCGGAGCACACCCTGGAAGATGCCAATAATCTGATGGCAAAATTCCGTATTTCCGGTGTCCCGATTACCGAGAACGGAAAACTGGTTGGTATTATTACAAACCGTGATTTGAAGTTTGAAACTGATTTCACCAAGAAAATCAAAGAGTCCATGACCAGCGAAAACCTGATCACTGCAAAAGTAGGCGTTACGCTGGACGAGGCAAAAGCAATCCTTGCAAAATCCAGAAAAGAAAAACTTCCGATTGTCGATGACGATTTCAATCTCAAAGGTCTGATCACCATCAAAGATATCGAGAAAACCATCAAGTACCCATTGTCCGCCAAGGATGAGCAGGGACGTCTGCTCTGCGGTGCCGCAGTCGGCATCACGGCAAACGTGCTCGATCGTGTCGATGCGCTGGTAAAAGCACATGTAGACGTGATCGTCATCGACTCCGCTCACGGACATTCCGCAAATATCTTCAAAACACTTCGTCTCATCAAAGAGCATTATCCGGATCTGCAGGTAATCGCTGGAAACGTGGCAACCGCAGAGGCAACAAGAGACCTGATCGCAGCCGGAGCAGACGCTGTTAAAGTCGGTATCGGACCTGGTTCTATCTGTACGACCCGTGTCGTTGCAGGTATCGGTGTACCGCAGATCACAGCCGTTATGGACTGCTATGAGGAAGCAAAGAAGACCGGAACTCCGATCATCGCCGACGGCGGTATCAAGTACTCCGGAGACATGACAAAGGCTATCGCAGCCGGTGCCAATGTCTGCATGATGGGAAGCATCTTCGCAGGATGCGATGAGAGCCCGGGAGATTTCGAACTGTTCCAGGGAAGAAAATACAAAGTATACCGTGGAATGGGATCCATCGCAGCCATGGAGAACGGAAGCAAAGACCGTTACTTCCAGACCGGCGCCAAGAAACTGGTTCCGGAAGGTGTGGAAGGCCGTGTAGCATACAAAGGCCTCGTAGAGGACACTGTATTCCAGCTGATCGGCGGACTTCGTTCCGGTATGGGCTACTGCGGAGCGAAAGATGTTGAGACCTTAAAGGAGACCGGAAAATTTGTGAAGATTTCCGCAGCATCCTTAAAAGAGTCCCATCCGCATGATATCCACATCACCAAAGAGGCTCCGAACTACAGCGTGGACGATAAATAAGAATAAAAAGTCGCAAAAGGCAGAAGGGGGAAAGGGCAGAAACTTTTCAGCTTCTGCCTTTTCAAATGAGGGGCGCTTATTTGCAGCGGGGAGAGAACATATGGCACAGAAGAGACGGGGAAAAATGACAAGAAAACAGAGGCAGCGCCAGCTTCACCGCAGAATGTTTCTGACGGGAGTTCTGGTGGTGCTGATCTGCGTCGGCATTTACAGCGGCATCCGCCGTGTGGCAAAAACGGCAAGTGATATCACGGCCGTTGACTATTCCGGTTCTGATTATGAGGACAACGATATCACCGACTGGACCGGCGCTCCGCCGATTGATGTGGAGCTTCTGACGCCGAACAGCTGGTCAAGACCGCAGACGAGGCTGAAAAAGGTGGACGGTATCGTTATTCACTACACCGCAAACCCGGGAAGCACGGCGATGCAGAACCGTGATTACTTTGAAAACCTGCCTGAGACGCAGGAGGCGCAGGCCAGCAGCCATTTCGTCGTCGGCATCGAGGGAGAAGTCGTTCAGTGTATCCCGACCAGTGAATGGTCGTATGCATCGAACCAGCGTAATTTCGATACGATCTCGATTGAATGCTGCCACCCGGATGACAGCGGTGAATTTACCGATGAGACATACAATTCTGTGGTCCGGCTCGCCGGTTTCTTATGCAAGCGGTTCAATCTGACTTCGGACGATGTGATCCGTCACTATGATGTAACCGAAAAGCTCTGCCCTCTGTACTACGTGGAGCATGAGGATGCCTGGATTCAGATGAAGGCAGATATTCAGGCGTATGCGGATTCACTTTCCTAAGAGCTGTTTTTAAGAAAAATGAAAAAATCCCCGTTGGGAAAATCAGTTTCAGGAGAAATGATTTTTCCAACGGGGATTTTTCTGTTATCCAATATTTTTAGTAATAGTAACGCCGTCTGCGCCGCTTTCTTTTTTTCGTATTTCCGCCGAGTGCAATCCAGCAGAACAGCCGTACAAACGTGATGCCGAAGAGAACGCCGATGCTGTCGATGCCGACGTCCTTTACCGACGGGCCGCGGTTGGCGACCATCGTCTGGTGGAACTCATCGCTCGCGGCAAAGGCGACACAGAGGATGCCGGCAAGAAACGTGAGCGCGAAGCCGCGCAGGCCGTAGACGTAGAGCGGAAGCGAAACACAGATTGCAAGCAGACAGTACTCTGTCATATGAGCCAGCTTCCGCACCGGGTACTGATACTCGTCAGCCAGTTCCTGGATCTTCTCATCATCCCATCCGCGGTCCATGACGTGGTCGATCGTGATGAAAATGCCGCGCGCCACTTTTTCACTGAGCTGTGAGGATTCCGTTCCGTTCTGGGAAGAGAAGGAGAAAATCAGCGACATCATCAGAATCGCCGGGATGAAGGAAAACGGTTTTAACAGTGCAATTACAATTCGATTCATAAAATACCTCCGGTAAAACAAAGCAGGTCAGATCGGAAACTTTTTATGCGGTATGCTCGCGGATTCTGGCAATCGCAGAAAAGATCAGGAATGCCAGCAGGTTCACGATTACGACCGTCGCTCCGGCAGGGGAGGACAGGAAAAACGAGAGGGACATGCCAAGAAGGAAGCACACCACCGAGAGAACCGCGGAGCAGATCACCACGCTCTGGAAGGTATGGCAGAGACGCATCGAGGTCAGTGCCGGGAAAATCAGCAGGCTGGAGATCAGAAGCGCGCCCATCATGCGCATGCCGAGGACGGTGGTGATGGCGGTTAAGAATGCCAGCAGCATGTTGTAAAATTCTGCGCGGACACCGGTTGCTTTGGCAAATGTCTCGTCGAAAGTGACGGCAAAAATACGGTTGTAATACAGGACGAACAGGATCAGCACGACGATGGAGAGCACCACGGAGAGAACAACGTCCTCATCACTCATCGCAAGGATGCTTCCGAACATGTAGTTGTTGACATCGGTGTTCATGCCGCTCGACCACGAAACCGTGATGACACCGATCGCAAGCGCAGAGCTTGAAATCAGGCCGATGGCGGCGTCGCCTTTGATCTTGCTGGATTCGTTCATGCGGAGCAGCAGAAAGGCGGCAAGCACGACGACAGGGATTGTGAAGGCAAGCGGAGCAAAACCGAGTGCCGCTGCAATTGCAAGAGAGCCGAATCCGACATGGGAGAGGCCGTCGCCGATCATGGAGTAGCGCTTTAACACGAGGCTGACGCCAAGCAGTGCGGCACACAAAGAGACGAGAATGCCGACCACAAGGGCACGCTGCATAAACGGATAAGAAAGCATTTTCAGCAGATTCGAAATCATAAGTCAGCACCTCCTAAAAACTGTTTTCCCGCCTCGGTTTTCAGATACTCGTCCATCGGACCGAAGAAGACCTGCTTCTGGTCGAGCTGGAGAATGTGCGTTGCGTCCGGCAGAATATTGCGGATATCGTGGGAAACCATGATGATCGTAACGTTCTGCTCGCGGTTGATGCGGCGGATGAGCTGGTACATTTCGTTTGTCATGACCGGGTCAAGGCCAGTGACCGGCTCATCGAGGAGCAGCAGTTTCTTTGTGGCGCAAAGCGCACGAGCGAGAAGCACACGCTGCTGCTGGCCGCCGGAGAGATCACGGTAGCATCGTTTCTTTAATGGAAGGAGGTCGAGAAGCTCCATATTGCGGAGCGCGTCCTCTTTGTCTGCCTTTGTGTAAAACGGCGGGAAATGCGGGTGGTTCTGCCGGCCGGACAGCACGACTTCCCAGACGCTCGCCGGGAAATCCTTTTGTGCGGCGGTCTGCTGCGGCAGATAGCCGATCTCGCTTGGATGAAGCCCGTCGCCGGTTGTGATCGAGCCGGTGGACGGATTTTTTAAGTGAAGCAGTCCCTTGACCAGAGTACTTTTTCCGGAACCGTTCTCGCCCACAATACAGAGGTAGGAGCCGGCTTCCAGGGCAAAGTTGACATCGGTCAGGACCGGGATGCCCTCGTAGGAGAAGGTGACATCACTGCAGGTAAGTAGAGCCATTAGTTCAGAGCCTCCTTTAGTGCGGCGACATTCTGTTCCATCAGGGAAAGATACGTGGCGCCGTTTTCGAAATCATCTTTGGATACGTTGTGACAGGAGTGAAGCAGCAGCTTTTTCGCGCCGGTCGCCTCACAGATGCAGTCCGTCATTTTTTCGTTGGACAGCTCGGTGTGGAAGACGACAGGAATCTGCTCTTCGTTGATCTTGTCAATTAAAAAAGAAAGTGTTTTGGCACTCGCCTCGGATTCTGAGGAGCAGCCGGGGAATGCCGCGTAATAGTCGAGGCCGTAGGCGTCCGCGAAATAGCGGAACGGAAAACGGTCGCCGAAAACGATGGTGTGGCGGCTGGCATTCGCTGTGACATCGGAAAATTCCTCATCGAGGGAGGTAAGCGAAGCGAGGTATGAAGCAGTGTTTGCCTGATAATCGTCCGCGTTTTCCGGGTCGAGGCGGCAGAGCGCATCGCAGAGCTTCTGGACAATCCGCATTGCATTTTTCGGTGAAGTCCAGACGTGCTCGTCCTGTTCGCCGTGGGATTCGTCTTCGTGATCGTGGGAATCCTCGTCGTGATCGTGGGAATCCTCGTCGTGGTCCGTATCCTCGTCCTCATGATCGTGTGCGTGGCCGTGGGTCTCCATTCCCTCGACCGTTTCCTCGGCAACGGTGTCGACGCAGTCCATCAGCGTGACGACTTCTTTGTTCGAGGTATCGACGGAATCGAGAATCGTTTCCACCCAGGCATCGGAATCGCCGCCGACGTAGACGAAGAGATCGCATTCGGAAACTGTGATCATATCGCCCGGTGTCGGCTCAAATGAGTGGCTTTCTGCGCCCGGGGAAAGCAGCATGTGGAGATCGAGGTGATCGCCGCCGATGGCACGCAGAAAATCGTACTGCGGAAAAATGGTCGCCACGGCGGAGAGCTTTTCGTTCTCTGTGGAATCCGCCGTCTCCTTTGCGGAACCTGCGCAGCCCGTCAGAAGAAGGAGCGCAGGAAGGAGGAGAAGGCGTAAATGTTTTCTGGAAAAAAACGTCATGATACTCCTTTCTGAAAGAAAATACGGAAGCATTGTGAAAAAGCTCCGTATCAGACCGTTCAGTAACAAATGCCGCAGGAGTGGGAAGCGGCAGACGGAGAGTGTACCCCTCCGAAAAAAGATCAGTTACCATCATATAGCAGGGGTGATTCATTTGTCAAGGAAAGACACAAAAAGCTGCGTCCGCCAGAAGCGGGGAAGCAGCTTTTTGCAGATATTTGATACGTTTTGTGAAACCGGATTACGATACCCTGCGGAACTGTGCCTGGTAGAGCTGGTAGTACGCGCCCTGTTTTGCCATCAGTTCGTCGTGGGTTCCCTGTTCGAAAATCTTTCCGTGGTCGATCACGAAAATCCGGTCCGCATTTTTAATAGTAGAAAGACGGTGCGCAATGATGAACGAGGTACGGCCCTTCAACAGGCTTTCGATTCCCTGCTGCACCTGAATTTCTGTCTGTGTGTCGATGCTGGACGTCGCCTCGTCGAGAATCAGAATCCGCGGATCAGACACCATCGTTCTGGCAAAGGCGAGAAGCTGGCGCTGGCCGTTGGAAAGACGGGCACCGCGCTCGCTGATCTCGGTGTCATAGCCGTCCGGCAGCTCTATGATAAAGTCATGGGCATGCACGGCCTTTGCGGCGGCAATGATTTCTTCCTCCGTGGCATCGAGCTTTCCATACGCAATGTTGTCGCGGATCGTGCCGGAGAAGAGAAAGTTGTCCTGTGTCATCACGCCCATCTGGGCACGCAGGCTGTTGATGGAGACATCCGTCAGGCTGTGGCCGTCGACGCGGACCGTTCCCGAAGTAATATTGTAGAAACGGCTGATCAGATTGACAATGGTCGTCTTTCCAGCGCCGGTCGGGCCGACGAGTGCGATCGTCTCACCGGGAGCCGCTGTAAAGCTGACATCTTTTAAAACCAGCGTGTCCGGATCATCGGAGTAGGCAAAGCTGACGTGGTCGAACGTTACTTCTCCTTTGATCGGCGGCAGTTCTGTGACGCCAGGCTTGTCGGCAACCTCCGCCGGTGTGTCGAGGATCTCAAAGATTCGCTCCGCAGCGGAAAGGTTCGTGATCAGCTTGTTGTAAAAACCGGCCAGGTTCTGGATCGGATCCCAGAACATCGTCAGATACATCGCAAACGCCGTGAACGTACCGATCGGAACGGCATCCACGCCGAGCACGGAAATACCGATAAAATACAGAAGAAACGTTCCGATGCCCCAGGTCACCTCGATCACAGCGGAAAAACCATCCGCCAGGCGGACCGCATGGATAAAGGAGTTCTGATGCTCAAGAAGAAGCCGGTCAAACTCGCCCTGCGATTCCTGCTCTGCGGTAAAGCTCTTGATGATGCGGATACCGGAGAAGTCCTCGTGGATATACGCCGTAACATTGGAAGATTTTTTCCGGAACGTCTGCCATCTCTTGTGTGCGACGATCTGAATAAAATACATGCCGACAGCGATCAGCGGCAGCACGAGAATCGCACTTAAGGAGAGCCAGATGTTTTTGATCATCATGATCACCAGAATGGCGATGATCGTGAGAATGTTCGGAATCAGCTTTGTGACACCGTCGTTCAGCACATCCTTTAACGAGTTGACATCGCCGATGATGCGCGCCAGAATCTTTCCGGCCGGGCGGGTATCGAAAAAGCTGAAGCTTAAGGTCTGGATATGCGTGTAGAGCTCGTCACGGATTTCCAGAAGAATGTTGTTGGTAATGCGCGCCATCAGAAGCATCCGCAGGCGGACACCGGCTGCGTAAACCAGGTTGATCACAACCATGAATACGCAGAGGGCAACAAGTCCGCGCCAGTCTTTCTGCGCAATATTGACGTCGATGGCGTACTCCAGGAGCAGCGGGTTCACAGTGGAAATCGCGATGGTAACGGCGAGAACCACGAGAACGACGGCAACCTGGCGTTTATAATTTTTTAAGTAGGAGAAGAGGCGGCGGATGGTCGCGCTTTTTAAGACCTCTTTCTGCTCTTCATCTACTTTACTGGAATTGATAGCCATAATCGTATTGTTCCTCTCTTAACGGGTAAGTAAATACAGAAGTTGTCGGGTAACAGATTAAATTGAATTAAGCATTGGCAGGAAGTGCCTGCTCGAGGGCTGCCTTTGCTTTATGGTAATCACCGTACTGAGCCTCCCAGGTGGAGTAGTACAGGCCTTTCTGTGCCATCAGACTCTCATGCGTGCCGCGCTCGGCGATGCGGCCGTCGGCAATGACGACGATCTCGCCTGCGGCGCGGATGGTGGACAGGCGGTGTGCGATGATGAGCGTGGTGCGGTTCTTTGCCAGCTCGTCAAACGCGTGCTGGATCTTCGCCTCGGTCAGCGTGTCAAGGGCGCTCGTCGCTCTCCATATCGAGCGCCGAGGTGGAATCATCCAGTACGAGGATCGGAGCCTGTTTTGCCAGGGCGCGTGCGATGGAAAGACGCTGCTTCTGACCGCCGGAAAGTCCCATGCCGCGTTCGCCGATGACGGTTTCGTACTGATCCGAAAGATGGTCGACGAACTCGGAAGCACATGCAGCGGAGACAGCGTTATGTACCTCCTCGGATTTCATCGTGCTGCGGCTGCCGAGGCGGACATTCTCAGAAATGGTATCTGAGAACAGGAAGACGTCCTGCATGACGACGGAAGAAGTATCGCGCACGGTGCGCAGCGGCAGGGTGCGGATATCGTGGCCGTCGAGACAGATGTAACCGTCGGTGACATCGTAAAAACGCTCGAGCAGATTGACGATGGTTGTTTTTCCGGAACCCGTCATACCCATGATGCCGAGTGTGTGGCCCTGCTTTAAGGTAAAGTCGATATCCTGCAGAATCGGTGTGTCATGCAGGGAGAAATCGACGTGATGGAATTCCAGGTCACCCGGAAGTTTTGAAAGCTCCACCGGATTTTCCGGTTCTGCGATCTGCGGCTCCTCTGCGAGAATTTTGTTCAGCTTCTTGTTGGAAGCAATCGCAGAAGCGAAGCAGTTGCCGAGCCAGCCGACGTTTTCGATCGGCCAGGTGATCTTGGAGGTGTACTCCATAAAGGCCGTTAAAACACCGAGCGTAATGCGTCCGTGGATGACACCGTAGCCGCCCGCGAGAAGGACGAGCACGCGCATCAGCTTCGTAAGAAACGAGATGGCGGGATCGTATTTCATCAGGACGCGCGCCTGATCCATGTTGAGATCGCAGTATTTCTGATTGTGTTTCCGGAATTTTTTGATCTCATACGGTTCCCGTGCAAAGGATTTGACGGTGCGGACACCGGCGAGATTTTCCTGTGCAACGGTATTCATGACGGCGTTTTCTTCGCTGATGGCATCGTAGACACGGTCGAGTTCTTTTTCGAGGCGGATTGCGATGCCTGCGACGAAAGGAAGGATCGCCACGGAGACGAGTGTCAGCGGCAGATCCAGTTTGACCATACTGACCATTGCCATCATGATACAGATCAGGCCTTCTAAGATCAGCATGCCGGCAAAGCCGAGGATATCCCAGATCCGGTCGACGTCATCGCGCACGCGGGCGAGGAGTTCGCCGGTATTGTTTTTGTCAAAGTATTCCACCGAAAGCCGTTGGACGTGGCGGAACAGGTTGCCCCTCATCTGGCTGGCGACGCGGACGCTGCTGACATCGAATAAAAATTCTTTGATGTACTGAAACAGGGCTTTTGCGGCACCGATCAGAAGAAAGGCGGCAAGGTATTTCCAGAGCAGTTCCATTTTGTGACCGACCAGCACGTCATCCACGATGTGCAGCGTGACAAGCGGCGCGAGCATATCGAGAAAGACACTTAAGGCCATGGAACCAAAAGCGAAAACGTAGTAGTACCAGTTCTGGAGCAGGTACTTACCGATTGGATTTTTCTTCATGAATGTTAAAACCTCCTCATTGATGTCGTTTGGGTGTCTGGCAGAACATAGGCTTTCAAAAGCTCCGTAAGTGTGGGAACGGAACAACGGGAAACGAAAGCGAAGGCTGCGTTTGTATATAAAAGAAGGGAATCGATGCGGTAAGAAGACCGCGGAATCTGCCTGCCGGAAACGGAGCGAAGCCGGAAAGAACGGTTTCGTACTGTTTATAGCAATAAAAAAAGCCGCAGTATCGACGTACCGCGCCTTCTGTGCGAAATAGCAGGCATAAAGAATGCATAGAGATTTGTTATGCAGAGTTAATGCTTACAAAGAATTTCGAAAGAAGGGCAGCCACCTGGTTTGATCGCCATACGAAGTTTATTCTGTTTTACGCTGGATGCATAAATAAGATTGATCATAAGTGGTGTTCTCCTTTCATGATTTTTTCTGCCGCATCTGATCGAACACGACAGCTTATGGTTCTAAGCTACTCCTGTTTTCCAGATTTGTCAATTGTTATTTTCAAAAATTAAAAAATAAAAGCTGCAAAAGGTATGAAAATTGCGAATTTGGGTAGCTGTTTTGGGGAATATGAGATATAATATTACTGTTCAATCAGCAGTGAAACACTTGCTGTTTCGCTGCGTAAGAAAGTGATTCAGGTGTGAGC
>OKUO01000600.1_pt1 | contig 11548 bp, 9 predicted proteins | sample 1606481 | NCBI WGS metagenome assembly OKUO01 (sample SAMEA3882503, study PRJEB24775) | human gut metagenome | biome: human-associated habitat; feature: intestine environment; material: feces | place: Netherlands | collected 2009/2010
CGGAGAGCTTCTCGAGATACTCCGGCAGCAGCTTGCGGGCATTTGAATTGGTTATCGAGTGCGACACAAAGGAGCAATAGCTGCACCTTGTGGGGCAAAACGGGATCGAGACATAGAGGCTGAAGGAATTCGGCCTTGATGAGGCGACTATCTGCTCCTCCGCCTTCGCCACCGTGGCGGCAAGGCGAGCCTTCTCGGGGCTGACGAGCAGCCCTTTGGTGAAATAATCCATAGCACCCTGCTCGCCGAGCTGAGCGGTCAGGCGCAGCATGAGCTTTGAGGGGCGGACTCCCGTGAGCACTCCCCACGGCGGCGTATAGCCCGTCTCGGCGGACAGCAGCTCAAACATGAGCTGAGCTATACGCAGCTCGCATTTGTCACGCAGCTCATCCTCGGGCGCCGTGACTTTGTCGCCCGCCGAGCGCACGCTGCCGTTTATCGAGGTTATCACCTCGACCCTCGCTCCCCCGTCCTCGGGGAAAAGGCGCGTCTCAACGGTCAGAGGGTCTTCGCCGCTGCCGTCGTATTTTATTTCTATCTTCTCATTCGGGTAATAGACCCTGCAAAGATTCTCGCATTCATAATGAAAATCGTGACCGAAGATCCTGAGTATCAATTCTTATTCATCCTTCGTATCCAGTGATTGCTGACCCTTTCGGAGTCGAGCGTGGTCTCACGGTTATGACCGGGATAGACCCTGTAATCGCCGTCAAGGGCGATGATTCGGCGTATTGAGGACTGCATATCCTCCGCACTGCCGCCGAGCAGATCCGTCCTGCCGACCGTCCTGCAAAACAGCGTGTCGCCGCTGAACATTACACGGTCGTTCACAAAGAGGTAGCAGACGCTGCCGGGCGTGTGACCGGGGGTGTGCATCACTCTGATGACGGTATCGCCGAGCCTCAGCTCATCGCCGTCCTTCAGCAGCACATCGGCATGGACGGGCTGCTGCGCCATGGGCATTGCGCCCCTTGCAAGGCTGCGCTCGTCATTATAAAGGCATTCGGCGTCCTTCTCGTGGATGCAGACCTCGGCGCCCGTCGCCTCTTTGAGGCCGTAAACGCCCATGATATGGTCAAAATGCCCGTGAGTGAGCAGGATATATTTGACCTTGATGCCCTCGTGCTCTTTAAGAGCGGCGGGCAGGTACTCGGCATAGAAGCCCGGGTCGATGACCGCAGCTTCGCCGCTCAGCTCGTCGATAACAAGGTAGCAATTCGCAAAAATCTCATGCTCCAGCTTTATCTTTTCTATCTTCATGCGTTATCCTCTTTTCTCCCATATATCGGTATCCATGACTATCGTAACGGGGCCGTCATTATCAATGGAGACAAGCATATCGGCCGCAAAAACCCCTGTCTCCACCTTTTTGACCCCCGCTTCTCTCAGATGCTCGCAGAATGCGAGATAGAGCCTGTCCGCCTCATCGGGCGGGGCGGAGTCAGTAAACGACGGGCGGTTGCCCTTCTTGATATCGGCGCAAAGTGTGAACTGCGAGATGACGAGTATCTCGCCCCCGATATCGAGGACGCTTTTATTCATCTTGCCGTTCTCATCCTCAAACACGCGCAGCTTCGATATCTTAGCCGTAAGGAGCTGCGCCTCGCCGTCGGTATCGCCCTGCATAACGCCAATCAGCACGTTGAATCCCTGACCTGCGCTGCCTTTAAGCTCGCCGCCGACGGTGACACTCGTGCGCTTAACTCTCTGAACTACCGCTCTCATCGCTTTTACCTCCGTTTATCAGACACCCGTTCTCTCAACGCTGAGCACGCCAGAGATCTTGGAGAGCTTCGCCGTCAGAGAATTCAGATGCTCAACGCCGTTGACCGAGACGGTCAGCATTATCGAAGTCCTGCCGTCCTTGGTGTTGCGGGTGCTGATATCGTTAATCATAATGTGCATATTCGCAAGCAGGCTCGACACATCGGCGAACAAGCCTATGCGGTTAAGGCAGGATATCTGTAGGGTACACTTGAAATCCTCCCTGATATTGGTATCCCAATAAGCGACGACCCATCTGTCCGGCTCGCCCGCCTTGGAGATATCCGCGGGCACATTCGGGCAGTTCCTTGTGTGGATCGACACGCCGTGACCCCTCGTGATGAAGCCGATTATATTATCGCCCGGCAGAGGGTTGCAGCAGCGGGAGAATTTGATAAGGCAGTTATCTATCCCCTCGACCACGACGCCCTCGGTGCTCTTGGTGCGTTTCTTGACTGGCGCTATGTTGATGACAGGCTCCTCAGCCTTTGTCATCTTGACATAGTCCTCTTTTATCTTAGGCATCATGTGCATGAGCGAAATGCCGCCGTAACCTATCGCGGCGTAGAAATCCTCGATGCTCTTGCAATGCTGCCTTTCGGCTATCTTCTTAATGAATTCGGTATACTCAGGCTCGGCAAGGCGGATGAAATTGCGCTTGAATTCCTTCTCGACCTCGGCTTTACCCTCTGCGATATTCTCATCCCTGCGCTCTTTTTTATACCACTGCCTTATCTTCGCCCTCGCCTGACTGGTCTTGACAATATTGAGCCAATCCCTGCTGGGGCCTTTACCCGGCTGAGACGAGGTAAGCACCTCGACTATCTCGCCCGTTTTGACCTGATAATCGAGCGGCACTATCCTGCCGTCCACCTTCGCGCCTATCATCTTGTTGCCGACGGCGGAGTGAATGGCATATGCAAAGTCGATGACCGTCGCGCCCATGGGCAGGTTGAACACGTCGCCTTTTGGCGTGAACACAAATACTTCCTCGGGCACAAGGTCGCTCTTGATGGTCGAGACAAGATCCTCGACATCCTCGCTGTCGCTCTGATTCTCAAGCAGCTGCCTTATCCACGCAAGGCGCTCCTCGAATTTGACCGTGCCGTTGATGCCGAGCTTATATTTCCAGTGCGCCGCGATACCGTATTCCGCCGTGTGGTGCATCTCCCAAGTCCTTATCTGCACCTCAAAGGGGATGCCCTCCTTGCCGAGGACTGTGGTGTGGAGCGACTGATACATATTCGGCTTCGGGGTGGATATATAATCCTTGAATCTGCCCGGAATTGGCTTAAACATATCGTGGATAACGCCGAGGCAGTTATAGCAGTCGATAACGGAATCGACTATTATCCTGACGGCATAAATATCGTAGATCTCATCAAAATTCTTATTTTGCATATACATCTTTCTGTATATGCCGTGGACGGATTTGATCCTTCCGCTGACCTGAGCGCCGGAGACAACGGTCTTGATGCGCTCCTCTATCCTCGCCTTGATATCGGCGAGGAATTCGTTCCTCGACTTACTCTGCTGCTCGAGCGCCTTGCCTATATCGTTGTAGGCGACGGGGTCAAGGTAGCTTATCGAGAGATCCTCCAGCTCCTCCTTGATGGGTCTGATACCGAGTCGGTGAGCTATCGGGGCGTAAATCTCAATAGTCTCGAGCGCTATATCGCGCCTGCGCTGCTCGGGCTTATACATGAGGGTACGCATATTGTGGAGCCTGTCGGCGAGCTTGATGATGATGACCCTGATATCGCGCGACATGGCTATGAGCATCTTGCGGATATTCTCCGCCTGCTGCTCCTCCTTGGTCTGGAGCGGCACCCTGCCTATCTTGGTAACGCCGTCGACAAGCTCGGCGACCGTATCGCCGAATTCCTTCTTTATCTCGTCGTTGGTAAGATCCGTATCCTCGACCGTGTCGTGCAGCATAGCCGCGATTATCGAAGCGTCGTCCATGCCGAGGCGCGCGAGTATAAGTGCAACGCTCAGCGGGTGCATTATATAAGGCTCGCCGGAGAGCCGCTTCTGCCCCTCATGGACTTTGGCGGCCAATTCGTAAGCCTTTTTGACGTTTGCTATCTCCTCCTCGGTGTAGCTCTTGCCGATTATCTCGGTCAGCTTCGCCAAGCCCTCCTCCGGCGTGGAGAAAACATCCGCTTTTTCTTTACTGTAGTCTTTCATATTGCCTCCGTGTCAAATAAAGCTCCTTATCCGCCTAAGGATCGCGGAATCCTCGAGATTGACCTTTTGCGAGACCTGCGGAACGCTTACGGTATTGTATTCGTCCGCCGTCAGCACGCCCATCTCGAGCATGATATCGACCGTCGCCGATATCGCGGCGAGCCTCTCGCCGTCGTCGCCCAGCCGAGAGCACAGCGCCTCGCAATATTTATCTCTGAGCGGCTTTGCTTTTATACTCCTGAACACCTCGACCTCAAGCGCGCGGTCGGGCAGCAGGCGCTTTGCCTCCTCGCTGCCGATATGTTCGCCTCTTGAGAACCGCTCAAAGAGCGATATTGCCGAGAGCACTTTATCTTCATCCGTCGCCGAGGGTCTGATACCCCTGACAATGACGGAAACTCTTGTTTCTCCGTTATAAACATTCCTGTCGAGGTTGACCGCCAGATCGACGGTGTCGCCCTTGTCGAACGGGAAGCGTTTATCCTGCATTCCGAAATATACGACCCCCGTACGGGCGCCGTTCTTTGAGACGCTCATTCTGATATGCTTGCCGTCGGAGACGGAAGCTATATCGTCTATCCTGACGCCGAAAAGCCCGAAGCACGGCTGCGGGTTGCCCGCGCCGAACGGCTCAAGCAGGCTCAGCGACGAAAGCATATCAAGGCTTATGGAAGCCGGCTGAATTCGGCAGTCGATGCGCTGCACTGCAAACGGCATCTCTTTGTCGGCGGCGTATTCGTTGATGCGCCGTCTGAATTCGTCTATATTCTCCGAGCGAAGCCCCACGCCCGCCGCGAGAGTATGACCGCCGAAGTGGGTCAATGTGTCGGAAACGGCGGAGAGTGCGTCATATATCGAAAAGCCCTCTATGCTGCGGCACGAGCCCTTGGCGTTCTCGCCGTCCCGCGAGATAACGACCGAAGGTCTGCCGTAGCGCTCGGTTATCCTCGCCGCAACTATGCCGACAACGCCCTGATGCCAGCCCTCGCCGTCAACGACGATTATCTTGCCGTCCCTTACGGCGGGGTTGCTCTCGATAGCTGCGGCGGCCTGGGCGAATATCTCCGTCTCCGTCCTCTGGCGCTGAATATTGAGCTGATTTATCTCCTCGGCAAGCAGCTGCGCCGAATCATCATCGTCGCAAAGGAGCAGGTCGAGCGCCTTGTGCGCTGTGCCCATCCTGCCGGCGGCGTTTATCCTCGGGCATATCGTAAAAGCGGCTGAGGAAGCGGTAAAGGGCTTGTCTGCGCAGCCCGCAGCCTCCGCAAGGGCGGATATGCCGGGTCTCGGCTCCTCATTCATCATTCTGAGCCCACGGCGCACCATTATGCGGTTCTCGCCCGTGAGGGTCACGACATCGCCGATAGTGCCGAGAGCAACAAGATCGCCGTACTCCGCAAGCAGCATATCCTCCTCCGCACCCTCAAGGGCGCAAACGAGCTTGAACGCCACGCCGACGCCCGCCATTTCTTTGAAGCCGCTCGGGCAGTCGGGGCGGTGAGGGTCAACGACGGCATCAGCCTCGGGCAGCTCATCGCCGACCTTGTGGTGGTCGGTAATGACGAGCGAAACGCCGAGCTCCTTGGCTCTGGCGGCCTCCTTAACGGCAGAAACGCCGTTATCGACCGTCACTATCAGCTTGACTCCGCTCTCGGCAAGCTGCTCGAGGGCGGCGATATTCAGCCCGTAGCCCTCGGTGAGCCTGTCGGGCACATATCTTATCACATTCGCTCCCCTCGCCTCGAGATATGAGTAGAGCAGAGCCGTTGCGGTAACGCCGTCCGCGTCGTAATCACCGAAAACGCAGATAAGCTCAAAATCGTCTATCGCCCGATTTATCCTCTCGGCGGCAAGATCCATATCCTTTATCGAAAACGGGTCGAGCGACAAGGGGGCGTCGGGGTCAAAGAATTCACCTATCGAATTTATATCGTCAAAGCCTCTGGAGGTAACGAGAAGGGCGGCAAGGGGGTCTATGCTAAGCTCCTGTGCCGTTGAAGCGGCGAGATCCTTGTTGGTTTTCGCCACCACCCACTTCTTTCTTCTCATCAGCAATCATTCCTTTCAACTGAACGATTATAGCACTATTTATTTGATTTTTCAAGAATTTTATATATTTTAACCCTATTATTGCATATTTGCTGCGGTACGCGGCGCAAAATACGGTTATGAAAGGAGGGCGGCGCTATGCTTTACATCATATCCGCTGCGCTTGCCGCATATCTCATCGGGAGCGTCAGCTCGGCGGTGATAATCTCAAAAGCCGTCTACGGTGAGGATATCAGGGAGCACGGCAGCGGCAACGCCGGGGCGACCAACATGATGCGTATCCACGGCAAAAAGGCGGGCGCGGCAGTGCTGCTGTGCGACTTCTCAAAGGGGCTTATATGCGTTGCGGCGGCAAAGCTGCTCACGGTTTACGGCGGTGCGCCGTGGGCGACCGTATTCGTTGCGGGATTTTTTGCCCAATTAGGGCATACTTTCCCTGTTTTCTTCGGCTTCCGAGGCGGCAAAGGGGTCGCGACAGCGGCGGGGGCGGCCTTTGCGATAATGCCGCTGACGGCTCTGCTGCTCTTCGCGCTGTTTGCCGTTATCGTCGGCGCATTTCGCTTTGTTTCGCTCGCTTCCGGAGTCTGTGCGGCGCTGTATCCGCTGCTCGCCTATTTCCTGAACGGTAAGGAATATTTCGTATTCGCCGCCTGCTGCTCCGCACTCATGGCATTAAAGCACATTCCGAATTTCATTCGCCTGCTTGACGGCAGAGAGAGCAAAATATCAAATTGAATACGGCTTTATCGCAGTCGCTTTTCCCGAACGGACGGCGGCTGCAATTTTTTACTGTAATTTACTGTAATTGTGCATATGTTTTTTCGCCTGCAAGGCAACCTGAGAATGTACTTTCATATAATTGAACAAACGGTAGGCTCAAAACCGCCCCGCTTTTGCGAAAAATCGAGAATTTGAGAATTCGGGCGAAAATGAGTGAAAAACTGTTGTTTTATCTTTGACCCTGTGATATAATAGCAAACGGTAAATTATTAAACACGGAGGTTTTATCAATGAACTATGATGTTGCCGTTGTAGGCGCAGGCGTTATCGGCTCGCTTATTGCAAGAGATCTCAGCCGCTACAACATCAAAATTGCCCTTATCGAGAAATGCAACGATATGGCAATGGGCACTTCAAAAGCCAACAGCGCTATCGTTCACGCCGGTTTCGATGCGAAGCCCGGCACCCTCAAAGCACGCTTCAACGTAAGAGGCACCGAGATGATGCCCGAGCTGTGCAAGACTCTCAGCGTACCGTTCAAGCCCGTCGGCTCGCTCGTCGTCGCCTTCTCAGACGATGAGATGGAGACTCTGCACGAGCTGCTCGAGAGAGGCAAGGCAAACGGCGTGCCTGGCCTTGAGATCTATGACGCAGCGAAGCTCCGCGAGGAGGAGCCTCACATCAGCGAAGAGGCCAAGGGCGCTCTCTGGGCACCCACGGCAGGCATCGTCTGCCCCTATGAGCTGACCGTGGCAGCAGTTGAGAATGCAGTGGTCAACGGCGCGGATTTCGTGCGCAACTTTGCCGTCTCCAAAATCGACTACGACGGCAGCGTATTCACCCTCTCAAACGGTGAAAAGGAGCTGACCGCAAAGTATGTCATCAACGCCGCCGGTGTATTCTGCGACGAGATAGCGGCGCTCATCGGCGACGATTCGATACATACCACCCCCAGAAAGGGCGAATATATGCTCTGCGACAAGTCGATAGGCTCGCTCGCAAAGCACACGATATTCCAGTGCCCCTCCAAGATGGGCAAGGGTGTCCTCGTCACCCCGACGGTCGACGGCAACCTGCTCATCGGCCCGAGCGCACTTGACATCGAGGATAAGACCGACGTTTCCACCACCTCGAGTGCACTTGCCGGGATCCTTGTCACGGCCAAGAAATCCGTCCCCTGCCTCACCACGAGAGAGGTCATCACCTCCTTCGCGGGCCTCAGAGCGCACTGCGACAGAGACGATTTCATCATTGAGCCGAGCGAGAAGAACGACAAATTCATCAACGTCGCCGGCATTGAATCCCCCGGCCTCTCCTCCGCGCCCGCAATAGCCGAGTATGTCGCCGATATGCTTGCAAAGGCTATGAGCGCCGAGAAGAAGGACGGCTTCAAGCCCGACAGAGCGGAGCCCGTCCGTTTCAGACACATGAGCAATGACGAGCGCAAGGCTCTCATTGAGAAGAACCCCGCTTACGGCAGGATAATCTGCCGCTGCGAGACGATAACCGAGGGCGAGATCCTCGACGCTATCCACGCGCCCGCAGGCGCTATAGACGTTGACGGCGTAAAGCGCCGCACGAGAGCCGGTATGGGTCGCTGCCAGGGCGGCTTCTGCGGCTCGAAGGTAGTCGAGATACTTGCAAGAGAGCTTGGTCAGGAGCTTGATGAAATCACAAAATGCGGCGGAGAGTCAAAGATCCTCTTCGGCAGGACTAAGTGATCTGCGAACTTTCGCAGCATGAAAGGATGAATACTAATGCTTAAATATGATCTTGCCGTTATCGGCGGAGGCCCCGCAGGCATGGCTGCCGCACTCAAGGCAAAGGAATGCGGCGTTGACAGCATACTCATCCTCGAGAGAGCCGAGACCCTCGGCGGCATCCTCGAGCAGTGCATACATACCGGCTTCGGCCTTCATTACTTCGGCGAGGAGCTCTCCGGCCCCGAATACGCCGACAGATTCATTCAGCTCGTCAACGAGCAGGGTATTGAATACAAGACCGACACAATGGCTCTCCAGATAACCGAGGATAACATCGTCTACGCCTGCAACAAGACCGACGGTCTGCTTGAGATTCAGGCTAAGGCTATCATCCTCGCAATGGGCTGCCGCGAGCGCCCCAGAGGAGCGCTTAACATCGCGGGCACCAGAGCCTCGGGCGTTATGAGCGCCGGCACGGCTCAGAAATATGTCAACATCGACGGCTATATGCCCGGCAAAAAGGTCGTCATACTCGGCTCGGGCGATATCGGCCTTATTATGGCTCGCCGCATGACCCTTGAGGGCGCGGAAGTCAAGGTAGTCTGCGAGCTTATGCCCTATTCCAGCGGCCTGACGAGAAACATCGTCCAGTGCCTCAACGATTTCGATATCCCCCTGCGTCTGAGCTGCACCGTTATCGAGGTTCACGGCAAGGACAGAGTCGAGGGCGTTACCATCGCCGATGTCGACGAGAACCGCAGACCCATCAAGGGCACGGAGCAGTATATCGAATGCGACACTCTCATGCTTTCGGTCGGTCTTATCCCTGAGAACGAGCTTACCAGAGCTGTCGGCATCCAGCTTGACCCCGTCACCAACGGCGCCGTGGTCGACGAATTCAGAGAGACCTCCCACAAGGGCGTTTTCGCCTGCGGCAACGTGCTGCACGTCCACGACCTTGTCGACTATGTTACCCTCGAGAGCCAGACGGCCGGCGAGGGCGCGGCAAGATATGTGCTCGGCAAGACCGGCGAGCATGAATACGTCAAGACCAAGGGCGTGAACGGCGTGCGCTACATAGTGCCTCAGAAGGTCGATATCAAGAATGACGACGATGTGAAGCTCTACTTCAGAGTCGGTCAAACTTATAAGAACGCCAAGGTCGTCGTTAAATATAACGGCGAAGAGATCCTCAGCCGCAAGAGACCCAGACTTGCCCCCGGCGAAATGGAAAACGTCGTTATCAAGAACGACGTGCTCAAGGGCTTTGCAGCCGACGGCGTTATAGAAATTTCGGTGGAGGGTTGATTTATGCAGAAGAATATTATTTGCGTGGCCTGCCCCATGGGCTGCGGCATAACCGTTGAACTCAGCGACAGCGGCGAGATACTTTCCGTCACAGGCAACACCTGTAAGAGAGGCGACGCCTATGCAAGAAGCGAATGCACCAATCCCGTCAGGAGCCTTGCGACTACCGTTAAGGTCGACGGCGGCATTCACAATGTGGTCCCCTGCAAATCGGCGGGTCCCCTGCCCAAGGGCATGATCCTGGACTGCATGAAGACGGTCAACGCCACGGAAGTCAAAGCGCCCGTCAAGCTCGGCGATATCCTCATTGAGAATATCTGCGGCACCGGAGTCAACATCGTAGCTACCAACCACTGCCCCTGCAAGTAAGGCTTTTTAAGTCTTTCGGCACGCCGAAAATCAGCTTTTTCGGCGTGCCTGTTTTGCGCCCTTTTGAGCGGCGGATTTAATCGTATGTCACGGGGTCAAATAGTAACAAAATTTGTTACTGAATTTTAACAGTTTTTTAATTGAATATGAGAATTGTTTAAGGTAAAATTAGTTTACAAAACAGTGTGGGGATGTATATATTATGCAGAAGAGTTCTATAGTCAAAATAATTTTGTCAATTCTCGCCGCAGCGGCAATCATTTTCGGAGTTGTCGTCGGCATTAAACATATATCGGATAATAAAAAAGAGGATACAAGCGGCACTTCGACCTCACAGAGCGGCGAGTCCTCCTCAGATGAATCGGGCACCGCAGATCAGGCTCAGGCCTCAACGGCGGGCGAGACCGAGACCGAAACCACGGCGGCCGCAACCACAAAGGCGGATAAAACGACCACAGGCAAACACACAAAGCCGCCCAAGACCACCAAGACGCCGAAGGCCGAAAAGACCACCAAGCGCAGCGGCTCATCAGGCGGCAAAGAGACCATGACCTATCACGACATGGATTACTCCTGCTTCGATGACTGCGCCTTTATCGGTAATTCGCGAGTGCTCGACCTCAAGAATTACGGCCTTGCCGAGAATGTCTATGCGAGCGTCGGTTTGACGGTCGACACGGTATTCACCGAGAAAGCCTCAGGCAGCAGTGTCGTTATAATCGACGAGCTCAAGGGCAAGCATTTCAAGAAGGTTTTCCTGATGTTCGGCGATAACGAATGCTGCTGGCCGAATACAAGCGTTTTCATCAAGAGATACGCCAAGGTAATAGCGGCGGTCAGGGAGAGAGTGCCCGAAGCGGAGATCTATCTGCAATCCGTGCTGCCCATCAGCAGAGCCGCCGACGCAAAGAACGAATACGGCTGCAACAATGCGGCGATAAAAAAAGTCAACGAAGCGATAAAGCAGCTCGCCAAGGATGAAGGCGTGCGTTACATAAACCCCGCCGCCTCAATGACCGATTCCCAGGGCTTCCTGCCCGACGAAGCGGCGAGCGACGGAGTGCATCTGAGAAAGAAATACTGCCGCATCTGGCTCAACTACTTAGCTGATAATATGTGATATGGGGGAAGAAATGATGAAGAAATTTACGGCGCTTATACTTGCCGCGATCATTGCGGCTCTGCTTTGCAGCTGCTCCGGCGGCAAGACCCTGCCCGATGCCCCGACTTTGGCGGCGGCTCTCGCAAGCGGACTTGATTTTGACGAAGAGCTTGAGGACAGCGGCGCAGATATCGCCTACTCCTTCTACGGCGTCGACGAGGCTCAGTGCAAGAGCGCGGCTCTCTATAAAGGCAGCAGTGCGTCGGTCGACGAGGTCGCCGTATTTGAATGCGTTGACGCCGACGCAGCGAACGCTGTCGCAGCCCTTGCGAGCGAGAGGCAG
>OKUO01000606.1_pt1 | contig 11439 bp, 6 predicted proteins | sample 1606481 | NCBI WGS metagenome assembly OKUO01 (sample SAMEA3882503, study PRJEB24775) | human gut metagenome | biome: human-associated habitat; feature: intestine environment; material: feces | place: Netherlands | collected 2009/2010
CTATGGTCTCCCGGCATTACCAGAGCCATTCTTGCGTGCCTGTGGTTTGCACAATCCTGATGTTCAGGATGATTCTATGTATTCAATTTTATCGATTGATGCAACTTATTTTTTTCAACATTACTATAGATAAGTTGACTATTTACATGTTATAGTCTTTATATTCAGGAGATTATGTGGGATTGCCTCTTGGCGGTGATTTGTTTGTCAATGACATTATTTCCCTTGCGGTCACTCTCTGTGTTATAGGCTCGACCTTTTATGTTATGGGCTGAATGGCAAGATTCGGGGAAATAGCTCGAATTACCGTATCGGGTGCGAGAAGCGGCTTTTCGCACCCCGAAGCCAATAGTTTGCATATCAGCAGCATAACCAGTTAAGGTGCGAGAAGCGGCTTTTCGCACCCCGAAACCAATAAGAAAGTCATATCGGGTGCAAAGCAGCCTCTTCTGTACCCGAAATAAGAACAGCCCGATCAGACTTTTGCCGCGACAGATTCGTTATGTGGCTGGAAGCCTTTTGTAAGATTCTCGCCGTCGCCTTTTCACTCCTCGCTGTTCGTCCGGCCGGCAGGGTTTTCACCGGACAAAGAGTATGATTTTTACAATTCGTCCGGCCAGCAAGGTTTTCACCGGACAAAAAAAGTGGCCGCAATGAGACGGTCACTCTTTTTGATGTGCTGTGTCGGGCAAAGGGTTATTTGGCTTTCTTCTTTTCGTTTCGGGATGGCTTGGGGCCGAACTTCTTGCGGGGACGGCCTTTGTCCTTGGATGACTTGCGCTTAGGCTGGTCATCGTTGTGGGCGATGACGGCGTAGAAAGGCTTTTTCTTGGCTTTGCCGTCAGCAGAACCGCTACCGGAACCGTTGTCGCCTCCCTTGCTGGAACCCTTACCGGAACCCTTGCCAGACCCATTGCCGGAACGGTGGCTTGGGTCATGGTTGGAACGACCCTCTCCATCCAGGACGTGGCGCGTATCCCCATTGCCGGAACGGTGGCTGGAGCCATGGTTGGAACCGTTGCCAGAACCATCACTGGATGGGCCATTGTCTGTGGTGGTGTCAACCAGTTCGTAGTCCAGAAGCCTCTGCTCCAGATTGGCGGCCTTCACACGGATCTTGACCGCGTCACCCAGTCGGAAGACCTTGCCGGTGCGGCGGCCACGGATGAGGTAGTTCTGCTCGTCGAACTCGAAGAAGTCGGACTTCACATCGCGCAGGGCGACCATGCCTTCGATCATGGTAGGCTTGATCTCCACGTACATACCCCATTCGGCGAGGCCGGAGATCGAGCCTTCATATTCATTGCCTATCTTGTCCTGCATGAACTCGATCATCTTGTACTTGATGCTGTCGCGTTCGGCGTTCGCCGCTATCTGCTCGCGTTCGGAAGCATGCTGGCACTGGGCTTCGTAATAGTCCTTGTTCTGACTCTCGGCATTGTCGAGGTAGAGGGCCAACAGCCTGTGTACCATTGTGTCAGGATAGCGGCGGATAGGGGAAGTGAAATGCGTGTAGAACTTGAACGCGAGGCCGTAGTGGCCGATGTTGTCGGTGGTGTAGATCGCCTTTGCCATCGAGCGCAGGGCTATCATCTGGAAGGCGTCGCATTCAGGTGTGCCCTTTGCCTCGGCAAGCAAGGTGTTCAAGGACTTGGCGATCTCCCGTCCGTTGCCGCTCGGCCCGAACTTGAAGCCGAAGTTGCTGACGAACTGGCCGAGGTTCGCGATCTTCTCCGTGTTAGGCTCGCCGTGTACACGGTAAACAAAGGTCTTGGCCTTCTTGTCGGCCTTGCCGTCCATCCTGCCGGAAGTGGCGATGAACTCGGCCACGGAACGGTTCGCAAGAAGCATGAACTCCTCGATCAGCCAGTTGGCCTCCTTGGTGATCTTCTCGTAAACCCTGATCGGCTTTCCGGTCGCATCCACCTCGACTTTCATCTCCGGACGCTCGAAACTGATGGCTCCTGAAGCGAAACGACGCTTGCGGAGTGTCAATGCCAGCTTGTTGAGGGTCACGATGGCCTCTCTGACATCCTGACCGATGGCCGGATCCGCAGGCTCCTTACCATCGCTCTCGATGATCTGCTGGGCTCCGTCGTAGTCGAAACGGTAGTCAGAACAGATCGCCGTGCGGCCGAACCAACGGTTCTCGATTTTTCCGCGAGGAGTCATCTCGACCACTACCGAGAATGTCAGCTTGTCCTCGTGTGGGCGGAGAGAGCAGAGTTTATTGCAAAGTTTCTCCGGAAGCATCGGGACCGTCCTGTCAACCAGATAGACTGACGTGCCGCGCTCCTGTGCCTCCTTGTCCACGATTGTGCCCGGAAGTACATAGTAGGACACATCGGCGATGTGGACTCCGATCTCGTAGTTGCCGTTGTCCAGTTTCTTGAAGGACAATGCGTCGTCGAAGTCTTTTGCGTCCGTAGGGTCGATGGTGAATGTCAGGGTGTTGCGGAAATCCCGACGACCCTTGAGATCTTTCTCGGTGATCTGGTCCGAAATCTGATCCGCCGCGTTCTCGACCTCCGGCTCGAACCTGTATGGCAGGGCATATTCAGCGAGGATGGCGTGCATCTCGGTGTCGTTCTCGCCCGGCATTCCGAGCACATCCACTATGTGGCCTTTCGGAGTCGGCTCACCCTTGTCCCATCCGTCGACCAGAGCCGCCACTTTCATCCCTCTTTTCGCACCTTCAGGAAGGGTGTCGAAATCGATGCTGATGTCGTACGGCATATTCCTTGACTGCATCAGCACCCAAGCCTGCCTTCCGACAATGTGGAGCACGCCGACGAACGGCTTGTGGCTGCGCTCTACAATCTCTATGATCTCTCCCTCGCGGCGTCTGGCCGCGTCCTTGCGTCCGCCTTTGGCCGCATCGGATGAAGCTTCCTTTCTCTCGCTTGTCACCGCACATTTCACGATGTCTCCGTTCAATGCTCCGCGGGTCTTGGATGCCTTGACGAACACATCATTGTCAGGCTCGCCCTCGATGATCACGAAGACATAGCCATCCCTTGTCATCTGAACCTTTCCGGTCACCTCGGCCAGCACTTTCTTGCTCTTCTGTCTGGCACCGAACCTCTTGTCGCGGCTCTTCCTGCCGCCGTTCTCGCCACCTTGGCGATTTCTTCTTTTCTGCATAGATAACTTCAACTCTCGCAAGTAGGCAACTACCCGCTGTAAACTACCTTATCTCACGTCCGAAGGTGATTGCCCACCCACATTCATTCACGTTACCCCTACCCTAAATCCCTCCCCTCGGGGGAGGGACTTACTTTCACCACAAGTGGTGAAGAATAGAGGATTGGTGCAAAGGTACGAATTTTCCTTGCAAACGGTGAGCATTAACGAAAGATATTGACTGATATTAATTATCTTTGCACCGAAAAGGCTTGATTATTTGTGACTATTCACGATCACGCCGAATCATAGTTATCAAACACTTAAGGAATATGTCCGACATCAGAAAAGACAACAGAATCGTCATGACGCTCGACGCCGGCGGCACCAACATGGTCTTCGGCGCGATGAAAGGCGGAGAGTTCTGCTGTGAGCCAATCACACTTCCGTCCAACGCCGACAACCTTGACCGCTGCCTCGGCACGATGGTCACAGGATTCAAAAAGATAAAGGAGGAACTTGGCGAGGAAAAACCTGCCGCCATCAGCTTCTGCTTCCCCGGGCCCGCCGACTATCCTGACGGAATCATCGGAGGCTTCCTTCCTAACTTCCCGTCTTTCAGGGATGGGGTCGCCCTCGGGCCGTTCCTTGAGGACACTTTCGGGATTCCCGTGTTCATCAACAACGACGGCGACCTCTACGCCTACGGAGAGGCTCTCGGCGGCGTGCTTCCTGAAATCAACGAAAGGCTTTCCAAGGCCGGCAGCGCGAAGCGTTACCACAACCTCATCGGCTACACCTTCGGAACCGGTCTGGGAATAGGCACGGTGATCAACGGCGAACTCAACCGGGGCGACAACTCCTGCGTGGAGACTTTCTGCCTCAAGCATCCTGACATGCCGGACATCATCGTCGAGGACGGTGCCTCGATCCGTGCCGTGAAGAGAGTTTACGGTGAGCTGACCGGCAACCCGGACCACGGTCTTGAGCCTAAGGATCTCGCCGAGGTCTGCGAGGGCAAGAGGCCTGGCGACAAGGAAGCCGCGATCAAGGCGTTCGACAAGATGGGCGAGGTCGCGGGCGACGCGATGGCCACGGCGGTCACCCTGATCGACGGCCTGATCGTGATCGGCGGCGGCGTGATGAACAACCACAAGTACCTGATGCCAGGAATATTACGCACCATGCGCGGCAAGATGCACCAGCTCAACGGCGATGAGTTGAACAGGGTTCAGATGAAGGTCTACAACCTCGACGACCCTGCGGAGTTCGAGCAGTTCGCCCGCGGTGAGGCCCGTTCCCTGAAGGTCTACGGAAGCGACCGCGAGGTTGTCTACGACCCTCAAAAGCGCGTCGGCGTGATGCGTTCCAAGATCGGCGCCAGCAAGGCCATCTCGCTCGGAGCCTATGCGTTCGCATTGACAGAGCTGGATAAATAATTGTTTAAAAAGGAACTTAACGAATATGTACCCTCTGAAATTTGAGCCCTATCTCCGTGAGATGGTGTGGGGCGGAGAAAAGATCGCCCCGTTCAAGGGCATCAAGACTAAACAGCGCAACATCGGCGAGAGTTGGGAGATCTCGGCGGTGCCAGGCTGCGTCTCCGTGGTCTCGAACGGCACTTTCGCAGGCAAGAGCCTGACCGAAGTGATGAATGAATATGGTCCCGAACTCGTCGGGCGGAAGGTCTTCGCCAAGACCGGCACGGAATTCCCGCTACTGATAAAGTTCATCGACGCGAAAAGCGACCTGTCGATCCAGGTCCACCCGAACGACGAGCTTGCCGCAAGGACCCATCCAGGGATGAAAGGCAAGACCGAGATGTGGTATGTGGTCGGAGCCGACGAGGGAGCTCATCTGCTGAGCGGCCTGACCGAGTGGATCACTCCCGATGAATATGAGAAAAGAGTCAACGAACACACCATCACCGACGTGCTTGCAAGCTACAGGATCGCTCCCGGCGATGTGTTCTTCCTCCCTGCCGGCCGGATCCACGCCATCGGGGCCGGAGCGTTCGTCGCCGAGATCCAGCAGACATCCGACCTGACCTACAGGATCTATGACTATGGTCGCCTGGGTCTTGACGGAAAGCCCCGCGAACTGCACATCGAGCAGGCCAAGGAGGCCATCGACTACGATGTCTACCCGGACTACAGGACTGAATATTCCCGTGTCAAGGACGCCGAGACCAAACTGGTCAGCTGCAAGTACTTCACCACCTCACTCTTCGACCTGGACAAGCCTTGCGCCAAGGATCTCTCTAAACTGGACTCTTTTGTGGTCGTGATGTGCGTTGCCGGAGGCGGCAGCCTTGTTGACCATGAGAATGACGGCCAGGAGCACGTCGTGACCCTCCGTCAGGGCGAGACCGTCCTCATCCCCGCCACCTCCACCGGCATCGAGTTCCGTCCCGACGCCTCGATGACCTGTCTCACCAGTTGCATCGAGTAAAGGCATTCCATCGCATTGACACCATGAACATCGATCTGTACAGATACTCCCTATGCATTGCCTTGACCCTGATGGCGTTCTTTGTCTTTAGGTTCTTCTTCGGGAAGGTTCCGGACAAGAGGCTGTTCGCCAACTACCTGCGGTCAAGGTATTTAATGGGGGCGGCGCTTTTGGTGCTGGCGGCAAATTATGCCGTCCATCTGTGCTTTGACATAAGGCAGGTTAACGTCAATGCAGCGATTGTGATGAATCTCTCAACGTATTTCTTCGGCTACGGGTTGTTCGTCGCGGCTCTGCACACACTTCTGAACCGCTCCTACATCACACGGAAGATCATTGTGAGACATTGTCTGTCATGGCTTTTATATGTCATCCTGTCCGTCTCCGCGCTCTTGTTCACCGAAGACGGCACACTGAAAGCCGGCCTGATATATTCATTAGCCCTGATGCTTGCCCTGTATGGTTTCTCTCTGGCCTCACACCTGCTCAAGGCCTACCATCGGGCCGTCAAAAAGATGGATGACACCTATTCTGACCATATCGCGACCTATGTCAGATGGATGTCGGTACTGACATATTGGATGCTCATTTTCGGCATCGGTTGTTCTGTGCTGACCTTCCTTCCTGACAATCTTGTTTTTGTTTGGGTGCTGTCTTCCGTTCCGTTCTACATTTATCTGTATGTCAGTTACCAGAACTACATGCTTTTTTATGAAACCGTCGAACATGCCATCGAAAGTGACCCGGGACCGGATCTTCCTGTGACAGAAACGTTCTCCTGCAATCCTGAAATGCAACGTCTTGTGCAGGAATGGGTGGAGGCGGAAGGCTATCTGAAGCCGGGACTCACGATAGCGGATCTTTCCAAAACCCTGTACACAAACAGGACGTATCTTTCCGCTTTCATCAATCAGACCTACAAGGTGACTTTCCGGGAATGGATCTGCGGAATGAGAATCGACTATGCAAAACGCGCCTTGCTGGAGAATCCCGACAGGTCCATCGCCGAAATCGCGGAAAAATCAGGCTTTCTTTCCGTGAGCAATTTCAATGCTTCCTTCAAGGAGAGAGAGGGTATGACCCCGACAAAATGGCGGATAAGCAATTTATCGGTTCGGCAAAAAAATGCTGATTTGACAAAATAAGGTTGTCCGTACGACAATTTCTTGACGGCTCGGCAAAATTCGTCGGAGCCGTCTTTTCTTCGGGTGCTTCATTTAGTATTTTTGTCTCACAAATTTCTTCCTTGGGCGTGGTGAGCCACCCTGAGGCTTCCGGGTATGTTTCAAACAATATCAAAACGATGAAGCGTCTTATCTATCTTGTGTCTTGTCTTTCAGTCTCGGTTTTCTTTCTGTCCTCTTGTGATAAGGGAGAAACCGAAACCGCCGCAAACCCTGCCGATTATCTGAGGAATGATGATCAGAAGGCTATGGTGTCCACATTGAAGAATTTGGCGGACGGGCATTTATATTCAGTGAAATATAGTTCGGACTACCACATCGATGAGGTCATGTCTAGCGGAGGGGCGAGTTCCAGCATGCAACTTCTCGGAAAAGTGGTGCCGATGCTGACAACAGTTCCGCTGGGCAAGGCTGACGGTGGCGTGGATTTCGGATGCAGTGCTTTCTGTGTCAAGTCCCCGGAAGGAGACGTGCTGGTGGGACGTAACTTTGACTATAGATTTGTGTCGTCTTCCAATGTGCTTGTACACAATGTCACAAAAGGAGTGCATGAGTCCATCTGCATCTCAGCCCTTCCATTTCTGGACAAAGACACTTATGTGGCCGGTGCGTTGTCGGACGGGAAGACGGATCTTTCCATCCCTGTGACCGCATCCATCTACTGCTGTCTGGACGGGATGAATGATGCGGGACTGTTCATAGGTGTCCTGTCTCTTCGAGGTACCGGCGGGGCGGTACAGCATGACCCCGGGAAGAGTGACATTGTCCCGACATTAGCCATCAGGCTGGCTCTGGACAGGTGTACAAGCGTTGAGCAAGCCGTGGAGGTTTTCCGGTCCCACAATTTTTTCGCGGACGGTGAGAATTCGGACTCGAACTATCATTTCCTGATCGCCGACGCAAGCGGAAAGAGCGTTGTCGTGGAATATTACCGCCCGGGAGAGGTGCCGCCGCTGAGTGATCCGTCAGCGAAGGATTGGACGATGAACCTGCTTGACACCGACCACGTCACCAATTTCTATCTGTCCGAGGGATGGCGGAATGTCGGAGGAGGAAAAGAGCGGTACGACAAGCTCCACGAGACATTGGAAAAGAAGAACCGTGTGATGACGGAAGATGAATGCATGTCTCTGCTTGATGCCGTGCACACAGATCTGCAATCCGAGGGAGGAGACATCACAAGCAACACGCAATGGTCAGTCGTTTACAATCTCACAAAGAAGACGGCGACTATCTGTGTGGACAAGGACTACAACAGCAAACTGCCTTACAGACTGTAATACCATGAAACACTCTCTTTTACTTTATCTGGCCATACCGGCGTTCGTGCTTACGCTTGTCTCCTGTTCCAAGGACAGTCCGGACTACGGTGACGAGGTCATCATTGAAGGCGACTACCGCAAGCCTTCCTCACTCGCCGACGGCGAGAAGATCGCGTTCCCGGCATGGGTCTCGGAAGGCCTCTCCAAGGACTTCGCGGACGCTGTCAAAGGCCGGCTGAAAGAGACGGCTCCTTCGGCTGACAACGCACAAGTGATTGTCACGGACATGGCCGGCTATTCCGGACTTGACACACTCAAGGGGCGCGTCGTGGTTGTCTGCGATCCGTCAAAAATCCTGCTTGAACAACTCGGTGTGGAGGCGGGGAATTTCCTCTGTGTGGCTTTCCAGCAGGGACGCTCCGGCCACTGTGCCGTGCGGACTCCGGCGGAGGGTCTGGAGGTGGACGAATGCCTCAACGGCCTTGTCTCCTGGACCAACAACGCCATCCTGAACGTGGCCGGCAACTTCGACCCGTCTTCTTTCTGGGAGGAGTCATGCCTGTACACGACCTATTCTGACAAGGTCAGCGAGAAGATAACCAACGTAGCGGCCTCCAAACACGATTACCTTGAGGGCGAGTTTTCCATAGATGTGCAGTTGAAGGTCACACCGATGCACGGATTCAAGAGTGGTGACTCGGAGGCCATGGATTACTACCTCATGACCTCCACCGTTTCTGTCGTGTCGGGGAAGATGTACACGGGGAATTTCACCAAGACGCACGGCTTGGTGAAAGCGAGGATATGCGGTTTCTATCTCAAGTCTCTCAGTTCTAACATCTACATATTAAACACCGCTGGAACTCCAGTAGGACGTTTTGTCCAGACACCGACACCGGAGACCGTCATCGGCTCGACCAGCTACACGACCGGCTGGAGCTTTTCCATCGGCGGAGGAATCACCGGCGGCACGTCTCCGATGATCTCTTCTAACACGGGATTCTCCATCTCCTCAAGCACATCCCGCACAATCAGCGACTGCGATGTACTCAACAGGCACGAAGGCTCCACGGTCGGCTACGACTACGAGATCAACAATCTTCCTCGCCTGAAATCCCTGAAAATCACGGACCCTCCGCTTGTCTCGACCTCGACCGTCAATTTCTATAGCCAGTGGGTGTGGGCTGTCCCGGCGGAGGACTACGACGTGAAGACCAAGTACAGGGTCGTGATAGATCTTTACAACCTTGTCTACGGCGCTTCCTATTTCTACTCGGGAAGTGTTGACTACCACGATCTTGAGTTCGTTCAGAAGAAGTATTCCGTCACCAAGGACCTTCCTGTGCCCAACAGGGGACCGACCGGGAAATTCGACCTCACGAACAGCGAGGAGGGCACTTTCATGACCAATGTCAGGCTGTACAACAAGAGCCACCCCGAGACCGGAAGCTACCATGACGGAAGCGTCTACGGCCAAGGCAACACCTGCTCCCTGTTCCTGGTGGCCGGCGACTACGAGCTGCAATGCGACATCAAGGACGCGAAAGGCAAGACCAGGAAACGCAACTACACCGGACTTGTCAGAGTGAGGCCGGGAGGATCTGTGAGACTATCAACCGGCTACGGCTTCAAGTAAAACTATGAATATATTCATGAACCTTCTGAATGAAATCCAATGACCATGAAACGAATAATTGATTTTCTGAATATACTTGCGCTTTGCGCGGCTTTTGGCCTGCTGGCCTCCTGCGGAGAGAAATCAGGCCTTGACCCCGATCCGGAACCGGAGCCGGAGCCCGTCGAGGAGAACCGCACCTCGGACCTGCCCTACTGTGTACTGTCTGAACTGGATGGCGACATCCTTGAGTTGATATATTCAAGATTCACCGGGAAGAGGGTCTCCTGCGAGGAGGCAAAAGTGGTCTTTGTCAGCGAGAAGGATGTCAAGGGCGATGAGGTCTTGAGCGCCTACCAGCGTGGGGCGGCGGTGGTCGTGGTCTCTCCGACTTCGGATCTGCTGTCGTTCCTTTCGCGGCACAACATCGGTTTTCTGTCCGCCGAGACGTTGGACGACTGCCTTTTCGTGGCGTTCCACAGGAGCGGCAAGGTCTTCTCAATGGATGACTTTCCTCCGGCCAACCTGAACGGCCTTGTGTCATGGGTCGGTGACGCGCATTCCGCGAACACCTCGGGAGACGACCTGCTCCAGTCCATCCATCTGTTCTCGTCCCATGACTACAAGATTGACAAGGGCTTGATCTTCAAGGACGGCAAGAAGGAGTTCAGGGTGACGGGCGAAGGCCGCTTCGAGCAGTACTACTCGGTCATCCCGCTCTATGCGTTCAAAACGTCCAAGAGCAACTACATCGGGGACTTCTACATCGTTGACGCCACGTTCTCGGTGGCTTCGTCCGGGATGTACGCCGGTAAGTTCAACAAGGTGCTGCCGAATGGCTGGACCGGCGATTTCATGGGCTATTTCCTGACCGGCTACAATGTGGACATCTCCCTGGTCGATGACAAAGGCAATCAGGTTCCGGTCCGCTTCAATCAGGTTCCGTCCCCTTCAACCACGATAAACTCCCAGACCTACACTTCCGGTGTGACATGGTCGTTCGAGGCCGGTTTGTCCGGTGGCGCCGCCGGCGCCGGGCTTTCCTTGAGTTCAGGCTGCAACTTCAGCAGTTCAAGGACGCGTGAGATCAGGGACCTGTCCATCATCGACAACTCGTCTGACGGAAGCATCCACTACAAACTGGAGGTGAAGAACCTGCCGGAGTTGGTCAACACTCAGCCTCCGGCCATATCCAGAGCCACTTTTGATTTCCATTCCGGTTGGGTCTGGAGTGTGGAGAACACTGTGGAGTCCGACGCCGCCACCCGTTACCGTATGAAGGTGACATTGAGCGAGATGAACTACCGTGACCTTTGCACCAATGCTCCTGGCGGTCTGCCGGGCGTCCAGAACCGGTCCATCGAGAAGAAGGAGTTTTTCATCGACCTCCCGGTTCCGAACAGAATTCCTTGCGGCAATGTGAAGTTCGTCAACAGCGAGAAAGGCAAGTACATGACGGACATCGTCTTTATTGACTCAAAGAGCATAAGCGATCCTAAAAGCTATCATTTCGATCCGTCAGGCAGTGTCTACTCCTATCAGGAGTGCTACGAGACCAGCCTCCCTGAGGGCACCTACATTGTCCAGTACAAACTTGGAGGCACCTCCTGCACCGGAAAGAACATCGCCGTCAAGAGAGGTGAGACACTTGAGATCCAGTCCGGCTACTATGTCAAATGATTGGAAGAAGCGGTGCTATCTGACTGAGGTAGCGGTAAGATAATGAAGTTTTTTCACTTCAAAGAACCTTTTAGTAACCTTCAAAAAATAACCTGCCTCATCTTAAGGAATCTTTTCGGTCTAT
>OKUO01000608.1_pt1 | contig 11430 bp, 3 predicted proteins | sample 1606481 | NCBI WGS metagenome assembly OKUO01 (sample SAMEA3882503, study PRJEB24775) | human gut metagenome | biome: human-associated habitat; feature: intestine environment; material: feces | place: Netherlands | collected 2009/2010
CTTTGCCGCCAAGGGCCTGCCTTACGAAGAAACGAGCCATGCCAGCGACTACCTGGAAGGCGTAACGGTAGAAAAAGAATCGCCCGCTACGGCAGCGGTCCGCTTCAACCGCAGCGACTTAGATGTCCTCAACGGTCGGGAATACATCGGCGAATACCTGGGCAAGACCGATAAGATGGGCGCTGACGTCCCTCATCCCGTATCACACGTCGCCTACGGCTATGCCACCCACGTCTGCATCCTCAATGACGACGGTACCATCCGCAAAATGGTCGCCGCCCACGACGTCGGCCGCGTCGTCAACCGCAAGAGCCTGGAAGGCCAGATCGAAGGCGGCACCGTCATGGGCTGCGGTTATGCTCTGACGGAACAATATCCGTTGGACCACTGTAAACCGACGGCCAAATTCGGAACCCTGGGCCTGTTCCGGGCCGATAAAGCCCCTGACGTCGAAGCGATTCCCATTGAAAAAGAAGGCGTCGACGTAGCCTACGGAGCCATCGGCGTCGGCGAAATCACATCCATCCCGACGGCACCTGCCGTAGCCGGGGCCTACTATAAATGGAACGGCCAGTTCCAGACGGCATTGCCCTTAGAAGGGACACCGTATAGCCGGAAAAAGAAATAAAAGTTTGTAGTACAGAGTTTGTAGAAGAGGGCCTTAAATTTAAAGCCGTCTGCTAGCCACTAACAACTCAAAAGAGCTTGTCGCCTTGCGGCAAGTTCTTTTTATATCCCTTTTGCAACACATAAAGTTGTATTATAATAGTAGTCACAACAAAATATAGACATAATATGACTATGATTAGATAAAGGGATGTGCAAAAGATGAACAAGGTATTTAAGGTCATTTGGAGCAAAGCGAAATCTGCGTGGGTTGTCGTATCGGAATTTGCAAAAAATCATGATGCTAAAAGTGGCAGCTGCCATGACGGACGGAAGGGCAATGTCTGGCTGGTGCGGCTCGTCATGCTGATGCTGGTCTTGGGAAGTACGGTCATCATGCCGGCGTATGCAGCTGAAGGAGACAAGGCTGCATCTTCTACGGAGAATTCCAGTAGCGATAATAGTGGTTCCCATTATTACAGTGTCAAATCTTCTGATACAGGTACTGAGAGCAATTATAACAATGATGGGGCCAATGGGCTCAATTCCATAGCTGCTGGGTACAAGGCTAAGGCCTATGGAACGGGTTCTTTGGCTATTGGTTATTTGTCTTATGCAGGAAATCCATTGGATGATACTACGGGTTATAGCTCAATGGCTATAGGGCCGTACGCACAAGCTAAAGGGACGGGAGCTATTGCTTTTGGCAACAGTTCCAAGTCCCTTGGTTTCGGCGGTGTGGCTTTAGGTGGCGGTGCTACAGTTGGCCAGTACAGCATGGGCGGTGTGGCTCTGGGCGGCACTTCCAGTGTTACTGTTACCGGTGGCGTAGCACTAGGTACCGGTTCTCAGGCTAGTACGGGCTCCGGCCAGACAGGATACCTCAGCGGCAGTAAAAAGCCAAACCAGGCTGATTCTGTATGGACATCTACCATAGGCGCTGTTTCTGTGGGCGGGGGAACGTTTAAGGTAGGCTCTGAGGAAAAAATACATACCCGTCAGATCGTCAACCTGGCAGCTGGCACCCAGGATACAGATGCCGTGAACGTAGCCCAGCTGAAAGCTGTGGAACAAGAAGGAATTTCCCTTACGGGCAATGATAATCAGACGATTACACAATCTCTGAAAAACAATGATTTTACCATCACCGGCGGCCTCACTGGCGATGATTTGCAGAGCGCCAGCACGGCCAACTTAGGGGTACGGAAAAACGCGGCTGGCAACGGCTTGGAAGTAGTCATGACTACTGCGCCTTCTTTTAATCAAATTACTGTCAAAAATTCCTCTACGACAGACGGGACTTCGGATATTTCCATTACAGGTACGGGCCTTTCCATGGGTGGCAAGAAGATTACCAGTCTGGCTGCTGGGACAGAGACAGACGACGCAGCTACTTATGGACAGGTGAGTGCCATATCTACCGATTTGTCTGCTTTTGAAGCGAAGACTATCAGCGTAAGCGGCAATGAAGGAAGCCTTTCCCGGAAACTTGGGGACTCTCCTATTCAGATTAAGGGCGCAGGCAGTAAGCCTAATGAAAATTATTCCGGTACCAATTTGAAAACCTACGTAGATTCCAATGGGGTACTCCAGATCCTGCTGGATAAGGAACTGCTGGAAGACCGGATCGATGTGGGTTCGGCCCTGGCCAACCCTACGGTCAGCCGGGTGAATTATCCGGTGGTCCTGGGGACAGATGCGACTGATGCCACCATCGGCTATGTGGGCATTAACGGTCGGAATGGAACCTCGGCGGTCATCACGTCTTATGCCGGCTCCCCCATCCCGGGGAGTGATTTTAACTATACCGACAGCGAAGGCAAGTCTCGGATGACCCGCCTGGAATATACGGATCAGAAAGGCCATGCCCACCATCTGGCTACCCTGACCGATGGTCTGACCTTTGGCGGGGACAATTCCCGGGTGCAGATTGACAGCGATTCGGGTACGGTTTCCGGGACCAATGTCATTTCCCGGAAACTTCGAGCTACAGAGTATGGAAAAAACACCACCACCACCAATTATCTCCATATCAAAGGCGGGGCTGATGGCACAAAACTCAGCGACAGCAATATCGGCGTCCAGGCCAGCAGTGCCGACGGCTCTTTGACCATCAAGCTGAGCCAGGAACTGACCGGACTGACCAGTGCCCAGTTTGGGACTACCACCATCAATGGATCCGGTCTGACCCTGGGGACCACGGGAATCTCCCTGACGGCCAGCGGCTTGAACAATGGCGGCCAGAAAATCACAAATGTAAAAGCGGGGGATATTTCCAGCACTTCCACTGACGCCATCATCGGCAGCCAGCTGACGAATATTTTGAACGCTGACGGTTCGGCCAAGGGAATTTCCTTCGGGGCTGAAAGTGCGGCGGGCTCCCATACGAACCCCACCAGTGTGGCCCTCGGCGGCACTGTGACCCTAAAAGGGGCCGGCGGTGACAGCAGTCACAAGAACTTGAGCACCCAGGTCACCGATAAGGGCGAACTGACCGTGGCTATGGCATCGGAAATCCAAGAAAACAAGATTTACGTAGGAAACCAGATTTCCCAAGAAAGTAGTCCTACGGGGAAGGTGAACTATCCTGTTATCCTGGGCGAAAACACAGTGGGTACGGATACTTATGGCTATGTGGGCATCAAAGGGAAGAACAATTCCCAGCTCTACCTGACGGCTGATAAGGATACCAGCAACAACACCCGCCTGGATTATCTGGATGCCAATAACAACGCCCATCTGGTGGCCCTGACCAGTGACGGATATACCTTTGCCGGCGATGTGGGCACGTCTAATACCCTGGCCCTGAACAGTACCCTGAGCATCACTGGGGGGATCAAAGATACGGGGAACCTGACCACAGGCAACATCGGCGTGGTCTTCAGTGGCAACGGTGGCCTGACGGTCCAACTGGCCAAGAGCCTGATGGGTCTGACCGATGCTACCTTCAATAGCGGAGCCGCCCAGACGAAAATCGATGCCAACGGAGTGACGGCGCCTGCCTATAAAGTGGGGACGAAGACCTATATCGACAGCGATGGTCTCCATGCCAACGACCAGAAAGTAACGGCTGTCCAGGCTGGGAATCTCAGCGCAGACAGCACCGATGCCGTGAATGGCAGCCAGCTCTTTGCTACCAACCAGAATGTGACGAAAAATGCGGGTGACATTACGAATCTGATCACCCGGCTGGATGGTGCGGGCATGACCTTTGCCGGAGACAGCGGCAGTACGACTGTTACGCTGAATGGAACTTTACATGTGAACGGTGCAGATAGCAACCTGACCGTTACCGGGGATACTGGCGGGCTGACCCTGGGCCTTGCCAAAAATCTGATGGGCCTCACCGGGTTGAATGTGGTCGGCAGTGATTTCACCCTGTCTGTGACAGGAGACGGACTGGCCATTTCTCCTGTGGAAACGGGCGATGGAAAGCAACCACTCCGGTTCAGTGCCACCGAGGGTGTCGATCTGGGGAACCGGAAGATCACCGACCTTGCGGCTGGCACCATTGGGGCCGGTTCCACCGAGGCCGTGAACGGCAGCCAGCTCTATACAGTCCAGGAAGCGGCCAGCCAGGCCCAAGCGGAAGCCCAGAAACATACTACCGTCAGCGTGGGAGACAATAACCTGGTGCTGACTCCTACGGCAGAAAGTAATACAGCAGGGGCCGATTACAGCCTGAAACTGAACAATAAAATCACCTTGGGCACCGGAGACAACCAGGTAGTCCTGGACGGCAGCGATACGGGGACTTCCTCTTTCGGGAAGCAGATCACTTTGAATGGTGCCACAGGAGCCGTCGGCGTCACTTCCTTAACGGCCAATGGGGCAGTAAGTGCTTCCAGTGTGACTGTGGGAGATATCATCCTCCACAGCGCAGCTGACAGCACAGCCAATCCCAAGGTTATGAAAGACACCATTACGGGCCTGGGGAATACTACTTATGATGAAAAGAACCTCGTAAACAATCGGGCAGCTACAGAAGGTCAGTTGCAGAGCCTGGTCTCCCAGATCAATGCAGGAAAGATTTCTGCCGGTTCCACGAATGTTGTTGGCAGTAGTAATATTTCTATCAGTGACAGCACTAGCGGAAAAGTTACGACATATACGGCGTCTTTGACACCCGCACTGACTGGATTGACCAGTGCCGTATTCACCAATGGCCAAACGGGACAGGATGAAGAAACGAATACCCTGACATCCGATGGTTTGTCTTTGGGAAAAGATATTGGAGCAGCCCGATTCACCCGCAGCGGTATCAGCGCCGGTTCCCAGCAAGTCAAGAATTTGGGCAGCGGCATTACCGGGACGGATGGGACGGTTACGACCTATGATACTACGGTCACCGGCCAGGCAGATTACAATAATGCTGCCAGCATCGGCGACGTGCACAAATTGGTCCAGGAAAAGGCCGGCGTCGGTACCAACATAACTGGAAACAACAGCACCCAGGCCAGCCTGACCCTAGGTGGGACTATTTCATTTAAAGGGGCGGAAGTGCCTCTTGAAGCAACGGAATCTTTGACAGATAAACTGACGAGTGACTATTCTTCAGCCAACGTAGCCACCCAGGTCAGCGGCAGTGACGGTAATGTGATTACTACCCTGTATCTGAAGAAAGATTTGGTGGGTCGTTCCCTGACCTTGGGGACCATCGGTTCTGACGGGAACGTGGCCAACAGCGACCGGACGGCATCCCTGTACCAGGCCCAGGACGATACAGCCATGGTGGGCCATCTGTTCCTTGCCGGGGAAAAACGGACTAAAACTGCAGGAAATCCGACGATTACCCATACCTCTGTCGATTTATATGTAAAAGATGGAGCCGAAGGGGACAAAGGGGACTTGAAAGATCCGGATTTGCCCGTTACCAGGGTCTATTATACGGATGAAGGCAATGAAACGTACGCCCTGGCGACCATGAAAGACGGGTTCCATGTGGCCGGTGACAGCGGTACGGCCAGTGATCTATTTCTGAATCAGAAACTGACACTGCAGGGCAATGGTACGGCACAAACGGACTATACCAGCGGTAATATCGGGATTTATTCCGAAGGGAATGGAACCCTGGATGTACAGCTGGCGGACACCCTGACGGGATTGGAAAATATCGACTTCGCTAATTCCACTGTCAGCATCGGGCAAAACGGAATCAATGCCGGCGGCAAGGCCATCGGTGGTGTATTGGCTGGCACGGAAGAGACCGACGCGGTGAACGTGAAACAGCTGAAGGAGGCAAAGGCGGCAGCTTCTGCAGAAGTGCAAGCCGGAAATAACGTGACCGTGAGCAAAGACACTACAAGCGCCAAAGACGGCCATACCATCTATACGGTGGCAGCCGACTTCCAGGGAGCCGATGTGAGCGGGTCCAATGCAGTGGTCTATGACAGTGAGGCCAAAGACCAGGTTACCTTGGGTGGCAGCAGTCCCACTACGCCGGTCAAACTGACCAATCTGGCAGCCGGGAACATCGACTCTACCTCTACCGATGCCGTCACGGGCAAACAGCTGTACGATGTAATTGCTTATCGGGACAAGACCATCAATGTAACTGGGAGTACCGGTTCTGCCGTGAAACTGAACCACGGAAATACCCTGACCATCTCTGGTGACTCCAACATCAGCACCAGTTCCTCGGGCAGCGATACGGCTAGAAATGGCGGCCTACAGGTTTCCCTGGCGGATAACGTGTACCTGCAGGGCATCCACATCGGCAGCTCCTATCCCACCCACAGTGATACCAGTGTGGACAGCGTGGCCTTGACGGCCGATGCTAATAACCAGACGGGTATCTTGACCCTGCGGGGCGATGCCACCCATGTCAGTGACGCCTACCCCCGGGCGCAGGCGGATATTTCCGTTCTCAGCGCCGCTCCGGATCAGACGTATGCGGCAGCCCCTTTCCTGCAGGAAGTGTACCAGACCAGCAATTCCGGAATTATTACACAGAATCAACCTGTGCGCCTTGCCTATCGGGATAATTACAACACAGCCCATCAGGTTGCTACCCTGGATGACGGCTATGTCTTCTCCGGTGACAACGGCAAGAACCTGACGGAAAAGCTGAACGGCACCGTGTCGTTGCGGGGCATGGATAATGAACACGCCCCCAAGATTACGTCCGATACGGCCAACACGTATCTGACGAAAAACAACATCGGCGTAGTGACGAAGCCCAAGGTGCTGAACGAAGACGGATCTACCCAGGGCGGGGAAGTGGAAATCCGGCTGGCCAAGGACCTGACGGGCCTGACCAGTGCCACCTTCACCAATGACAACGGGGATACGGCGGTGATCGATGCCAAGAACCTGAAGTTGACGCTGAATGCGCAGACTGAGGGCAAATCGCCTGTCAGCCTGACCAGCAACGGCCTGGACAACGGCAAGAATAAAATTACTAATGTGGCAGACGGGACTTCGGACTTGGATGCGGTGAATTACGGCCAGATTAAGTCCATCATCAATTCTGGTGACGGAAAAATCAAAGGGCTGACCTTCGCGGCCGGGGACAACACGTCGGCTACGGTCCATCTGGGCGATACCTTGAAAATCGCCGGTGCTACCGATACGGATGGTGCTCAGAATATCCATACTACGATTAAGGATGATGGGACTCTGACTCTCCAGCTGGACCGGAAGGTACAGGTAGATGAGCTCCATGTGGGCCAGAAGAACAGCGATGTCGCTTCTCTGACGGCTGTACCGCTGGATGGCAATGCCGGTTCCATTGGTCAGCTGTATTTGAAAGGAATCAATGGTGCACAGGCCGCTGTCTTTACGACTATGGGCTCGCCTTCCCTCAGCAGTACGAATCAGAATACTACCACCCGATTGGTCTATAGTAACGGCATGGCAGGGAATATTCAGCATGAAATTGCCACCTTGGAAGACGGCCTGAAGTTCACAGGTGACAACTATACGGCTGCCAGCGGAGACAAGGCTGAACAGAACGTAGTGAAAACACAGCTGGACCAGACCCTTCCTATTACCGGTGGCCAGAACGATATTCAGCAGCTCACCGACCTGACAGATAAGAACATCGGCGTAGTGGCTGAAAACGGCGGCCTCAGCGTCCGCCTGTCCAAAGTCCTGGATGGGATGACGGACATCTATATGGGGGACAGCCGGGAAAATGCGTCCCATTTGACCAAGACCGGCCTCTATCTGAGCCCTAAGAGCAGCACGGAATACCTGGCCAAATTTACTGCCGATGACGGTATCTCCGCCGGCAGTCAGCTCATCAGCAACGTAGCAGATGGGGTAAACGACAGTGATGCAGCCACTTACGGCCAGCTGAAGGCTGTAGAAGCTAAGGCCAACAAAGCTACCAAATTGACGGTCAACCACAATCAGGCGGATGGCAATTTGACCCTGACAGATACGCCGGATGCAGACGGCATCCACGACACCTATGATATTGCCCTCAGCGACAAGGTGACACTGGGCAGCGGAGATGTTGCCATTACTCTGGACGGCAATGCCAATACCATCAACGGCGGTAGTTATGTACAGTTTGGAGGACAGACTTCGGATACGGGCGATGTCATCGCCAATCCGCTGTCTATTGGCTGGCAGTCGGTAGGTTTGCAGGATGTACTTACGGACCAAGATAAAGGTTCTCAGACAGGAAACTACCTGACAGGCCTGAGCAATACCCGCTGGGATCCCATGAATGTGGGCTATAGTCCCAGCCGGGCCGCTACAGAAGGTCAACTGAAGGATTTGGAAAGCCGGATTTCGAATAATATGGAAGTCAAACAGGTGACCGTCAGCGGCGTCAATGACAACATCACAGTGACACCAGCAGCTGACAATCCCAACCACTATCAGGTCAAGCTCAGCGATACCCTGAAGCTGGGCCAGGGTGCTAAAGTGACTATCGATGGCAACAACGGTACCCTCACTGGCCTCACTAACAAGACTATCGATGTTCCGGGCTTTGCTACCCAGGGCCGGGCTGCTACGGAAGAACAGCTGAAGCAGGTAGCTGATTCTGTCGGCAATCTGGATAAGGCGGCCTCCAAGACCGATTTCCAGCTGGTAGGAGAAAAGGATAAGGACGGGAACTACACCGGGGACTACAAGGTTTCTGATGACAATAAGGTGAAGCTCCATGTCCAGGACAAGATGCATCCGGATCAGGTAAAAGACATCACCATCGACAACGTGGCTAAGGCTTCGGATATTGGCGATGTATCCAAAATCAGCGAAGACATCCAGAACAAGGAACACAATACGGTAGTCGATTCGCTGAATAAGCTGAATGAAAAAGTAAAGGATGCAGCCAACGGCAGCTGGGAAAGCCAAATCGACGGCAAGGCTGTGAAGAAAATCAAGGCTGGCGACGTCCAGAACTTCACCAGCGGCGATAACATCCAGCTGTCCAACGACAACGGTGCCATCAAGATTGCTGCCAAGAAGGATGTATCCTTCGACAAGGTGACCATCGGCAGCGGCGACAGCCAGATGACGATGGACAAAGACGGTCTCCAGACTGGCAAGGTCAAAGTATCTCATAGTGAAATCAACGCTGGCGGCAACCAAATCCATGGCGTGGCCGATGGCACGAAAGAAGATGATGCGGCGACCGTTGGGCAGGTAGATACTAAAGTAAATGAGGTGGATACTAAAGTAGACAAAGTAGCCGATGCCGCCGGGACGGCTATCAATACCTTGGGGAATCACATCAACCGCCTCGACCGGCGCATCAATAAGGTCGGTGCCGGTGCGGCTGCCCTGGCAGCACTCCATCCGGATCCCAATGCCGATGATGATTTGAGTTTTGCTGCCGGCGTCGGGAATTACCGAGGTTCGACAGCCGCTGCCATCGGGGCCTTCTATCGGCCTAGCGACAACGTTACGGTCAGCATGGGGGCAACGATTGGCAATGGCGAGAATATGGTCAATGCCGGCGTCACCATCGGCGTCGGTGAAGGCGTCGGCCGCAATCCGACGACGCGTAAGACCATGGAAAAAGAAATTTCCCAGTTGAAAGAAGCCAATGCCGCGAAAGATGCGGAAGTCCGCGATTTGAAGAAACAAGTCCAAACGTTGCAGAAACAGAATGAAGATACGCAGGAAAAATTGAAGCGCATTATGGAAAAACTGGGAATATAAAGTATAATAAACATGTTTGAAGTTTGATGTTTGATTTGGAAAGGTGGTCTTATGAGAGAGAAACTGGTCATTATCCGCGGGGCTGGGGATCTGGCGACGGGCGTGGCCCAGTCTTTGTATGAGGCTGGGTTCCGCCTGCTGCTGCTGGAAGTAGAGAAGCCGTCGGCTATCCGGCGTCAGGTGGCCCTCTGTGAAGCCGTCTACGATGGGGCGGCTTCCGTCGAGAATCTGACTTGCTGCCGCTGTCGGTCTTTGGCCGAGGTCCAGAAGGCCTGGGAAGGCGAGGTCGTTCCCTTGCTGGTGGACCCGGAAGGGGCGTCGATTGCGGCGCTGAAGCCCTGGGCCGTCGTCGATGCCATCCTGGCCAAGAAGAACTTGGGGACGAACCGGCGTATGGCACGTCATACCGTGGCCCTGGGGCCGGGATTTACGGCCGGGGTCGATGTCGATGCCGTCATTGAAACCAAGCGGGGCCACCAGCTGGGGCGTATCATTTGGCAGGGCACGGCCATTGCCAATACGGGGATTCCCGGATTGATTGCCGGCTACGGCAGGGAGCGCGTTATCCACAGTCAGCAGGCCGGATTTGTATACGGATTGGTCCACATCGGCGATAAAGTAAAAAAAGGACAGCCCATGGCTGTCCTGACAGAAGAGCCCATCCCTTCTGGAATGGCTGTGACGGAATGTATGGGGACGCCGGTTCTGGCGTCGCTGACGGGATTCGTCCGGGGACTGATCCGTGACGGCTATCAGGTGCCGCAAGGCTTCAAGATAGCCGATATCGACCCGCGGGATGATGAACGGGAGAATTGCTTTACGATTTCCGACAAGGCCCGCAGCCTCGGCGGCGCCGTCCTGACGGCACTGCTCTGGATGGGGAAGGGGGAATTTTCGTGAAGATGAATCAGAATGACTTACATTTTTCGTCGTGCCGGGAGCTGCCCTATATCGACTATTACCAAGGCGCAGCAGCTAAGAAGCAGTCCATTGCCGTCGAAGTGATGACGCCGCTCTATCTCGATGGGCGGTGTATCAGTACCCTCGTCTCTTCGCCGGAAGATGTCGATGTCCTGGCTGTGGGTTACTGCCTGGCCGAAGGAAAAATACCGGCTGGCCGCAAGCTGGCTGGTGTCTGCCTGCACGATGGGGCGGCCTGGGTCACGACGGAAACCGGGACGGCACGGGCAGTAGAAAAGCCGCCTTTTGTGCCGATTACGGCAGAGAAGCTCTGTTCCTATGGAGGCCTCTTGGACAGCTTATCGACGGCACATCACGCCTCGCACGGCGTCCACGAAGGGGCCTTGGTCCAAGGCGATGAAGTCCTCGTCTATACGGAAGATATCGGCCGTCACAATGTCCTCGACCGCCTGCGGGGCTTCGTCGAATTACAACACATCGACGTCAGTCAGGCCGTCCTGGTCTTCAGCGGCCGCGTTCCCCAATCGGTCATCGAAAAGGTCCATGGCCTGGGCGTTCGCTTCCTGGCATCGCGGGCCTTGCCGACGAGCCTGGGCGTGTCCCTGGCGGAGCAGTACCAGATTACCCTGGCCTGCGGCTTGCGGCCTGATTCTTTCAAAATATTTGCTCATCCAGAACGGGTTTTATTATAGTTTGTAGTACGGAGTTTGTAGTTTGTAGAAGCTGGTTTTAAATTTTTTACCATTTGCTGCAAACTAAAAACTACAAACTTAAAACTCAAAA
>OKUO01000609.1_pt1 | contig 11406 bp, 6 predicted proteins | sample 1606481 | NCBI WGS metagenome assembly OKUO01 (sample SAMEA3882503, study PRJEB24775) | human gut metagenome | biome: human-associated habitat; feature: intestine environment; material: feces | place: Netherlands | collected 2009/2010
CGAAGTCTACTTTATCATCAGAATATATCTTTACCGGAGATTTTGAATTCGAATCATCGTAATGCTGAATTGTAACTGTAACTGCTGCATTTCCTTTTTTCACAATTACATATGTTGAAAAATGCGTTGTGTCAAATTCGATATTTCCTTTTTTGTTAACGCTTCCATCCATATTTTCAACATTGTCATCTGCATCAACATGATATACGTCTGCATCCTGTCCGGACTTTATATCTGGAAGTGATACTTCTACCTTCACAGTAGCACCTGGCTGAACTTCTTCGCCGTCCACCAGGAATTTGATATCATAGGAGTGAATCTTCTCGATGGCTTTCTTTTCTTTGATCGCTTCTTCGGTGATCTGGTCTTCGGCTTTCTGGCTGAGCTCTACCGGTGTTACGGAAAGCTCTGCGTTGTCCGGAAGATCTGCCGGATCGGTAAGAGTAACCTTGACATTGACCTCGTCACTCTTGTAATCATATCTGGTGATCTCAGGCTGAATTTCTTCTTCCTGAACATCCTCAGGCTCTTCTGCCTCATCACTGCTGTCAACAACCTGTGCCATATCACTTCTTATGTAAGCCTCGGTTCCTTCCCAGGAAACCTTGTACCAGGTTGCTCCGTCCTCTGCTGTTACGGTATCCAGAAGTGTGAGCTGTGTTCCTGCGTTTACAGTTGCCAGAACCTCTGCCTCGATAGATGGGCTGACACGAAGATTCGTATCGTCTCCCAGAACCTCGATCAGGCTTGTCTCACCATTCTCATCTGCTGCCGGAACATCCTCCGGGCTCGCAATATCCTCTGCCGGTTCTTCCACCACATCCGGATCCTCTGCCGGCGCTTCGGTAGGTTCAGCATCCGGATTCTCCGCCGGAGCCTCAGAAGGCTCTGCATCAGGAGTTACCTCCGGATTCTCTGCTGCCGGTGTCTCAGCTGCATCCTGCTCAGGCTCGTCCGAAATATCCATTCCGTCCGTAAGCTCCTCTGATGCGATAGGCACCTCGTCCTCATTACCGGAAACAGCTTCCGCCTCGACATCTGCTGTCTCAGGAGAATCCCACATAACGGCAAAAACAGCTGCGTTGCCAGTCTCAACCTGAAGTGTCTGGATCTGTTTGCCCTCGTTGACATTCAGAACCTTCAGATCCTCGTTGGCCTGTAAGGTGTTAACATCAGTATCACCGGTACTGTTGTTATAATGAAGCTTCTCAACGGTTACACTCGTGCTGGCTGCATCGGTAAGCTCCGGTGCTGCCGGTGTCTTGTACTCAAAAGTTACTCTGACTCTGCCGTTCGGCTCGACTCTGTTTCCGTCGCCATCAGCAAAATACACATCATACGCAAAAAAACCTCTCAGGCTGCTGCCCTTGTCTGTAGCTGCTGCTGAAAGCTTCTGAGAAACTGTATCATAAGATACGGATGAATTCTCGTTTACACCGTCAGCCTTCAATGCTGTATTCTGCGGAAGAGCTCCGTCCTCCAGTGCTTCTGCTGTTACTTTAACAGAATCATTTTCATATGTAAGCGTCGATTGCTGCGCCTGTTCCGTTTCCTCCTGGTCAGCGCTGCTTACATCCGGTGTCGATTCTTCGGCCGCTGGTTCAGATGTAATTTCGCCATCTGTAAATATATCCTCCGTTCCATCTCCGAACGCCTCACTCGCGGAGATCGTATATGCACTCGGCATACAGGATACCATCAACGCCAAAGCCACCATAAATGCCAGGAGTTTTCTGATCTTATTATTCCTTAATTTTTTCATACCTTTCCCGCTTTCCTATGTGTGCATTAACGTGTACTGTATTTCTTATTACTTTACTTCTGTTTATATTCCTTTCTCTTAAAAAAGCTTCATGTTTTTAGCCGGTGAGTAAACAGGTTACACCTTTTCAATATTTTACCCTTATGTGATTGTAATATCAATATACCAGGCATTTTTGGTAAGGATATTGACATTATCAGATGCTATCGAGAATCAGTCTTCAACTCCTCCTTCTTAACTTACTCGTTCACTGGTTCTTTTCGTCTGATTTCCCAATAAAATCTGACTATTTGTGGTATTTATTATACAACACTACCAGTTGTTTTGTAAGGCCCGTTTTTTCAAAAAAAAGTGCCTCTGTCACTATTTTAACATGAATTTCTTCAGCTCATCCCGCTTCTTGACATTCAGCTTGCAAAAGATATCCGTAAGGTAATGCTTGACAGTATTAATGGAAATCCCCAGATGCTCTCCGATCTCCTTATTGGTCCATCCCCCACTTGCCAGCATGGCAATAGAAAACTCCATCGTCGACAGCTCCCCCGTAACCTTTCTCCGGTTTTCCGGATTATGAAGCGCCATCCAGCCCCTGCTGAAAGAAATCACACCCTCCGTGATCCGCTGATACGCCTCCGGATCCCGGTTCCGGATACAGGCCTCGATCAGCCCCCGCAAAAGCCCATGATGCTCAATAAAAGGCTCCAGAAACCCATCCATCTTCGCCAGCTCCCAGCTCCGGAGCATCTCCTCCTGTGCCTCCTGCTTATGCTTTCGGTTGATCGCACACACCGCCATCATACAGTGGATATACGTCATACTGATCGGATACGACCTCTCCGCCATAAACAAAGCAGCCTTCCCCATCCCATAAGCACTCCATATCTCCCCGTTAAGATAAGTATGGTGCGCCATCACATACGTGGCAAAAAGCCTCAGCCCCTCAGGAAGCATCCTGCTGTACTCCCCAAAAGCAGGCATCCCATCCGTAGGCAAATGAAGCAAAACCGCCCCCACATACCCCGCCAGAAGACAGGACGCATAAACATCCTTAGGAACCTTCTTCTTCATAGCAATCTTCACACAGGACTGGATCCCCTCCATCCCCCGCTTAGCCGCCGCCACATTCCCCAGCGACAGATTAGAATACCCATACAAAATACACGCCGAAAGCTTCAGCTCAATAACCCTGCTGGACAGATACCCCCTCGTGATCTCACAACACTCCTCCGCCTGCCCCGTAAAATAAAAAAGCTCAGCCCGCGCAATATTCCTCAAATCCACATCCACAAACCCCTCAACAACCTCCCGAGCCCTCCCAGGCTCAAAAGACGAATTCAAAAGCGGCAAAACCACATAATCACACATACAACCCACTCTCCTCCAAAACCCAGGCAGCCCCCAAAAGACCACCCTCAAAACCAAACCAAAAAACATCCGAAGCCCTCACACAAACCACATCAACACACATCCGAAGCCCATCACACACCCCTCATCAACACACATCCGAAGCTCATCTCTCAAGCCACATCAGCACACATCCGAAGCTCATCTCTCAAGTCCCACAAAACAGTCACCAAAACTCCGGATATCAATCAACCAGTCAATCAGTCAACCAATCAGGCCAACCATCTTTTTCCATAATTATAATCCAAAATACTCCAAAAATAAATTTAAATATTACACAAAAACACCACACCCTATCCAAAACAGCCTCTATCCCCAATCCCCTCACGACAACCCCCAAAAAAACTCACCCCACCCACATCCAGCGCAGCGCCGATGCCACACCACCTCCCGGCACATCACAAGGAAACTCAGCCCCTGCAGCCATCCAGCGCAGCGCTGATGGCCCACCACCTCCCGTCAGACCACCACACCTCACACCCCCAAAAAAACAGAACGGACAGACTGCCAGCGGGGCGGCTGCATGGTCGGGACCCGGTGCGTCGGAGTAAGCCGCTGGTCATACTTAGCGCCTGAGGCTTCTGACGGGAAGGTACTCTGCGGCCACAAGCCGCAGAGTAAGCCCCATCTGTCTGAGCCAGGTACGCATCAGCGTACATGGCGAGTTATGGGGCGCCCTGCACGGCAGAAGACTCAGACGCTTAGTATGACCCGGCGAAACGACCGCACCAGGCACGACCATGCAGCCGCCCCTCCGGCAGTCCGTCCGTCCCTCCCTCCATCCATCCCCACCCACAAAAAAAAGAGCCCAAAAAAGGCCCAAAAACGAGGAGTGCCCCGGTAGTGGCTTACCGGGGCGATTATTATGAAAAAAATTGTATGTGTAATGATACAGATACACACCATTACAGCGTCTTTCGTAACGTTCTTTCGAACTATCCCTATACTACCAGACAAATATGAACAAACAATGAACATCTCGTAAACAATTAGCGCATTTGCACAATTTTTTCCAAAACACCCTCCCCCAATTTATAAAAACACCACATTCACAAACAAAGCCAAAACCCTAAACATTGTACATATTGTACATCTCAGCCAAACAAACCAACAACAACCCCAACAAAAGAGCCACAACCCTCACCCTCTAACAAAAACTCCATGTCCTAAATCTCCATCAAAAGTTCCATCCAAACACCATCACCGCCGTGAAAGCATCCCCTTAATAAACTCAATCGCCTTCTCAAAAATATTCTTCACATCAGACTTCGTAACACCCATATCCTTCAAAGTACTATAAGCATCACTCACATACCCCTTGATCTGATCATCACTCATCTCGATCCCACGGAACTTACTGATAATATTAACCAGCGAACTCTTATCATCCTCATTAAGACTCACCCCAAAATGATCCGCAGCCTCATCGATCCCCTGAGAAATCTCATCATCCGTGATCTGGTTAGAATCAAAAAGCCCCTTCACATAAACAATGATATCCCCAACCTTATCCGGATCAGAAGCAAGAGACCCAACCTCATTATCCTTCAGGATCTCCTCCGCCTGACTCATAACAGAACCGGAATCAGACGCCATAACCATCATCGGAGATGTACATGAAATAACACCCGCAATAACCAAAGCTGTAACCTTGTTCAATCTTCTCATAATATTCAACCTCCATACGGGCACCAGCCCTTATTAAAAATTGCCTTTTACTATTTTTAATTATCTTTTACTGCCTTTTTATTACCTCATCATTACCTTTTCGACGCCCCTCAGTATACCACACACCCCCACCCCTCTGTAAACCTCAATTTTCCCCATTCCCACCCACACCATTCAGACTTTATGTATATCGCCAAAAATATATTCACAATATTTTCATATTTTAAACAAACTTTCCTAACATCTCATCAGTAAAATAAAAAATGTAAATTTTTCATTACTTACTTATGTCTGACACCTCAGACATAACCTCCTTTCTATGACAAATATATAGGTCCGGACAGGAAACCTCTCCAACATTCCCGTCCGGAAACGCAAAAAGAACCCGGAACAGCTGCCCGGGCTCTTTTTGCATTTATCATATATTAATTTTTCTCATCATAAATACAGTTGGCAAGCATCGCAAACTGCTCCAGTGTCAGCGCCTCACCCCTGATATTCAGCGGAAGATCACACCTGTTGAACACATCCTCGATCTCCTCCTTACTCAGGGAAAAATCTCCGGAATTTCTGATCCCGTTCACAAGCGTCTTTCTCCTCTGGTTAAAAGATGCACGGATCAGACGGAACATAAGCCCCTCATCCTTCACATCCACCGGCGGCTTCTCATAACGCGTCAGCTTGATCACCGCACTTCCAACCTTCGGCCGCGGCATAAAACAGTTCGGCGGTACATTCGCAACGATCTCCGGCTTCGCATAATACTGCACAGCCAGGGAAAGCGCACCGTAATCCTTGGTACCGGGACCAACCTGCATACGGTCTGCAACCTCCTTCTGCACCATGACAGTGATCGAATCCACAGGAACATTCTTCTCAAAAAGCCCCATGATGATCGGAGTCGTAATATAATACGGCAGATTCGCAACCACCTTCACAGGCTTGCCGCCGTTTTTCTCATCTGCGATCTTTTTGATATCCGTTTTCAGGATATCGTTATTGATCACGGAAACATTATCCCAGTCCTTCAACGTATCCTTAAGGATCGGGATCAGCGAACTGTCGATCTCCACAGCAGCCACCTCTCTGGCAGCCTCCGCAAGATACTGGGTCATAGTTCCGATACCCGGACCGATCTCCAGTATAAAATCATCCTTCGTGATACCCGAAGACTCAATGATCTTTTCCAGAACATGCTCGTCGATCAGAAAATTCTGACCAAACCTTTTCTGGAAAACAAAATGATACTTTTGAAGGACTTCAATGGTATATTTCGGGTTACCAAGATAAGGTCTGGCCATATTTTTTACCTCTGCTTTTTCTTATTTTCAGCTGAAATCCTTTTCAAAAAGTACCGTGTAGCCATCACGGTCCACACGCTTCTTGGAACGCTTGAACAATCCGCTCTGAGCTCTCTCCATAGCCTTATCCAGCATGGTCTTCACAGTACCGATGCACATCGGCTGATCCTCCTTCTGGTTGATCCCGATCAGATTATACAGAGCAAGCATGCCCATCTGGTCGATACGGAATCCATTCTCCATGGTATAGACCTTGGCGAAATTAACAAGTTCATCGTTTGTAAATACAGGAATGTTGATCATGGATGTAAACTTCTTCGCAAGCTTCGGATATCTTGCGATCAGCTTACGCATACCGATCTTTTCATCCTCCAGGATCACGATCATTCCCTTTGTGTTTCCGGTCATAGCTTCCTCAAGCTCATCTGCTGTTTCCTGGGAAAGCTGGTTTGCATCCTCGATAACAAGGAAACCGCCGGCAAGCTTGGATACGATCTCCGGAATATCCTTTCCGTTGAGATCATCCGCAAATATATAGGCAACCTTGGAAGCCTCGATATTCAGCTCTTTACAGATTGCCGGGATCAGACTTGAGATCAGTCTCGTCTTACCTGTTTCTCTGCCGCCCATAACGATCACATTTCCGGTCTGGGAGGTCTTGTCTGCTGCGCCCATCTGCACATCGCAGAGTACATCAAGCAGCTGTTCCTTCATTCCGGGAACTGTAACAAAATAGGTGAAAAGCTGTTTCTCTTCATCTGTGAGCTCTTTCTTTCTGGAAACGATCTTTGTAGGATCCTTTTCCGGATGGATCGTAGCGATAAATTTCTCAAGCTGCTCTTCCTCGCTGAGCTCCTCTTCCTCATCGTCCTCTTCCATGGCTTCATCAGAATCATCACCGATGAGACTGCTGATAAAGTCATCCTCATCCTCGTCATCCTCTTCCTGGAATTCAAAGGCGTCATCACTGTATTCTTCTTCCTCATCAAGAAGATTTTCCTCTTCCGCTGCAGCCACCGGTTCCTCATGATGAAGCTTCGCTGAAGGCTCTGCTGCCGCCTTCTGCACCTGCTCCTCAGATTCCAGTGAAGGAATCTCCGGAAGCACATCCTCTTCTTCCACCGGCTTCTGTACTCCTGACGGACCATTCAGAAACTCTGCTTCTGCAGCCTGAAGATCCTCCTCAGTAACCGGCTCCTCATCTTCATCAAATACGATATCCGGAAGTCTGGTATCGGAAGTCTCCGTTACCTCTTCCTCCTGCTGAGCGGAGATCTGCGCCATGATATCCTCGATATCTGCCGCATCCGGCTCCTCCGGAACAAATTCATCAGCCGCAATATCCAGATCCTCAATACCTTCCGGCTCTTCCGTTACGTCGGACTGCTGGACATCCGGAGATTTCTCTTCCTCCGGGATATCGATTCCCTGCTGTGTAGCTGCTGCCAGAATAGTATCCTCCAGGTTGAAGTCCTTATCTTTATCCTTCTCGGACCTGTCACCTACAGATGCCGCAATATCCTCGATACTTCCGAAAATTCCAGACGCATCCGGGATCTCCGCGGAACTGCTTGCATTCTCCGGGTCCACATTGATCATGGACTTCGGGATCTTCAGCTCCGGCATACGGATCGTTGCGGAAAAATCAGGCTTGCCTTCCTCATTGAGCGGAACCCCTGCAGGCTTCTCCTCACTTTCCTCATTTCCGGCAGCCTTCTCCTTCATGATCTCTGCAACACTCTGGGACAAAGACATCTCTGTAGCTTTCTCAGCCTCAGCTTCTTCCGCTTCCTGATAAGTCTCTTCTTCCTCTTTATCCTGCTGTTCCTGAGCCTGCAGCTTCATACTTCCGGATGACAGGTTCTCAACACCGGATGCCAGCGGGATCTCATCCGCTTCCTGTCCGGAAAACTCTTCCTGCTCTTCAGAAGGCTCATCCGAAGCTTCCTCACTTCCTTCTGCTGCTTCGATTTCCTCAGAATCTGTAAACTCCTCTGACGGTTCTGCTGCCGCAGCAGTCTCAGCCTCCGGCGCTTCCGCCTGTTCCGTCACATCCTCAGAGCCTGTGGAAACCTCATCCTGCTCTTCATCCTGCGCAGCTTCTTTTTCCTCCATATCCTCTTCCGCAGATTTCTTATGTCCGCCAAAGATATCACGGAATCCCTTGGAAAGCTTCTCCTGGAATGTCTCCGCACTGTTCAGATCCCGCTCATCATCTACCTGGATAGTATCTGTGACCGGTTTTGCCTCCTCATACTCGCCGGATGCTTCCTTGCTCTCCCTGATCTCCTGCGCCTTTTCCGGCGGGATCAGCTTCGGGATAAAACGCTGTTCGTATTTCTCTTTCTCTTCGCCAGTGAGAACACCCATCCGCTGTTTCAGGTCAAGGGCCTTCATCACATAAGTTCCGTCATTGAACCAAAGGATCATCTCATTGCAGAGATCCAGGCACTTCTGCTTGTCTCCTGCCTTGTAATAGAGCTTGGCCAGCTCATAGGACCAGCGCTCCGTAAATTCCTTCTCCTTATATTCCTCAAGAATACGGATCTGTTCATTCAGAGATGCATTCTTCGCTCTGGCGATCTTATATTTCAGTATATACTGGCTGTTATCATTACCTGCCACTTCTCTGTATTCATCAAAGAATTCTGTGGCTTCACTGATCTGTCCCATTTTCAGGGAAACCTCGATCAGACGGTAAAGTATGTTCTTGCCGATCGGCGCTCTGTGGTAGGCAAGAAGAAAAATTTCCTTGCTCTCTTCATAGCGCTTGTTGGCCGCGTAGATCTCGCCCACTACACAAAGGGTACGGACGTTTTTCACACGACGCCAGTCAATGCTGTCAACAATCTGCATGGCGCCTTTGTAATCCTGGGTCTCGACCAGCTTATTGATCTGTCCCAGCTTAACGCGAAACTCCTCTTTATCCAAAATATTCACCAACTTTCCATAATCAGAATCAGTTTACCATATGCATACGGGCTTGTCAAAACCCTTTAGGCATATAAACATGCCCCTTTACCACCTGAAAAACCCTGTTGATCTTGAACTGATGGCTGACAAAATCATCCAGTCCTGTACAGGTGATCAGAGTCTGTATATCGTGGATGCTTTCCAGCAGATATGTCTGCCTGCTGCTATCCAGCTCCGAAAGAACATCATCCAGCAGAAGAACCGGTGTATCCCGGATCTTTTTCTTCACCAGATAGATCTCCGAAAGCTTCAGGGAAAGGGCCGCAGTCCTCTGCTGCCCCTGGGAACCATACCTCCGGATGTCGATCCCGTTGACCTTTACGCAGAAATCATCTCTGTGCGGTCCCACGGAGGTCAGCTTCATCCGAAGATCCCGCTCCCGGTTCCTGGAAAGCTTATCCTCAAACTCCGCCACCGTCACACTTGGCTCGTACAGGATCTCCAGCTCCTCGATCCCGCCGGTAAGGCCTTTATGAAGCCCCCTTGCGATCTCGTTAAGCTCCTCCACAAAGCCTTCCCGCTTCCCGATGATCTTCTTTCCGTAATCGACCATCTGCATATCCCAGACATCCAGGGTACCTTTCAGCCCGGGGTTCATATAACAGTCTTTGAGAAGACGGTTTCTCTGGTTCACGATGTGATTGTAGCCGGCCAGCTCCGTGATATAAACACCATCCAGCTGACAAAGCTCCGAATCCAGAAAACGTCTTCTCTCTCCCGGTCCATTCTTGATAATATTAAGATCCTCCGGAGAAAAAAACACCAGATTCACCACCCCCAGCAGCTCCCTTGCCTTGCGGATCGGCAGCCCGTTGATGGCAACTCCCTTTGCTTTGTTTTTCCGGAGGTGCATGTCTATTTTGTATGAAAGATCGCCCTTCTTCACCATCATTCGGATATGGGATTCCTCATTCTCAAAGCGGATCATCTCCCGGTCCTTGCTTCCCTTGTGGGATTTGCTGGTACCTGCCAGATAAACCGCCTCCAGGATATTGGTCTTTCCCTGGGCATTGTCGCCGTAGAGAATATTGGTGCCCTGATCAAAATTCATCTCCAGCGACTCATAATTCCTGAAATTATTCAGTCTGATGGATTCAATGTACATTCCTTCACCCGATCACATAAATATCTTTTCCATCGTAGGAAATGGTATCTCCAGGATGGATCTTGCGGCCACGGCGGTTCTCCACCTCACCGTTCACCAGTACCAGACCATCATTGATGGCATATTTCGCCTCAACGCCGTCCTCCACAACACCGGCCAGCTTCAGCGCCTGGCCAAGCTTGATAAATTCGTCTTTAATTCTGATCTCCAATTTTTTCTCCTCTTATCTCCGGGGTATTTTCTCCGTCAGATCGATCTTTTCTGATCTTCTGGCGGTATTTAAAATCCCCCAAAATACAAATTTCACCGGAAGGCGGTAATTTAAATACCCCCTTCCAGCAGTTTACGCATAAAACAATTTTCAGAACACGATCGCATTCCCATGCACAATCGGTCAAAAACGGTCACGCATTTTTGGTGTATCCGTTTATATCAATCCTGATATCTGCCGTCAGGCTGTACGTGCCCTACGGACACTTACATATCCTGACTGCCGAGCTCAATTCTGTTCACAGCTTCAAGCATGTGCGTCTCACACGTACACTCACATTCCTGAAGCTGCTGCGTACATCTCTTGTCCCTTATTCCTTATATTTCCCAGGTCTTATCTGGCCTGATTCTGGTTGATGTTTACAGGAAGGATCAGGTAAGTATAGTTCTCCTCATCGTCACGGATAAAGCACGGTGCCTTCGGATTTACAAGATAGATCGTCACAGTTTCATCATCAATAACACGAAGCGCATCGATCAGGAATTTCGGGTTGAAGCCGATCATGATATCCTTACCCTCTTTTTCAATATCGATCTCTTCATTCATGGAACCCATTGCAGAATCAATGCGCAGCTCCATATCATCGTCTGTGATGTTGATGATGATCGGTTTTTTATCAACCTCACGTACCAGAAGTGTGGCACGGTCGATACAATCCAGGAACTCTTTTTTGTTGATCTTCAGTTTTGTCTCATAATCACTGGAAAGCATCTGGTCAATTCTGAAATATTCTCCCTCGATCAGTCTGGAAACTACCATAGTCTGATCAAATTCAAATAAAATATGGTTTTTTGTAAAGTAAATGCTGACCTGATCATCCACTTCTCCGGAAAGGATCTTGCTGACCTCGCTTAAAGTTTTGCCCGGAACTACCACCTTACGGTCAGAATATTCTCTCTTAAGGGGCATTTTTCGGATCGCA
>OKUO01000620.1_pt1 | contig 11282 bp, 10 predicted proteins | sample 1606481 | NCBI WGS metagenome assembly OKUO01 (sample SAMEA3882503, study PRJEB24775) | human gut metagenome | biome: human-associated habitat; feature: intestine environment; material: feces | place: Netherlands | collected 2009/2010
AAATATCTCGTCTTTTGTTCTTAGAGGAGGGAGCGAGGTTATGTTTTGGGAACCCAAAAACTCCTCGCTCCACCATTATGGCGGAGAAATTTTGCTCCCGATGGTCGCAGAAAGTGAGTGTACCAACTGTAAGCAGTATATCGAATGGCAAACATGCATGAACAAGCCAAGAGAAAGGGTGGAAGACTGCCCACTAATAGGGTTCGCAAACTGTCGAAGTTTGACACGGTGAAGTTCTCTTTTCCAAGCTACGGGGTATTGAAACTGAGGGAAAGAAAAGCCAATAGCAAGTTGACGGAGTATATCCGTAACGGCAAGATAGTCAGTGGAATCAACACTGAAACAACAGCCATAGCCTCAGTGGAGTATATAATTAAACCTGTTTACCTCTAATCACATATTCAAATTCATCAAAATACTCATATCCTAATTCTTTTAAGACTTGGCGACTGTGTTTCCTATCCTCTTCGGTGTTGAACTTGGGTATGAAGGGGAGACGGAGAATGATTTTGTCTTTATGCTTTGCATGAGTGTAGAGCCAGACAAGGTTGTCGATAACTTGTTGGTTGGTCTTGCCTGTATAGGCTTGGTAGATAACGGAATTCATATCCTTAATGTCGATGATAAAGGAATCAATGTATGGAGTGACTTCCTCCAAGTTATGGCGAGGCACGTTTAGACTCGTCTCCATCGTAAATTGCCATTCATTCGGGCATTGCTCACAAAATTCCTTTATAAATGAACTCCGCAGAAGTGGTTCGCCTCCGCCAAAGCAGATGCCTCCTCCTGTCGCCAAGAAGTAAAGATTGTCCATCTCTACGTTCGTCATCAGCAATTCCGTGTCCATCTCTTGCCATACGCCGTCGGCTTCGAGGCATTGTGGATTGAGACAATACTTGCAGTGAAGAGGGCATCCGTGGAATGCCACGAGCGTGGTGACGCCCTCGCCATCTATCGTAAGGCGGTGACGGTCGATGCAAATGAGTGGGGCGGTATTCATCTTATTCAAGTCTAAAAGTAACAGGGACTGTATATTTCGTTTTCACGGCTTTGCCGTTCTGCTTGGCAGGATTCCACTTCGGCATACTTTTCACCACTCGAATGGCTTCCTTGTCTAACTTTGGTGTGATGCTGCGCATTACCTTGATGTCGCTCAGACTTCCATCCTCATTGACGGTGAATCCAACGATGACTCTGCCTGTTGCTGCACCTTCTTGACATTCTTCTGGATAGCGGACGTTATCCTTAATGTATTGCATCAATGCAACAGAACCACCAGGGAATGAGGCCATTTCCTCGATTGCTTCACCAAATAGCTTGCTGCTCTCGGTAGAGTCGGAGTTAACGGCGGGTTGGATGATAGCGGTCTTGCCTAGTTTGGACTTCTTTTCTTGTCGTGATTTCTTGGAGGACTTGTCCTTCTTGACGATGGGATATGCTACTTCAACAGGGACTATTCCTGCCACCATCTCTCCTAAGTAACGCTCATCTTCTGCCAAAGTGATGATGTTTAACTTTTCTTGGCTCATTTCCGTAAGTTTGATGGCTCTATTTTGCATGCCAACGTATTCAACGCTTATAGTGTCGTTAGGTGATACTTCAAGAGTGAAGTTTCCTTTCCTGTTAGAAATAGTCTTTTTACCTGAAAGTTTGGCGATGATATAGGCTCCGACAATCGGCTCTTCATCTTCATCGTCAATGACATGCCCTTGGACGAAAAGTACTCCTTTCTTGTTTAGTGCTTCTTTTTCTTGGAGCAAGGTTGAATCATCGGCTGTGTATTCTCGGAAGCGGATAGGGATGATCTTTTCTGGCGTGGAGGATGTTGAGGACGTTGATGTCGCGGCTGTGGAAGATGTTAGAGTAAAACTATTGTATCCCTTCTGCGTGGAGCAAGATGTGGCGGATGCGGCAAGGGCGGTGATTCCCAAAGCCACTCCTGCAACCTTGATGGTCTTTCCTGCCATCTGTCGAAGTCTCAGTTCATACTCTAAGTCCTTCACATCTTGCTCGCATTTAGGGCACGTGCCCTTACATTCACCCTTGAAATGACATTCTTCGGGTGAATAGTCTATCTTATTGGCATCTGCTATTTGTTTGCGGATAGCTTTGAGAGTGTTGCAAATGTTACGTCCTCTTGTTGCCATAATTTATTTCCTTTCTTGTTTTGCTTTCTTAACATGTTTGTTCTTTTTAATAATAGGAGTAGTTTCTTTGGGATAAGGAGCGATACCAGCAATCACTTCTCCTAAAATATGTGCCGTTAAAGTAACAATATTGAGCTTGTCTTGGCTCATTTCCGAAAGTTTGATTACTCGGTCTTGAAAGCCAATGTATTTTACAGTTATCATATCCCCTTGCTTTACTTCAAGGGTAAAATTCCCATCAATGTCAGACAACGTTTGCTTTCTTGAAAGCTTAGAAGTGATAATGGCTCCGATGATAGGATTTTTCTCATCCTCATCGTCAATGACATGCCCTTGTACAAATAACACTCCCTTTTTGCCAAGTTCTTCTTTTTCTTTAAGTAAAATGGTATCATTGGAAGTATAATCTTGATAGCTGATAGGAATAACTTTTTCTGGCATGGATGATTCCATGTCATATTTTGCCTTTTGTGTGGCACAAGATGTGGCGGATGTGGCAAGAGTGGTTATTCCCAATGCTATTCCTGCAACCTTGATAGCCTTTCCTGCTATCTGTCGAAGTCTCAGTTCATATTCTAAGTCCCTCACATCTTGCTCACATTTAGGACAAGTACCCTTACATTCGCCCTTGAAATGACATTCTTCGGGTGAATATTTTATCTCATTGGCATCTGCTATTTGCTTGCGGATGGCTTTGAGAATATTACAGATGTTGCGTCCTCTTGCCATAGTTTATTTCCTTTTATGCTTATGTCCTTTTTTGATAACAACAATTTCCCCTGTGAGTTCTCCGCTTTCTGTCAATGTAATAACATTGAGCTTTTCAAGATTCATTTCAGAGAGTTTTATGATTCGGTCTTGCAAACCGATGAATTTTATGGTGATGGTATCTTTTGGTTTCACTTCAATGGTGAAGTTTCCGTCAATATCAGCTACCGTTTTCTTTTCAGAAAGTTTAGCTGTGATGAAAGCAGCGACAATCGGCTCTTTTGTGTTTTCGTCAATGATATGCCCTTGGACAAAAAGAACTCCTTTCTTACTCAATGTTTCTTTTTCTTTTAGTAGGATTGAATCTTTGGATGTGTATTCTTGGAAGCGAATCGGAATAACTTTCTTTGGCAGTGAGGGCGTGGAGTTATAGTATCCTTTTTGTATAGAGCAGGAAGTAATAGATGCAGAAAGAACAGTCATTCCCAATGCCACTCCTGCGACCTTTATAGCCTTCCCTGCTTTCTGCCTAAGTCGCAACTCATGTTCCAACACTCTAACATCTTTCTCGCATTTCGGGCAAGTCCCCTTGCATTCACCAGTGAAGTGACATTCTTCTGGTGAATAGTTAATCCCATTGGCATCCGCTATTTGTTTGCGAATAACCTTGAGAGTATCGCAGATGTTGTGTCCCTTAGCTTTCATAAATTGATTTTTTTAGGTGTTCAACATTCCCTTTATTTTCAAAATGAGTATATATTGCTCATTAGTTATAATTCATAATTCTGTTTTCAAAAGTATGAAAAACAATCCACAAACGAGAATGTTTTGCTTTGTATTGTAAGAATGGGGACGACATTTAACATTTTTCATGTTTTTAATGCCGTATATGAAAATTATATGTGTTTCGTTAGATATTGTGTTGTTGCATTTGTGCGCATTTTTTTCGACCATAATTTAATAATCTATAAAAACAAAGCAAAAGATGTTGTTTCTCAGATTTTAAATTTATCTTTGCAACCATAAAGAGTTGTTTGACAAGCAAAGCAAACTTATGTATAATGAAGAAGTTAAAACTATTGCCAAGTCATTACCTCCATTGGAGTGAAACACTTATAAGTAGTTCATTTTAAGCTATTCCGCAGATTTTAGCAGAATTTTTGGGAAAACTACCACTTTAGATGAGCGTATCTACTATATACATCAAGTGAACTTGCATCATTGGAACAAGTACGTATTACGGAAATACTTATCAGATGATCTATATCACCATCAAGGCAATATGCCTAACAATTTTCCGAAAGCGATACCAGACATCAGGCAATCAATGAAAACAATATCAATGTTTAAGGATGAATATTTGCTTGATGTTACAAGGCTTTAGATGGCGATGTCACACTTTTTATACTTTTATATACAGCAATAGCTGCTATTCAAATGTTAAAATCGGACAGTAGTGGCAGAAAATCCAAGCAAACCTTGCTTGTTTTGAAGAAATTTTGTTATTTTTGCTGTGGCTGCAAGTAAAATGATGTAATAGTTTTGGATTCGGCTATATCACCTTTTGCAACGGCTATGCAGTTTATACACATTGTACAAACTTCCCAACTGCATCAAAAAATAAATAATACAACCTTTGAGAAGTCGGTTGTAACTAAATCTCCTTAACTATGAAAAAGGTAAGATTATTTTCCTTGGCAGCAATAGGTTGCTCTTAGTAGTTTTATTGCTCCTCAGACTGCTTCAGCTTACAAGTATCATGTGACTTTACCCGACGGAACACATGAAGTTTTTGAATTCATTAAAATTAACAGAATGAGATTTCTTGTTTTATTTATTACGATATTATTATGTTCGAACACGATTAAGGCTCAAAGGCTATATAGTGAAAGTGGCGATTTTTATGAGAAATCAAAGAGGAGTGTTGTTGATCATGCCAAGTTGGGAGTATTTTATGAATTAAAGTTCCGCAAAGATTCTACCAAGTTGGATGATTATACTGAAGCGCAAACAGTATTGATGGTTTCAGATAAGCACTTACTTTTTAGTGATTATAATCGATTGGCATTAGATTCAATAAATGACTATTTAGCCAGTAGCAAACAAAATAAAAAGGACCAAAAGGCTCGTGAAGAATGGATGCAAGCTATTAAAAAATGGACTTTTTTCTTTGTTACGCTAACTGATTTAGAAGAACAAAAAACCACGGTACAGACTTACGATGTATTGCGAAGCTACGAGTACACTTACCCAACGCCTCAAATGGACTGGCAATTGGTATCCGGGGATTCTATAATAAATCAAAGAGCTTGCAAAAAGGCCATTTGTTCTTTTGCCGGTCGAAATTATATTGCATGGTACACAGAAACTATAGCACTTCCTTACGGACCTTATCTTTTTACAGGATTGCCTGGGCTGATCATGGAAATCCATGATGAAGGTCGCAATTGGATTTTTACAAATAATGGGGTCGGAAAGATGCCTCAATACAGTGACATGTATCTTTATAAAAAAAGGTATATCAAAGATTTGATTGTAACCACACGCGAGAATGCCCTGACCGGTTATCGGAATGACATTGAGGATTTTGATAATCTGAGTATTGAGATTTTCAAGGTAAGGGTTGAAAAGAACGGCCAAATGGTTACTCCGGAAGCAAACAATCCGAAACGTCCCAGTAATATGCTTGAATTACAATGGTAAAGATTTTTAAAATATTATTTATGCTATTTCTGTTTCCTTTGTCTGTATGGGCGCAGGAAACAGAAGGCGTTTTTAAGGGTATTGTTACGAATACAGAAGGCATTGGCATTGCTAATGTATTATGTAAGGCATTAAGTGCCACGGATTCTTTACTGGCTTATGGTATCACCCAAAGCAACGGACATTTTCATTTACAATACAAGAAGAATGTAAATAAACTGACATTCTCGAAAATGGGCTATGCCACACAAATTATTTCAGTTCAAAAGGATAAATATCAATATACCGTTCAGTTAGAAAAAAAACCTTATGAGCTTGATGAAGTTGTAGTGAAAGAGGCCCCTATAACTCGTAAAAAAGATACGCTTGACTATTATGTAGAGTCTTTTCGTCAGAAAGAGGACTATAGCATTGAGGATGTGCTCAAACGTATGCCGGGTATTGAAGTGACGACTTCAGGACAAATTCTGTATCAGGGTAGCAGCATCAATAAACTGAACATTGAGGGATTAGACCTTATGGGCGATCAATACAACCAAGCCACTCAGAATATGCCAGCTGAGGCCGTATCTACGATTCAGGTTATGGAAAATAATCAGCCCATCCGTGCCTTGGAAGGAAAAATTCATAGTAATCATGCGACACTCAATATAAGGTTAAAAAAGAACTATAAAATGCGCCCTTTTGGTGACGCAGAAGTGGGAGCCGGAGGAACGCCTGCTATATGGGACGGTAGTCTGACAGGGATTCAAGTGGCAAAGAAAAATCAAGTATTATTTACCGGAGCCTTAAACAACAGGGGTGCCTCATTGCGCGGCATCCAAAACGGCATGTCAAACTTCAGTGGCGTCTATACGCAAGAGCCACTGCCCTCTCCATTCCTCTATTCTTCCACAAGCCGCCGTCCACCCATTTCCCCCATTTACTATCTTGACAATCGTTCCTATTTTGCTGGAGTGAACTATATGCACGCTTTCACGCCTTATTCCACGCTGCGTTTCAACCTGCTTTACAATCACGAAGGAGAAAACCGTGAGGATAGCACCCGAAGCGAGTATTATGCGGGCGACACAATCAGTATTTACGAAAACAATCGGCAAAAGAGCTGTGAAGATGTAGTAAAAGGACAGGTGCGTTACGAATTGAATGGCAAGAAGGTGTACGTGGAGAACGTCCTTTCGGGGCAATGGCAGGATGTCAGCTCCTATAATCAAAATGTATCCAATTTAGGCTCTTTGGGAGAGGACATACATCACAAACCTTATTTTATTCAGAATGTCGCCAATGTCAACCTGACCACTCCAAGTCGTGTCTATAGTTTGGCTTCCATTGTGCGTACCTATCAGACGCGCGAGCGACTTTCTGATTATTGGACAGCAGATAACGAATACAAACGGCAGAGCTATTATCTGAATCATTGGTTTATGCGCCACCGGCTCTCCACGGCTTTCGATATAGCGGGCAATCCCTTGACGTTGGGTTACATTATAGAATACAAGCACAACCGACTACACGACCCCCAACAGACGGCTACTTCGTCCTATTGGCTGCACACACTCGAACCATCGTATCAAATTCAATGGAGCGGTGGAAACGTCGAACTACTTCTTCCTGTGGAATATACCATTTACCGCTGTGGCTGGCGGAAAGAAAAAGACCAAAAAGTTCTTTTCTCTCCTTCGCTCGATTTCGCTCAACAAATTAGTTATCTATTGCGAATGGAAACCTCGGTAGCCTATAACCAAAATGCTTCAAACGCCGATCCTTGGTTCAATGGAACGATGATGAACAACTACCGTACATTTACGACAGGTATCGACAGCCTTTCGGTGCAGCGTGTCGCGTTGGCGAATCTCCGTCTGTCGTATCTGAACACCATCACGCTCTTTTCGTGGAATGTTTATGTCGGCTGGACGCGCAGTACTTCCGACCATTATCTTAAAAGTCTTTATATGCCCGATTATACGCTCTTTGTTCCAGTGTGGAACGACCGCACGAAAACTACCTGGAGCATGGCATTGTCATGTCGTAAGAACTTTCGCTATGCCCACATCAATTTGAGCGGACAGACAAATTATTCATATAATAAGGAGTTTGTGTCTCAAAACGAGGTGGAAGATTATCTGCGCTATCATGCCTTGCATGCTTCAGTCACGGCGCAATGGAGCGGACTGACATGGTTCCAGCCCAAACTCACCATGGCCGGAAATATCAGTTGGAAAAAGCCAGATGTCTTCTCCGCAACTGACAATCTGCTGAAAAATGCCTATTATTCCTTAACAATGGATTTCTATCCTATCAGTAAACTCCGGCTGTATGCCGACTTTTCGCAATCGGTCTTCGAAATAGTCCGTAACCATTACTCTATTAACAGTTTTTTGAATGCCGGTATGCGCTACGATTTCAATTCTCGCTGGTCTGCAAGCGCAAATATCAACAATCTGTTTAACCGCAAAGACTACGAAGTTTCGCTTTATCAAAGAGCCAATTTTCAATACTACCGCGTACCGCTGCGTGGTCGTGAGTTTATGATTTCGCTACGGCTTAAATATTAAGATAAAGGCCTATTTAACCCAAATCCTTTAATTTTTGTTGCAAAATATCTATGATTTATGAGGATGGCATAGCCAAAGTGAGATGGGAGGTTAATCCTGATGGTATGTATTATCGTGATGAGGATGGCTTTGGCAAGACTGACGATGATGAACAGAACCTGTTCCACAATCGCTTCATGGAAGGGGCTTTCTGAGAAATATAATATTATCTAAAAAAAACAGCAAACTTCGCTCTTTTCTTCTCTTTTTAGTATCTTTGCAGCGATTTATGCCCTGAGGCATCGTAAAGAAAGTAAAATCATACATTTAAGTTTTAAAACAATAATGAAACAGTACAAATTGGTGGACAATATCTTCGGATGGGTCGCTTTCCTTATTGCGGCCTTCGTGTATTGCTCCACAATTGAGCCGACAGCCAGTTTCTGGGACTGTCCTGAGTTTATCACAACTGCCTACAAGCAGGAAATCGGTCACCCTCCTGGGGCACCTTTCTTCATGCTCTTAGGTAATTTCTTTACTCATTTTGCCAGCGATACCACACAAGTCGCCAAGATGGTGAACACGATGAGCGCTCTGCTGAGTGCCGTCTGCATCATGTTCCTCTTTTGGACCATCACCCACTTGGCACGCAAGCTCATCATCGGCGACTGGAAAGAGATGACCACCGCCAAGATGGTAGGCATCGAGGCATCGGGTATGGTGGGAGCACTCATCTATACCTTCAGCGATACCTTCTGGTTCTCGGCTGTAGAGGGTGAGGTATATGCTTTCTCATCTGCCTTTACTGCCGTGGTTTTCTGGCTTATCCTGAAATGGGAAGACCATGCCGACGAGCCTCACAGCGACCGATGGCTGGTACTCATCGCCTATATGACAGGCCTCAGCATCGGTGTTCACCTGCTCAACCTGCTCTGCATCCCTGCCATCGTATTGGTATATTACTACAAGAAGGTGCCACATGCCAACCTCAAGGGCTCGCTCCTGGCGCTGTTCGTTTCTTTCCTGGTAGTCGTTGCCGTGCTCTATGGAGTGGTGCCTGGTATCATCACCGTGGGCGGATGGTTTGAGCTGTTCTTCGTCAACACCTTAGGCTGCCCATTCAATACGGGTGAGATCGTATATATCATCTGCTTGGTGGCTTCGGTCATCTGGGGTATCTACGAGACCTACAATGCCACTGACAAGAACGAGAAGCGACAAAACCTTGCCTTCGTCTTGGGCTTCGGCATGCTCGGAATCCCCTTCTACGGATATGGATGGAGCGCTGCCATCACAGGTATCGCGGTGCTCATCGTACTGTGGTTTGTACTGGGTTACAAGCGCAAGAAGGAAGTTGTAGTTAAGAACGACGAGACTACCGGACTCACCAAGACCAAAGTGCAGCTTCTGCCTCTCATCTCAGCCCGCGTGAAGAACACAGCCCTGCTGTGCATGCTGATGCTGATGATAGGTTACTCAAGCTATGCCCTCATCGTGATCCGCTCGGCTGCCAACCCTCCTATGGACCAGAACTCGCCAGAGGATATCTTCACCCTTGGCAGCTATCTGAGCCGTGACCAGTATGGCGACCGTCCTCTGTTCTACGGACAGGCCTATACCTCACAGGTGGCACTCGAGGTAGATGGCGACATGTGCAAGCCGGTGATGACCGAGGGTGCTCCCGTATACCAGCGCAAGGAGAAAGCCAGCAAAGACGAGAAGGACTCATACTTCGTAGTGAGCCACAAGAATAAATATAAGTATGCGCAAAATATGTTCTTCCCACGTATGTATGATGCCGCTCACGCACAGGCATACGAAGACTGGATGGGTGGCGTCAACGGAACAGAAGTTCCTTTCGACCGTTGCGGTGAGAACATGACAGTAAAGGTTCCATCACAGTGGGACAACATACGCTTCTTCCTCTCCTACCAGTGCAACTTCATGTACTGGCGCTACTTCATGTGGAACTTTGCCGGACGACAGAACGATATCCAGGGCAACGGTGAGCCTGAGCACGGTAACTGGATTACCGGTTTCTCATTCATCGACGACGCTCTCTATGGCGACCAGAGCAAGATGCCAGACGACCTGAAGGCAAACAAGGGACACAACGTGTTCTACTGCATGCCGCTGATTCTCGGTCTCATCGGTCTCTTCTGGCAGGCTTGGTACACCCGCAAGCGCAAGGTCATCAAGAACGGCGTGGAGACAGAGGAGGTTCTCCCTGTAGGTATCCAGCAGTTCTGGGTGGTATTCTTCCTGTTCTTCATGACAGGTCTTGCCATCGTGCTCTATCTGAACCAGACTCCTATGCAGCCACGTGAGCGTGACTATGCCTACGCCGGTTCATTCTATGCATACGCTATCTGGTGCGGTCTTGGCGTTCTCGCCATCATCGACCTTCTGAAGCAGAAGATGAAGCTCAGCGGTACTGCCGTAACAGCTATCGTGGCTGTGGTAACCCTGCTCGTTCCTATCCAGATGGCATCACAGACCTGGGATGATCACGACCGTTCAGGACGTTACACCTGCCGCGACTTCGGTCAGAACTATCTCATGACGTTGCAGGACAAGGGCAATCCTATCATCTTCACCAACGGCGACAACGATACATTCCCACTGTGGTATCTCCAGGAAGTGGAAGGCTACCGCACTGATGTGCGCGTGGTGAACTTGAGTTACCTCTCCACCGACTGGTACATCGCACAGATGCAGCGCGCTTCCTACAAGTCGGCTCCACTGCCAATGATGGCCGACTCGCTCAGCTACGCCTACGGCAACCGTGGCGGCACCACCATCGAAGACGATGGCCTCTTCAACATCCTTTCAGTGACCGACGCGCTGAAGAAATTCTACGCAGCCGACGCCGAACGCGATGAAGACGGCATCGTGCGTGGCAAGCAACAGCATGCGGCCGTCGAGCAAGTCGAGCACGACCTCGGCGCATGCGTCGCGCGCAGCGATGTCTAGACCGGTAAAGGGCTCGTCCAGAATCACTGCGCCGCCCGGGCACAGCAGGGCTCGGGCAATCTCGACGCGACGACGCTGCCCACCCGAGAGCTCAGCCACGCGTGCATGCACATCGATCCCCGGTACCAGCAGGCGCAACAGGGCTGCGGCACTCGAGGCATCCACGCGCGCGTCGGCGCACACCAGCACATTATCCAAGGCAGAAGCGTCCTCGACC
>OKUO01000634.1_pt1 | contig 11057 bp, 6 predicted proteins | sample 1606481 | NCBI WGS metagenome assembly OKUO01 (sample SAMEA3882503, study PRJEB24775) | human gut metagenome | biome: human-associated habitat; feature: intestine environment; material: feces | place: Netherlands | collected 2009/2010
AGGCGGTCTTGCCCTTGATGATGACGCCCTTTCCGCAGAGCGGACATGGTTTGCCTACCATTGGGTCGGCTGGAGTCTGTGATGTTGAAGCAGGCTGTGCTGCATCTTGAGTCGCTGCATCCTTTTTCTTTGTTTCTGCCTTCTTTGTTTCAGCCTTCTTTGCTGCCGTTTTCTTCTTTTCCGGTTTTTTCTTGAGATCTTCCTCCGTCATGATGGTGACTCTTCGGCTGCTGTTATCCGATAGAACATCGATGACTATCTGGTTGATCTGCTCTTTCAGACCGTTGATGAATTCGGCAGGGTCGTAGGTCTTGTGCTCGATGTCTCGGAGCTTTTTCTCCCAGATACCCGTCAGCTCACAGCTCTTCAGGAGTTCCTCATGGATGGTGTCGATGAGTTCGATACCTGTTGGCGTTGCCATCAGGTTCTTGCGCTGGCGGCGGATGTAGTGGCGCTTGAAGAGAGTTTCGATGATGCCGGCACGGGATGATGGACGGCCGATGCCGTTCTCCTTCAATGCCGCACGAAGTTCCTCGTCTTCTACGAATTTACCCGCAGTCTCCATCGCACGGAGTAGGGTAGCTTCGGTGTAATATTTCGGTGGCGTGGTCCATTTCTCCGTCAGGGTAGGCTGATGGTCGCCCGATTCGCCTTTCACGAAAGAAGGGAGGGTTCTTTCTTCTACCACTTCCTTCTTGGCACCGTTTCCGTTTCCGTCGCCTGCATTTCCACCATCATTTCCGTTGGCATTATCTGCATCGTCGTCCTCTGCATTCTTCGCATCCTTGGCATAGACTACTCGCCAGCCCGGTTCCAGAATCTCCTTACCGCTCACCTTAAACTCTATCTTTTCCGGTTTGGGTCCGTCTTCGTTGATGACCTCGCCCAATACGGTGGTGGTAGAGAACTTACAATCCGGATAGAACACGCTGATGAATCGCTTGGCGATGAGATCATAGACATTCGCCTCCATATCGGTGAGTCCGGTTGGCGGAACACCGGTTGGGATGATGGCGTGGTGGTCGGTCACCTTGCTGTTATCGAATACCTTCTTGCTCTTCGGCAACTTCTTGCCGGTGGCTGCGAGCTGCTGGATGAGCGGGAGGTATTTCTGCTGACTGGCTATCTTTGCCTGGCTCACACCATTCAGAATCTGCGGACATTTCGGATAGATATCGTCTGTCAGAAACTGGGTATCTACACGAGGATAAGTGGTATATTTCTTCTCGTAGAGACTCTGGATGAGTTTCAGCGTAATATCGGCAGAGTAGGCAAACTTCTTGTTGCAATCCACCTGCAGTGAGGTGAGGTCGTAGAGATGAGGGGGTGCCTCGTTTCCCTTCTTCTTGCTTACGTCGGTAACGGTGAAGGGTTTGCCGGCGATGGTACTGAAAGCCTTCTCGCCTTCCTCCTTGCTGGTAAACTTGCCGCTGGTTGCCGTAAACTGGGTGTCGCGATAGATGGTGGCGAGTACCCAGTAAGGTTCAGAAACGAAGTTGTCGATTTCCTTCTGGCGGTTTACGATGAGGGCAAGGGTAGGGGTCTGCACTCTACCGATGCTGAGCACCTGTCGGTTCTGACCATATTTCAATGTATAAAGTCGGGTGGCGTTCATGCCGAGAATCCAGTCGCCGATGGCACGTGAAAGTCCGGCAAGATAGAGAGACTGATATTCCCCCTGGTCTTTCAGTTCCTGGAATCCCTGCTTGATGGCTTCATCGGTCATGGATGAAATCCACAGTCTCTTGACGGGGCATTTTGCCTGCGCCTTCTGCATCACCCATCTCTGGATGAGCTCTCCTTCCTGTCCGGCGTCACCGCAGTTGATGATGCTGTCGGCAGCCTGCATCAGTTTTTCTATGGTGGCAAACTGCTTCTTGATGCCTTTATCGTTGATGAGCTTGATACCGAAACGCTGTGGAATCATCGGCAACGCCGAAAGGCTCCAATGTTTCCACATCGGAGTATAATCATCCGGTTCTTTCAGCTCACAAAGGTGGCCGAAAGTCCATGTTACTTGGTAACCATTACCTTCCATATAACCGTCGCGCGCCGACGTAGCCCCGATGATTCGGGCAATGTCCTTAGCCACGCTCGGTTTCTCTGCTATACAAACTATCATTCTTTATTCTTATTTCTGTTTGCAAAGGTACAATAAAATAATGAGATAGCCATCATTTCGGCTCCTTTTTCTCATGGCAGAGAATAAAAAAGCCCCGTAAGGCTTGGGCCTTACAGGGCGTATTTCATATAAATCTGCGTGCGATTACTCGTACTCCTGCCAGCTCTTGATCTGAAGCTGATCCTGGCTCAATGTGCAGAATGCCTCGATGAAGGCGGAAGCCAGACGGGCATTGGTGATCAGAGGAATGTTGTGGTCGATGGCGCCACGACGGATTCTGTAACCATTGGTCAACTCACGCTTGGTGTGATTCTTAGGGATGTTGACGATGAGGTCGAACTTGTGGTCGGCAATCATCTGCATCACGTTAGGAATATCCTTGTGGTCCTCATCAGGCCATCCTACGGCTGTAGCCTTCACGTTGTTCTCGTTCAGGAACTTCGCTGTACCGGCAGTAGCGTAGATGGTGTAACCGTTCTTCACCAAAGCCTGAGCAGCATCGAGCAAGGAAGCCTTCTCCTTGGCACCACCGCTAGAAAGCATGATGCCCTTATCCTTTGAAGGAATCTTGTAGCCGGTGGCAATCAATGAGTTGAGCAATGCCTCCTCGAAAGTATCACCCATACAACCTACCTCACCGGTAGAACTCATATCCACACCCAAAACAGGGTCGGCGTTCTGCAAGCGGGCGAATGAGAACTGTGAAGCCTTCACACCCATGCGGTCGATATCGAAGGCAGACTTGTCTGGCTTCTGATATGGAGCGTCGAGCATGATGCGGGTAGCCGTCTCGATGAAGTTGCGCTTCAATACCTTGCTCACGAATGGGAATGAACGGGATGCACGGAGGTTACACTCGATCACCTTCACATCGCGCCCCTTAGCCAGATACTGGATATTGAAAGGACCCGAGATGTTGAGCTCCTTGGCAATGGCACGTGAAATCTTCTTGATCTGACGGGCTGTAGCGAAGGAAATCTGCTGGGCAGGGAAGGTCATGGTAGCGTCACCAGAGTGAACACCTGCATACTCTACGTGCTCTGAAATACCATACTCTACAATCTCACCGTTCTGAGCCACACCGTCAAACTCAATCTCGTTGGTCTCTGTCATAAACTGAGAGATAACCACTGGGTACTCCTTGGAAACCTCAGAAGCTGCCTCCAGGAAGCGACGCAACTCATCATCATCGTGGCAAACGTTCATGGCTGCACCGGAAAGAACGTAAGATGGACGAACGAGAACAGGATAGCCTACCTCGTCGATGAACTTCTGAACATCCTCCATCGAGGTGAGGGCGCTCCACTTAGGCTGGTCGATGCCCAGCTTATCGAGCATGGCAGAGAACTTACCACGGTTCTCGGCACGGTCGATGTTGACAGGAGATGTACCCAGGATTGGCACAGACTGGCGATGGAGCTTCATAGCCAGGTTGTTTGGAATCTGACCACCCACAGAAACAATCACACCACGTGGTGACTCCAGGTCGATGACATCGAGTACACGCTCGAATGAAAGCTCATCGAAGTAGAGACGGTCGCACATATCGTAGTCGGTAGATACGGTCTCCGGGTTGTAGTTAATCATGATTGACTTGTAACCCAACTTGCGTGCTGTGTTGATGGCGTTTACTGAACACCAGTCGAACTCTACGGAAGAACCGATGCGGTAAGCACCCGAACCGAGAACGATGACAGACTTCTCGTTCTTGTAGTAGTTGATGTCGTAACCCTCTACAGCGTATGTCATGTAAAGATAGTTGGTGAGGTCAGGATGCTCGCTAGCCACAGTAGGGATGCGCTTTACGGCTGGCAGAATGTTCAGCTTCTTGCGCAGGGCACGAACTGCGAGCACCTCCTTCTCCATATTGGTGTTCTGAGTCTTCAATACGAAGCGGCCAATCTGGAAGTCAGAGAAGCCCAATACCTTAGCCTCGCGCAATACCTCGGCTGGAATCTCCTCCAGAGTATTGTATTCAGAAAGCTTGTGCTTGTAATCTACGATATTCTTCATGCGCTCGATGAACCAAGGGTCAATCTTGGTCAGCTCCTCGATGCGCTCGATGGTGTAACCTTCCTCCAAAGCCTGGGCGATGGCGAAGATACGGAGGTCGGTAGGGTTAGAAAGCTCCTCATCCAGGTTATCAAACTTGGTGTGGTCGTTGCCAACGAAACCGTGCATTCCCTGTCCAATCATACGGAGACCTTTCTGGAGCATCTCCTCGAATGAGCGGCCGATAGACATGATTTCGCCTACAGACTTCATGGAAGAACCAATCTTGCGGCTTACACCGGCAAACTTGGTGAGGTCCCAACGAGGAATCTTGCAGATCATATAGTCGAGTGATGGAGCCACATAAGCAGAGTTAGGAGTACCCATCTCGCCAATCTGGTCGAGTGTATAACCGAGGGCAATCTTGGCAGCAACGAAGGCGAGCGGATAACCGGTAGCCTTGGAAGCAAGAGCAGAAGAACGGCTCAAGCGAGCATTGATCTCGATGATACGGTAGTCGTTGGTCTCAGCATTGAAAGCATACTGGATGTTGCACTCACCCACGATGTTGAGGTGACGTACACACTTCACGGCGATGTCCTGCAACATCTTCACCTGCTCGTCGGTAAGAGAACAGGTAGGAGCTACTACGATAGACTCACCCGTGTGGATACCCAGTGGGTCGAAGTTTTCCATAGAGGCAACGGTGAAGCAACGGTCGTTAGCATCACGGATGCACTCAAACTCAATCTCCTTCCATCCCTTCAAGCTCTCCTCAACGAGTACCTGAGGTGCGAAAGTGAAGGCAGATTCAGCAATCTCCTTGAACTCCTCTTCGGTCTTGCAGACACCAGAACCGAGACCACCCAGCGCGTAGGCAGAACGGATCATGATAGGGTAGCCGATGTTGCGTGCCGCAGCCACAGCCTCCTCCATGTTCTCGCAAGCGTGGCTTACAGGAACCTTGAGGTCAACCTTGTTAAGCTCCTTTACGAAGAGGTCGCGGTCTTCTGTGTTCATGATAGCCTCTACCGAGGTACCCAATACATCAACACCATACTCCTTGAGCACACCACTGAGGTAGAGTTCTGTACCAACGTTCAAACCCGTCTGTCCACCCCAAGCCAGCATAATGCCGTCAGGGCGCTCCTTCTTGATGATTTCAGTTACAAAAAAAGGTGTCACCGGCAAGAAATAAACCTTGTCAGCAATACCTTCACTCGTCTGAATTGTAGCAACATTTGGATTAATGAGGACAGAACTAATACCCTCCTCACGCAAAGCCTTGAGAGCCTGCGAACCGGAATAGTCAAACTCACCTGCCTGGCCGATTTTCAAAGCACCGGAACCCAGAACTAGGACTTTCTTAAGCTGTTTCTTCATCATGTTATTTAACTATAAGTTTATTCTTAATAATAAAAAGTCTCTTCTGAAAATGTCTTGTTTAGTATCTATTTAGTTTCTTAGTCAGATTACTAAGGAAGATACACTATTTCGGGCAGCAAAGATACGTTAAATATCTGAATCATCCAAATTTTCTGCCATTCTTTACAGTTAAATAACATCAATTATTTAAAAATCCTTTTGGGATTGTCTCATTTTTGCTATTTTTTTGTTACTTTTGCAGCGCCTACAGAAATGTAGTAGAATGTTTCGAGAATAATAAAACAATAGCTTACAAGATAAAGTGATAACAACAATGAAAGTCGGATTATTCGTCCCTTGTTATGTGGATGCTTTATACCCTGAAGCGGGTGTGGCTACATACAAGTTACTAAAGCACTACGGACTGGATGTCGGTTATCCCGAAAAGCAGACTTGCTGCGGTCAGCCGATGGCTAACGCGGGTTTTCAGGATAAGTCGGAGAAGGTCATAGAGACATTTGATGAGCTGTTCAAGGATTACGATTACATCGTAGCTCCTTCAGCTTCATGTGCCGCTTACGTTAAGGTGTATTACCCTAAGATTCTGGAGGGTAAGCACGAGTGTATTTCATCCAAGAAGATCATGGATGTTGTGGAGTTCCTTCACGATGTGCTGAAGGTGGATCATGTGCCGGGAAAATTCCCGCATGCGGTGAGTGTGCACAACAGTTGCCATGGTGTGCGAGAACTGGGCTTGTCGTCTCCATCTGAGCGACACATCAAGCCATTCAACAAGATTATCGACCTGTTGAATATGGTGGAAGGCATTACCATCCACGAGCCGGAACGCAAGGATGAGTGCTGTGGATTCGGCGGTATGTTCTCTATCGAGGAGCCTGCCGTTTCTACCCGTATGGGAGAGGATAAGATCAAGCGCCACATGGCTACGGGTGCCGAATATGTCACCGGACCGGATTCTTCCTGTCTGATGCACATGGCGGGTATTGCCAAGAAGGAGAATATGCCGATCAAGTTTATCCATGTTGTTCAAATTTTAGCTGCAGGACTATGAGTACAGAACATTCCAAGAGAGCTGCGAAGTTTACGCAGAACGTAGAGAAGACCACCTGGCACGACGCTACCTTCTGGTCTGTTCGTCAGAAGAGAGATAAAATGGCGCAGGAACTTCCTGAGTGGGAAGACCTACGCGAGCATGCGTCTGAAATCAAGATGCACACCATTACCCATCTTGCCGATTACCTCGATATGTTTTCCAAGAACCTGGAGAGCCGTGGGGTGAAGGTGCACTGGGCAAAGGATGCGCAGGAATTCAATGAGATTGTGCTCGGTATCCTGAAGGATCATAACGTGAAGAAGATGGTGAAGTCGAAGTCGATGCTCACCGAGGAGTGCGAGATGAATCCGTATTTGGAGCAGCACGGAATCGATGTGGTAGAGACCGACCTGGGTGAGCGCATCATCCAGCTCCTGCACCAGAAGCCAAGCCACATCGTGATGCCTGCCATCCATCTGAAGCGTGAGGAAGTGGGAAAGATGTTCGAGGAGAAGGGAATCTCCAAGGAAATCGGTAACTACGATCCTACTTATCTGACCCGCTGCGCCCGCCATCATCTCCGCGACCAGTTTATGGAAGCTGGAGCAGGTATGACTGGCTGTAACTTCGGTGTGGCTGCCACAGGCGATTGCGTGGTCTGCACCAACGAGGGAAATGCCGATATGACCACTTCCATGCCTAAGCTCCACATCGTGGCGATGGGTATCGAGAAGCTGGTTCCTGATTATAAGTCACTGGCAGTATTCCAGCGTCTGCTCTGCCGCTGCGGAACCGGTCAGCCTACTACCGCCTTTACCTCTCATTTCCGCCAGGCTCGTCCGGGTGCTGAGATGCATGTGGTTCTGGTGGATAATGGCAGAAGCGATATTCTCGCCGACAAGGACCACTGGCAGACCTTGAAGTGCATGCGCTGCGGAGCCTGCATGAACACCTGTCCGGTTTATCGCCGTTCAGGCGGATACAGTTACACCTATTTCATTCCGGGTCCTATCGGTGTGAACCTGGGAATGCTGAAGAATCCTCAGAAGTACAGCGACAATGTTTCAGCCTGCACCTTGTGCTTGTCTTGCGACAATGTATGCCCTTCCAAGGTAGGTCCTGGTTCTCAGATTTACGCTTGGCGCCAGAGTCTGGAGAGATTGGGCAAGGCTAATCCTGTGAAGAAGGCGATGTCGAATGGCATGAAATATCTCTTCGATCGTCCTGCGCTCTACACCACAGCCTTGAAGTTTGCGCCACTTGTCAATCTGATTCCTGAGTGCTGCACGCACTTCAGCAACTGGAATGCGTGGGGTATCGGTCACACCATGCCTGAGTTTGCGAAGAAGAGCTTCCACCAGCTTTGGAAAGAAGGAAAGGTGAAGTAGTGGCTAATCATAAAGTTCAAAGTTCAAATTTCAAAGTTCAATGAATAAAGAAGATTTCCTGAACAAGTTGCGTAAGAATACGCACGTTCAATTCGATATGCCTGCCGTAGATGTCAAGGGAATCCAGTATGAGGATACCTTGAAGCAGTTTATTGAGATGACTGAGTCTGTGGGTGGACACGTGATAGAGGCTGAGGCGGGCGAGAGCCTGGATGAGCTGGTGAAGAAGGCTTATCCGGAGGCGAAGGTCTTTGCTTCCAACCTGCCTGAGATTACCATCGCGCAGAAGAATCCTGATACCGTGGCTGAGGCCAACGACCTGAATGGTACCGATGTGGGTATTGTCCGTGGAGAAGTGGGTGTTGCCGAGAACGGCTGCGTCTGGATTCCTCAGACCATGAAGGAGAAGGCGGTGCTTTTCATCTCCGAATATCTCGTGATTTTCCTTCAGAAAGATAAGGTAGTTAACAATATGCACGAGGCTTATGCCCGTATCGAGATGGATCCGAAGTATAATTTCGGTATTTTCATCAGCGGTCCTTCCAAGACTGCAGATATCGAGCAGGCTCTGGTAATGGGTGCGCAAGCTGCCCGTGGTGTGACAGTTATACTTTTGTAAAAGGCAGAAATCCCGAAGCTCACTATCGTGTGAACTTCGGGATTTCTCTTTATACTGTCCATTCATAGGTGTCGTAAACCACGCCTCTTCCTCCGTAACCTTCCTTGTGGGCGATGAGACCCTCATTGATCCAGGCTCCCTGCTGTTCCGTAGAACTGCCGAAGTCCAGATAGGGATAATCGGGGTAATCATGATACATAATCTGTTCGTAGATAGCCTCCATGGCTCCGAATTCCTTTCCCTCATCGTTGGTAGAACTGTATTGTCCGTGTACCACTTGCTGGGTAATATAAAAGGTGAGGCCTCCTATAATGTGCCCGTTGCGATAAGCATTGTATTGGATGATATTCTCGGGGAATCGACTTTTCAGGAGTTCCATTTCCTGAAGCGTGTGTACCGGTTTGGCACCAAATCGCTTTTCCAGGTTCTCATTCAATACCTCCCAGAACTCCGACAGACTTGCATCTCTCACTACGGTCACCCCATTCAGATGAGCCTTCTTCAGACGGCGCAGGTGGTCTTTGCGCCAGCGCAATTTCTGCTGGATGAAGATGGTTGTGCCGATATTGCGGAGCGAAAGATGAGCCTTGCATTTCCAGAAGATGGCATAGAGATCTTCTTCTGAAGGATGGAGATGATAGATCCAGGGAATAGGACGATACTGTACCTTCTCGAAACCCTGAAGACGCAGATAGACATTCAGTTCCTCAAAGAGTTGGCAGACATCTGAAATCGTGACGTGAATGTTCATGATCAGTCCGCCATAGGTGAGTCCGAAATGCGAGCAGAGGGTCTTGCCTACCTGATGGGCTGGCAAGATGGAATGGAGCTTACCCTTCTTGAAGAACAGGAGAGAATAGTCCTTGAACCTATCGGAATGGTAATCCATATAGTTGCGGTAAAAGAGAAACGTAGCGTTTCGGGCTTTTGCCACATACGCATCCCATTGCTGGCGATATTCGGGAGTGTATTTGATGATTTCAAACATGATGTCTTGCGTATTTGAGAAACTCGTCGTAATCATAGATATAATCAGCTTCTTCGTACAATTCCGAAGCCAGGACCAGACAGACCGAACCGGCTGAGAAGTTTTCCAGCGTTCGCCAGATGCCTGTGTTGACGAGTAGTCCCTGGTCGGGGCGGTTGAGAAGATAGGATTGCTTCCGGTTTCCATCATCCAGCGTAACCGTGAAGGAACCGCTGGCTGCGATGATTACTTCCAGGCATTCCCTGTGGGCGTGCCCTCCGCGGGCAGCACCTGCCGGAATATCGTAGGTCCAGTAGGTGCGCCTGATGTGAAAGGGCACATCCTTGAAATCCTCCACATTCGTAGCCTGGAAGTCTTCGGATTGATGCGTGTTCTGGAAACGGATGATTTTTCCTATTTCTTTCATGAATCTTATTTCTTCATATAAGGGTCGGTGCCCAGGACGGTCTTTGCCAGGCGCTTTGCCTTGTCGCGGAGCGCATTCAGGTCATCGCCCTTCTCACCGTAGCAGAGAACGACACCCATGCGGCGACCTACGTGAGCCTCAGGCTTTCCGAAGATGCGGATGCGGGTGTGGTCTTCCTTCAAGGCATCGAGCATGTTGTAGTTCAATGGCTCTGTGCTTTCCTCAGGAGAGAGGATGACGGCAGAACAGCCGATGTGCTCCAGATGGATGCCGGCGATAGGCAAGCCCATCACGGCACGGAAGTGGAGCTCAAACTCGCTCAGGTTGGTGGTGTGACCGAGAGTTACCATACCTGTATCGTGTGGACGAGGACTCAGCTCAGAGAAGATGACTTCACCCTGCTTGCTCAGGAAGAACTCTACGCCCCAGAGGCCGGCACCGGTCAGCGCCTTGGTTACTTCGCCGGCAATATGCTCAGCCTTCTTCAAGGCCTCCTCTGGAAGCTGGAATGGCTGCCAGCTCTCACGGTAGTCGCCGCCCTTCTGTACGTGTCCGATAGGTGGGCAGAAGAGGGTAGGACCATCCTTCTGGGTTACGGTGAGGAGAGTGAACTCTGAATCGAAGTCGATGAATTCCTCGATGATCACTTCCTTCACGTCGCCACGGCCTTCCTCCATCGCCTCCTTGTAAGCCTCCACCAGCTCATCGTCGTTGTGGACATAGCTCTGTCCATGACCGCTGGAACTCATCAGTGGCTTTACTACGCATGGGAAACCAATCTCATCGGCAGCGTTCTTGAACTCCTCGAAAGTCTTTGCATAGAAATACTTGGCTGTGCGAAGACCCAGTTCCTTGGCAGCCAGGTCGCGGATGGCACGGCGGTTCATGGTGTAGTTCACGGCACGTGCCGAAGGTACAATCTGAATGCCCTCCTTCTCGAAGTCGAAGAGACGCTCGGTGCGGATAGCTTCAATCTCAGGCACGATGATGTCTGGGTGATGTTTCTCAACCACAGCGGTCAATGCGTCGCCATCGAGCATTGAGAACACTTCTCGCTCGTCGGCTACCTGCATGGCTGGTGCATTGTCATACTTGTCGCAAGCGATGACATACTGTCCTGCTC
>OKUO01000635.1_pt1 | contig 11014 bp, 8 predicted proteins | sample 1606481 | NCBI WGS metagenome assembly OKUO01 (sample SAMEA3882503, study PRJEB24775) | human gut metagenome | biome: human-associated habitat; feature: intestine environment; material: feces | place: Netherlands | collected 2009/2010
AAGGTCGAGGCCAACGTTGGCGCTCCCCAGGTTGCTTACCGCGAGACCATCACCAAGACTGCCGAGTCGGATACCAAGTATTCGCGTCAGTCCGGCGGTAAGGGTCAGTACGGTCATGTCAAGATCAGGATCGAGCCGAATCCCGAGAAGGGCTTCGAGTTCGTCAACAATATTGTCGGCGGCGCTATTCCCAAGGAATACTTCAACGCCATCGAAGCAGGTATCAAGGGTGCAATGCTCTCCGGCGTGCTTGCAGGCTTCAATGTTGTTGACGTCAAGGTCACTCTCTTCGACGGTTCTTACCATGAGGTCGACTCATCCGAAATGGCGTTCAAGATCGCCGCTTCAATGGCATTCAAGGATGCTATGAAGAAGGCAGGCCCCGTCCTTATGGAGCCTATTATGAAGACTTCGGTCATCGTTCCCGACGAATACATGGGCGATGTCATCGGCGATATCAACTCTCGCCGCGGCACCATCCAGGGCACCGAGACCAGGACAGGCGCAGTTCAGATCAACGCCTTTATTCCGCTTTCAAATATGTTCGGCTATGCTACAGCTCTCCGCTCAAAGACCCAGGGCAGAGGCCAATATGTCATGGAGCCCAGCCATTACACCGAGGTTCCCAAGTCAATTGCCGAAAAAATCGTCAGCGAGAAATAAAAATTTTAAAAAATGCTTGAAATCTCAAGCTATTGTTGGTACAATACTATCATGCGACAGCATGGATCAAAATTTGCTTATGGGAGGAAATCATAATGGCAAAAGAAAAATTTAATCGTTCCAAACCTCACGTAAATATCGGAACAATCGGTCACGTTGACCACGGCAAGACCACTCTTACCGCTGCTATCACCAAGACCCTCGCTATGAAGGGCGACGCAGCATTCGTTGACTATGCAAACATCGATAAGGCTCCCGAAGAGAGAGAGCGTGGTATAACCATCAACACTGCTCACGTTGAGTATGAGACCGATAAGCGTCACTATGCACACGTTGACTGCCCGGGCCATGCCGACTACATCAAGAACATGATCACCGGCGCTGCTCAGATGGACGGTGCTATCCTTGTTATCGCTGCTACCGACGGCCCCATGGCTCAGACTAAAGAGCATCTTCTTCTTGCCCGTCAGGTCGGCGTGCCCAAGATCATCGTTTTCATGAACAAGGTTGACCAGGTTGACGATCCCGAGCTCCTTGAGCTTGTCGAGATGGAAATCCGTGAGACCCTTGCCGAGTACGGCTTTGATGAGGACGCTCCCATCATCCGCGGCTCCGCTCTTCAGGCTCTCCAGTATGACGGCGGCGACATGAACGCTCCCGAGCTTAAGTGCATCTGGGAACTCATGGATGCTGTTGACGAGTACATCCCCACTCCCGACCGTAAAGCCGACCTTCCCTTCCTTATGCCTGTTGAGGACGTCTTCACCATCACCGGCCGCGGCACCGTTGCCACCGGCAGAGTTGAGCGCGGACAGCTTAAGACTTCTGAGGAAGTTGAGATCGTTGGTCTTACCGACGAGAAGAGAAAGACCGTCGTTACCGGTATCGAAATGTTCCGCAAGATCCTCGACTATGCTGAGGCAGGCGACAACATCGGTGCTCTTCTTCGCGGTGTTCAGAGAAACGAGATCGAGCGCGGCCAGGTTCTTGCTAAGCCCGGTTCAATCCATCCTCACACCAAGTTCAAGGGTCAGGTTTACGTTCTGACCAAGGATGAAGGCGGCAGACATACTCCGTTCTTCAACAACTATCGTCCTCAGTTCTACTTCAGAACTACCGACGTTACCGGCGTTATCACCCTTCCCGAAGGCACTGAGATGTGCATGCCCGGCGACAACGTTGATATGGACGTTGAGCTTATCACCCCGATCGCTATCGAAAAGGGTCTTCGTTTCGCTATCCGTGAAGGCGGCAGAACCGTTGGTTCAGGCGTTGTTATCGAGATCAACGAATAATTAAATCTTTTCGGAGGCTGTTGCTTTGTGCAGCAGCCTCTTTTTCATGCAAAGAATCCTCCTTGCCGATGCAGGGAGGATTTTTCCGCTTTATCTTAAATTGTCGATCTCTCTTTGCAGATTTGTGAGGAATTTGCCTGCGTGGGCGCCGTCCGTCTGTAATATCGCCGAGCCTGCGCAAGACTGATGAAGTGTGCCGCAGGAATTACCACCGTAAGCACTGAAATTCCGCACTGTAAAGGCTGCCTTGTGTTGGGTCAGGCTGACTGAGGGAGTGATTTGTCAAACTGCTGCTTCAATTCGCTGCCGCAACAAAAATTTCAAAAAGAAAACAAAGCCCTCCTCGGGACGAACCCGGGAAGGGCGTATCATATGAATTTTATCTGCCGAAGAGTCCGGTGTAGCCCGCTGTTGCGGATTGCTCTGCAGGCGGCGCTTCCGTGGGAGTATCATGCTGCTGCGGCTCGGTGACAGGCTCTGCGGTCGGCTCGTCATAGGGCTGCTCGGCGGTAGTCTCATCGTCGCCGGGCAGGTAGTAGCGGCGGCGTGTTGTTGTTTCATCGTCGTTACGCCCGAAAATGCCGTCGAGTCTGCTGCGTTTCTTGGTGGTGCTTTCATCGTCATAAGACCAATCGGTCGACGTTGTTGTGCTGTGCTGTTGACCTGATGAATCGTCGTAGATCTCCGCCGATGTGTTGCGGGCGAGGTCAAGCGCCGAAATATGAGTTGCGGGGTTTATCTCGATATTTGTAGTGCCGAATATTGCGAGCTGCAATTCGCGGGCAGCCTTGATATAGTCGACTATCCAAACGTCGAGCTTGCCGGTGTAGGTCTGGAAGTGGTGAACGCCCATTCTGTATTCATCTGATGGCTCGACCATACTGTTTATCTCGTATTGCATCCAGCCCTCGCTTAGCGCTTGAGTGCCGAGTGAGATTATCTCGCTTGTGCGATAGTTTGTAGTGACATAAGGCAGGAAGGTCTCGATGGCTTTATTGAGGTCGCTGAACGATGAGGATTTGACATTCTTTATCAGTGAAGTGATAACGCATCTTTGGCGTCTTGTTCTCTCGATCTCACTGTCATTCTTTCTGATCCTTGAGTAGATCAGCGCTCTTTCGCCGTTGAGCAACACATTGTCGCCGCTCTCAAAGCCCGCTATCCTTGTGGTGCGGTTCATATATTTTGCCTCGGCCTCGGTTATCGGCACGGTGACGCCGCCGAGGGTGTCAATGACCTTGACAAATGACTCGAAATTGATTGAAACGTAATTGTCGATTTTGATTTTATAGTTGTCGGAGAGCACCTCCATCAGCTTCGCCGCGCCGCCCCATGAATAGGAATGGTTGGTCTTGTCGAAGCGATCCTGACCTTTGATATTCATATATGAATAGGAGTCTCTGAGGAAGGAGCAGATGTTGATTTTCTTGGTCTTTCTGTTGACCGACACGAGCATACAGGAGTCAGAGCGGTGGGAGCCGTCGTCATTATCCTCACCTATGAGAAGGACATTGACCACATTTTTGCTGTAGAGCTTCTCGCCGCCGTTGAGCGCCCACGACTTGATAAGATCCTTTATCGAGTCGGCGTTTGCGATATCGGCTATCGACTGGAAGCTGAGATTCTCATCCTCGTCAATGGCGAAGGTGGCGTTCGGGTCGCCCGATTCGCCCGTCTCATAGTTGATGAGCGAGAGTATCTTGCGGATATATGCGCCGCCCAGCGCCGAGAAAACAAGCACAAGGCATATGACAATGCTCAGCAGCGCCTTCAGATTGCGCTTGTGGTTGCGCAGAAAGAAGGGCTTGAATTTATATCGCATGAAGTGGCTTAACCCCTTTGTTATCCCCTTAGGCTTGCTGTAGCTGGTGATATCTTCATATTTATCGTTATTCTTTTGTCTCTTGTCACCCATATTATCACCCTGAAATTTTTAAAAATCCGTGGTTTTATCACATATATGATAGTATATCACAAAAGAAAATAAAAGTTAAGATTTTTAGCACATTTTGAATGAAAAATTTTTATGAATAAAATGGGGGAAATTGTCTAAATCGACGGATGAAAAATCGGGTGCGCCGTTTCGACGCACCCGAAAGACTTTATGAATATACGCTTATTTCGGAGAGAACAGGATTGCTTCTTGACTGGTTAAAAATAATAACTATCTCATCCGTGTATGCCGGCACTGTGAGGCGGACTATCTTCTTTGAGCCGATCACGGTGCATTTGCTTATCCTGCGGTAGCCTGCGCCGCTCTTGGCATAGATATCGAAATCCTCAACTCGCTGGCTGAACTCGATATTCTCGCGCAGGACTATGGTTGAAATCTTGCTGCAGCCGTCAAACTTGAGACTCACGCCGTATTCGTCGTCGCCGAGCTTGACAGCGGCGGTGTCGGAGGGCCTGTTTTCACCGGAGGTGTTTATTAGCGACGCAGAGTAAGCGAGAGGGCTTTCAAAAGGCTTGGTGATGAGCTTGGTGAATTTCTTGAGAGTTTTTATCTCGCGGTCAGAGATGAGCCCTCGCCTGTCGGGCGGGACATTGAGCAGGAGAGAGGCGTTGCCGCCGACGGTGTTGAAATAGATGTTTGCTAGCTGCCTTGCAGAGCGGATGCCGGTGGGATTAGTCAGATAATATGAATTATCGTGATAGAACCAGCCGGTCGTGACGGAGACATCGGCTTCGCCGGGGCTCCACTTGAGGTCACGGTACTGCTTAACAAGCTCGCGGCTGCCCATATCCTCCGAGTATGCGTCGATCTCAGGCAGCTTGCCGTCCTCTTTCTGCGAGCCGTCCATTACTGCGTCGACACTGACGGTGCTGGCGGGGATAACGCTCCATTCGCTCTTGCGAACCTTGCCGCCCTCGTTGCCTATCCAACGAACATCGGGGCCGCAGTTGGAGATTATGGCGTCAGGCTGAAGAGTATGGATAACTTCATAGTATCTGTCCCAATCATAGGTCTGCTTTTTGCCGTTCGGGCCTTCGCCGCAGGCGCCGTCGAACCAGAAGCAGAATATATCGCCGTAATTTGTGCAAAGCTCGGTGAGCTGATTTACGAAGTAATCGTTATATGCGTCGGAGCCGTAAGTGGCCTCGTGTCTGTCCCACGGGGAGAGGTAAATGCCGAATTTGAGACCGTATTTCTTGCAGCTCTCTGCAAGCTGAGCTACGACATCCTTGCCGTAGGGGCTGTGCATGACGCTGTGATCGGTGTATTTAGTGTCGAAAAGGCAGAAGCCGTCGTGATGCTTCGCTGTGAAGATAATGCCCTTTGAGCCTGTATCCTTGAGCACGCTGCACCACTGATCGGTGTCAAGCTCGGTGGGGTTAAAGATGGCGGGATCCTCGGTGCCGTCGCCCCACTCGCTGTCGGTGAAGGTGTTGATGCCGAAATGGATGAAATTATAGTATTCAAGGTCGTTGAACGCAAGCTGATTTTTGTTCGGCACGACGGAGATGAGGCGCTCGACCTCCTCACCGCTGCTCTCGTAACCGTTGTTGTCGATGCACCAGCCGTTTTTGAATTCCATTACATAACCTCCCTGTATCGGCGGTATTATGACAGAAACCGCTGCCACAATGAACGCGAGAATACGTGAAAACAAAGTGAATTTCATTTTTTGCTCCTTTGCATATTAATATGAATTTTCAGTTTAAGTTATCATATCATTTTATTACGATATTTTCAAGAACCGAGGAGAAAAAACAAAAAATATTGTCAAATGCCGCAGAGAGCGCCCGATTTGTTAAAACAGACAATAATCCGCCGCAAAAGGTGAAAAAACAATATTGATTTTGCACATTGACTTTAGAGGGCGGAATCATTAAACTATAAGGCATGAGAGAACTTTGTGCCAAAGGTTCCTTAACGGAAAATGGGGAAAGGAGAAGAGCAATGAACTACAGGATGAACTCCGCTAATAATTCAGCTGCCTGCGAAAGCAAGACGGCTCAGAATCATTGCGCTTCTTCTTATTTCACCATTTTTGCGGACGCCTGCGGGGTGTCCTTTTTTGTTATATTCAATGATATAATACGAGTTATTAACCTTGCTCTAATCAGACTGCTCAATGCAGTCATTTCGGATTTGAATAGCGGAAAGAGCACGAAGGCGCCTGTATATTGAACTGATAGGTTTAATACTTTAAAGCGGTTCTGCTTTTTCGCAGAACCGCTTTTTTGTATAAATTTAAATATCAGCCCCAAAGTGATTGCCGAATAAAAATTGATCGGCGGTTACCGAAACGGGCAAAGAAAGGAAGTTATCATATGAAAAAGTTTCTCGCTATCGTTATGGCAGCTCTTATGATGCTTACCGTTTTTGCTGCTTGCGGCGGCAAATCCGACGACGGCAACACCACTAAGGCACCCTCAAACAGCGGCAATGCAAGCGCTGCTGCATTCAAGATCGGCGGCATCGGCCCCCTTACCGGCCCCGCTGCTACCTACGGCATCGCAGTTAAGAACGGCGCTCAGATCGCCGTTGACGAGATCAACGCCCTCGGCGGCACTCAGCTTGAGCTGAAGTTTGAGGATGATGAGAACGACGCAGAGAAATCCGTTAACGCTTACAACTCCCTTAAGGATTGGGGCATGCAGGTAGTCCTCGGCTCCGTTACCACTCAGCCCTGTATCGCAGTTTCTTCGGAAAGCAACAGCGACAGGATCTTTGAGATCACTCCGTCCGCATCCTCCCTTGACGTTGTAAACGGTAAGGACAATGTGTTCCAGGTATGCTTCACCGACCCCAACCAGGGCACCGCTTCCGCTCAGTATATTTCCGAGCACTCCCTTGCGACCAAGATCGCTGTTATCTATAAGAACGACGACGCTTATTCAACCGGCATTTACAACACCTTTAAGGCAGAGGCCGAGAAGCTCGGTCTGAGCATAGTTTACACCGGCACCTTCACCACCGCTACCGAGAATGACTTCTCCGTCCAGCTCGGCGAGGCAAAGTCGGCAGGCGCAGACCTTGTATTCCTTCCCATCTACTTCACTCCTGCCGCTCTTATCCTCCAGCAGGCTAAGGCTATTAGCTATGAGCCCAAGTTCTTCGGCGTTGACGGCATGGACGGCATCCTTGCAATCAAGGGCTTCGACACCTCCCTTGCAGAGGGCGTTTACCTCCTTACTCCGTTCTCAGCGGACGGTAAGGACGAGAAGACCGTTTCCTTCGTCAGCAAGTATCAGGAGCTCTACAATGAGGTTCCCAACCAGTTCGCAGCCGACGCTTACGACGCTGTTTATGCTATCTATGAAGCTATCCAGAAGTCCGGCGCTACCTCCGATATGAAGACCGACGCTCTTTGCGACGCTCTTACAAAGGCAATGACCGAGATCGAGGTCGCTGGTCTTACCGGCACGATGACTTGGTCCGCAGAGGGTCAGGTCGCCAAGACCCCGATGGCAGTCGTTATCAAGGACGCTACCTATGTCGGCGTCGAGAATGCCTGACATCCATAAGCAAAACGCGTATTATCATACCCGGGTGCAGGAGGGTTAGGCTCTCCTGCACCCTACGGTGTTTTTATAAGTTGTAATTCTGCGGCGGAAAGCCTGCCGCATCGGCGGTTGTTTTTCCGGCGTTGAATTATTGAAACAGAGGTGTATTATATGAGTTTTCTCTCCTATCTGATAAGCGGTATCAGTCTGGGAAGCATATATGCTATCATAGCTCTGGGCTACACGATGGTTTACGGCATCGCCAAGATGCTGAACTTCGCCCACGGCGACGTTATAATGATAGGCGCATATGTTTCATACTGCGTGACTTCATATCTCGGGCTTAACCCGTTACTTTCCGTGCTTGCGGCGGTCGTAGTCTGCACTCTGCTCGGTATCGTGATCGAGGGGCTGGCTTATAAGCCGCTGAGGAATGCCTCCTCTCTCGCCGTGCTTATCACGGCTATCGGCGTTAGCTACCTGCTCCAGAATCTGGCGCTGCTCATTTGGGGCTCCACCCCCAAATCCTTCCATTCGGTCATTGATCTGCCTGCGCTCAAGCTCTTTGACGGCAGACTCGTTATCACCGCGGAGGCTCTGGTCACTATAGCCGCCTGCGTAATCATTATGATCGCACTGACCCTCTTCACCGGCAAGACCAAGATGGGCAAGGCCATGAGGGCTGTCTCCGAGGATAAGGGCGCGGCTCAGCTCATGGGCATCAACGTCAACGTCACAATTTCGCTTACATTTGCCATCGGCTCGGCTCTCGCCGCTATCGCGGGCGTGCTGCTTTGCTCGATGTACCCCAACCTGCTGCCCACCACCGGCTCAATGCCCGGCATCAAGGCGTTCACCGCAGCCGTTTTCGGCGGTATCGGCTCTATCCCCGGCGCAATGCTCGGCGGCATACTGCTCGGCATAATCGAGACCTTTGCGAAGGCCTATATCTCGACCAACCTTGCCAACGCCATAGTTTTTGCCGTGCTCATCGTAGTGCTGCTTGTTAAACCCGCAGGCCTGCTGGGCAAGCAAATAAAAGAGAAAGTTTGAGGTGAGCGGAATGAAAAAGAACAGTACCCTTTTAAAGCTCAACAAATTCACCAAGAACAGCTTTCTGTCCTATGCAACGGTCATAATCTTCTATGCTGTTATCTCGATACTCATGTCGAACGGCGGCATCTCAAGCTCCTTCAAGGGTCAGCTTATCCCCATCTGCGCCTATGCCGTTATGGCGGTGTCGCTTAACCTCACCGTCGGTATCCTCGGCGACCTGAGCCTCGGTCATGCGGGCTTTATGAGCGTCGGCGCATTTGCGGGCGTTATCGCTTCGCAGTCGATGCACTTCAACGGCGTTGAATCCGACACGCTCAGAATGCTTGTTGCTATCGTGGTCGGCATAGTCGTGGCGGCTGTCTTCGGCATCATCATCGGCGTGCCCGTGCTTCGCCTTAAAGGCGACTACCTCGCGATAGTTACCCTTGCATTCGGCGAAATAATCAGAGATATCCTCAACTGCTTCTATATCGGCATTGACAAAAAAGGGCTGCACTTCAGTGTGCAGAACGCGGACTCCCTCGGCCTCGCAGCCGACGGCAAAGTGCTCGTCAACGGCCCTATCGGCGCGACCGGTATTGATAAGATATCCACCTTCACGGCAGGCACTATCCTTGTTATATTCACCCTCTTCATCGTATACAATCTGACAAATTCCAGAGCGGGCAGAGCGATAATGTCCATTCGTGACAACAGAATAGCCGCCGAATCCGTGGGCATCAATATTACTAAGTATAAGATGATGGCGTTCGTGACCTCGGCTGCCCTTGCGGGCGGCGCAGGCGCGCTCTATGCGCTCAATTACTCGACCGTCGTTTCGTCCAAATTCGACTTCAACACCTCAATTCTCGTGCTCGTCTTCGTCGTGCTCGGCGGCATGGGCAACATCTTCGGCTCACTGATATCGGCGACCATGCTCACCGTCCTGCCGCAGGTGCTCAGAGAGTTCAGAGACTACAGAATGCTTGTCTATGCGCTGGTGCTCATCCTTGTGATGCTCGTCACCAACAGCGACAAGATCCAGTCATATAAAGAAATGCTGTTTGTCAAGCTCTTCAAAAAGAAGAAAAAGAGCAAGCATAACAGCGACACTACGGCAAAGGAGGCTGCAAAATGAGCAAGTTAGTTCCGCTGCCTACAGATTCGCTCGTCCCGGAGCGTGACGCCGGCAAAATGCCCATCCTCGAGGCAAGGCACCTCGGCATTGAATTCGGCGGTCTTAAAGCCGTCGACGACTTCAACCTCACCATCGGCAGGACTGAGATAGCCGGTCTTATCGGCCCCAACGGCGCAGGCAAGACCACCGTTTTCAACCTCCTCACCAAGGTCTATCAGCCGACCTCGGGCACCGTGCTGCTCGACGGCAAGGATACCCACAACATGAATACCGTCAGCATCAATAAAGCCGGTATCGCAAGAACTTTCCAGAATATCCGTCTTTTCAAGGATATGCCGGTTCTTGACAATGTAAAAGTAGGACTTCACAATCATCATCCATATTCCACACTGACCGGGATCTTAAGGCTGCCGAAATATTACAAGGTAGAAAAAGAGATGAATGAACGTGCCATGGAGATACTGAGGGTGTTTGATCTGGATAAGGAAGCAGACACTCTGGCAGGAAATCTGCCTTATGGTAAACAGCGTAAGCTGGAGATCGCCAGAGCTCTTGCCACAGAGCCGAAGCTTCTTCTCCTGGATGAGCCGGCGGCTGGTATGAACCCGAATGAGACACAGGAGCTGATGGATACTATCCGTTTTGTGCGGGAGCATTTTGATATGACTGTTCTTCTGATCGAGCACGACATGAAACTGGTGGGCGGTATCTGTGAGGAACTTACAGTTCTGAACTTCGGTCAGGTACTGATCCAGGGTGAGACATCTGCAGTGCTGAAAGACCCGACGGTTATCACTGCATATCTGGGAGAATAAGGAGGAACGAGACAATGGCAATGTTGGAAGTAAAGGACCTCCAGGTCTACTATGGTGTGATCCAGGCTCTGAAGGGAATTTCTTTTCATGTAAATCAGGGAGAGGTTATTGCGCTGATCGGTGCCAATGGCGCCGGAAAGACAACCACACTTCAGACACTTACCGGAATTCTTTCTCCGAAGTCCGGAAGCATTGTGTTTGAGGGAAAAGACCTCACAAGAACACCGGCGCATAAGATCGTAGAGATGGGTATGGCGCATGTTCCGGAGGGAAGACGTGTATTTGCGGATATGTCCGTTTATGAGAATCTGCTCCTTGGAGCCTATACAAGAAAGGACAAGGCAGAGATCGCAGAGAGTCTTGCAAGTGTATACAAGAGATTTCCGCGTCTGGAAGAACGTAAAGGACAGCGTGCCGGAACACTTTCCGGTGGTGAGCAGCAGATGCTTGCCATGGGACGTGCACTGATGAGCAGACCAAGGATCATTTTGATGGATGAGCCGTCCATGGGTCTGTCGCCGATTTTTGTAAATGAGATTTTTGACATTATCCGCGAGGTAAGTGAGAGCGGAACTACAGTGCTTCTGGTTGAGCAGAATGCGAAGAAGGCTCTTTCC